>SDBS01000519.1_pt1 | contig 37445 bp, 32 predicted proteins | sample 2277091 | NCBI WGS metagenome assembly SDBS01 (sample SAMN10404972, study PRJNA504765) | marine sediment metagenome | isolation source: marine sediment core GS10_PC15, 163 cmbsf | place: Arctic Ocean: Southern Knipovich Ridge | collected 2010
GGTTACCTCGGCGGCGATAAAATCAAAATGCGGGGTATCGCCCCTGATCACCGCGCCCAGCGCAATGACCGCGTCGACGTCGGTACCGGCCGCGCGTTTGACCGCCGCCGGGAGTTCGAATGCCCCCGGGACTTTGATCACAATTACCGATTTCTCCGTATCGGCGCCGTGCCGCCCCAACGTGTCGAGACATCCCTCCAGCAGGCGGTCGGTAATGAAATGGTTAAACCGTGAAACCACGACGGCGAACCGTAAACCCTCCGCCGTCAGCGCACCTTCAATCAGTTTCGGCATTCCGTTATCCTCGCGTATGGCCAGACATGAGTCGTTATTAACAGCTTACTGCTTCTCGCCGGATCTCAGGCCCGGCGATGACACAACCGGGCCACCCGGTTCGGGCACGTGCAACAAGTGGCCCATCTTGTCACGTTTGGTCTTCAGATAATCGATGTTTTCCGGCGTGGGGATAGTCTCGATCGGCACTCGTTCGATCACCTTTAGACCGTAACCCATCAACCCCACGATTTTTTTCGGGTTGTTGGTTAAAAGCCGGATAGACGTGAGTCCGAGGTCGACCAAGATCTGCGCCCCGATTCCATAATCGCGTAGGTCGGGTGCAAAGCCAATCTCGGCGTTGGCCTCCACGGTGTCGAAGCCGTTTTCCTGGAGATGATAGGCGCGGATTTTGTTGGCCAAGCCGATCCCCCGTCCCTCCTGTCGCATATAGAGCAGGACACCGGCGCCCTCGCGGGCGATCATGTGCATCGCCCCGCCCAACTGCGGGCCGCAATCGCAACGGTTCGAGCCGAAAACATCACCGGTGAGACATTCCGAATGCACGCGCACCAGCACGTTTTTCTTGCCCTTCACATCGCCTTTGATCAGCGCCACATGTTCGGCGGATTCAATATCGGAACCATAGATGACCAATTTGAAATCACCGTATTCGGTCGGTAGTTTGGCCTCGGCAATTCGTTTGATCAGGTGCTCGGTGCGACGACGATAGGCGATCAGATCGGCAATGGTGATTATTTTCAAATCGTACTTTTCAGCGAATTCCAGCAACTGTGGTGTGCGGGCCATTTCACCATCTTCATCCATGATTTCACACAACACACCCGCCGGACGCAACCCGGCCAGCCGGCACAAATCAATGGTGGCCTCGGTATGCCCGGCGCGCTTGAGCACTCCACCCTCGGCCGCCCGCAAGGGGAAGATGTGCCCCGGCCGTTCCAAATCCTGGGGAACGGATTTCGGATCGACCAGCACTTCTATTGTCCGGCAACGATCGTAGGCGGAAATGCCGGTGGTAGTCCCCTCGTGCGCGTCAACTGAGACCGTAAATGCCGTACCCAGTTTAGCGGTATTATCGGAGACCATCGGGTGCAAATCCAGAGCGCTCAGCCGCTGGGCGGTCAAGGGTACACAGACCAGTCCGCGGGCGTGTTTGGCCATGAAATTGATGGCTTCCGGGGTGACTTTTTCGGCGGCGAAGATCAAATCGCCTTCGTTTTCGCGGTTTTCATCGTCCACGACGATTAACATCTTACCCGCGGCAAAATCAGCGACCGCTTCCTCAATGCCGTTAAACCTGCCGTGAAATTCCCCGTTTCCGTTGTTCGATCCTGTCATTGGCGTATACCCCATTCAACTGTGTCGGCCCGTTTCCCCGTTGATGTCGGCCATGTAATACACATCCAAGTCCTTATCTCACCAACCGGCCCGAGATAAATCGTCCCCCGTTAAACCGGTCGAACGCGCAGCGTCAGCCCCGCTCCCGACTGCCGCTTTAATTGCCTGATCGAATTCAATGTTTACCGGGTCTCCGGGTTTGACTCCGCCGATTGTTGTTTCCGCCCAGGTTGTGGGGATAATCCCAACGGTAACTTCCCCCGGATGTAACTCGGCGATAGTCAGACTGATACCATCGATGGCGATTGAACCTTTTTCCACGACCCATTTATCAAATGACCGGGGAAATGATACGGTAACCTGCCCGCCGTCCCCGGCTCGTCGTACTTTTTTAATGCGTCCCACGGTATCGACATGGCCCGTGACCAGATGACCGCCGAAAACATCCTCCGGCCCCACCGGCAACTCCAGATTGACTAGATCGCCGGAGCGAAGATGGCCCAGCCGGGTGGAGGCGAGTGTCTCGACAATTATCGAACACGTATACCGACCACCGGCCGCCGATTCCACGGTCAGGCATACCCCCGCCGCAGCCACCGAATCACCCGGTTTAACCCGGGCCGCGGTCTTCGGCGCGCGTACAACCAACCGGCCGGATTTGCCGACCCGTGTTAAACGCTCGACCTTGCCGATTTCACTGATCAATCCGGTAAACATATCACGTACGGCTTTATTATCCCACCTGCGTATTAATCATCCCGGCCTTGAGGGGATTATTGATCGGCGGGGCCGGTCTCCTCTTGTTCCTGTTCCGCGGTCGGCGGTTCATCATCCTCCCAGACCGGGTAGCCGGTAATCATCAAGTCTTTTCCCAATCGCACAACCTCGGTATCGGCCAATTCGACGGCGCTGCCGGCCGCAGTCAAGCGATAGCCGGATAGAGCCGATTTTCCCTCGCCATAGAATGTGGGGGCCAGAATTATATGCACTTTATCGGCCAGTTTTTCGCGTAGGAAAGAACCAAAAACCTCGGCCCCACCCTCAACCAGGATGCCGGTGATTTGGTTTTCGCCGGCAATTTCCAGCATCCGCTGTAAATTAATCTGGTGGAATTCATTGGGTGGTACCCGCCAGCGAAAATTCTCCGGTTCGCCGGAAAGATTCGGTCTCTTGGCGATATCCAGACTGACCAGGATCGTCTTTTTGTCGAGGTTGTTGGCCAGCACGCCGGCATCGTGGGGGATTTTCTCCCATGAATCCAGCACCAATCGCAACGGATCGCGGCCTTTTACCGCGCGCACGGTCAATTGCGGGTTATCGGTCAGCACGGTGTTTTTGCCGACGAGGACGGCATCATATCGCGCGCGCAACTGGTGGACAAATACCTGGGTCTCCGGACCGGTGATTTTCGCCGGATTACCATCCGGCCCGGTAATCTTGCCGTCCAGAGTCTGTGAAATTTTCAGGACCACCAGCGGTAGTCCGGTCATTACATATTTTATATGGGCTTCGTTCAACTGGACCGCTTCTTTCTGCATCACCCCCACTTTGACGCCGATTCCCTGCGAGCGCAGAATGCGGATGCCCTCGCCGCGCATCCTCGGGTTGGGGTCCTGCATCGCGCAAACCACCCGGGCGATCCCGGCGCGGATGATGGCGTCGGTGCATGGCGGAGTTTTGCCGTAATGGCAACACGGTTCCAGGTTAACATACAGTGTCGCCCCGGCGGCGGCCGGCCCCGCCGATTTGAGGGCGCTGACCTCGGCATGCGGCCCGCCCGCCCGCTGGTGATAGGCGCGAGCGATAATATGGCCTTCCTTGACAATAATCGCTCCGACCATCGGATTGGGGCTGGTTCGCCCGACGCCCCGGGCGGCCAGGGTCAGGGCCTCAGACATGAATCGGCGATCATCGTCGCTGGACGGCCTACTCCGCGATCGCTTGTCCGACCCGGAATCATGCTTGGCCTCGGCACGTGAACCCGACATCGCTTTCCTCGCCATAGTTAATAAAAAACCCCGACCGCTTCGGGGAATGACGGATGGGCTGTTTGATGAAGGGTAACGATACAACTGTTACTTTGTCACCGCCACCGAGGCGGCGCCTTCATCTCTCGCTTTCTCCCATCCGGACTTTTACCGTCGGCGCCGGAATTTCACCGACTCAACCGGGGCAATATGGGAAACCTGGTCTATCCAGTTCGCTTCGGCCCCGGGTCGCGGGCTGTCACCGCCGATCGAGGAATTACACCTCGCCCCGAAAGCGTCTTTCAACACCATAAAATACGATATAACGGGCAAAATGCAAACCGGTTTTGGCTGATTATGACAAAGTTTATGCGTTGCACTGCCCAGTTGGCGTGGCCCGGAGCTCTGGGATTTGTAAAAAAACCGGTAGCCCACCGAAGCGAAGCGCCCGGTGGGTTTACAGACTCGATGCCTGCGCGGTGATTTGCGCAGCGACGTTTAATTGTTGATAATGCCGTAGCAAATCCGTAGGCGCAGGCAGCGAAAAGATAAACCCACCATCCTGGTGGGCTACCGGTTTTTTTACTTGCCAAAGCCGCGTAAACTACCCCATATTCGGGTGTTTTGTGGGCGGCAGATGTCTACATCTGCCCCTGAGTCGGGAGATTTTGAATATTGGGTGCCCTACGGCTTGCCGTAGGAAAAGATTCATGGGCAGACATAAGACGAACAGTTACAGGATGTTTTATGTAATGTAATAATGAATCTAAACCCACCGCAAGCGGATGGGGCACCGGGCTGGGATCGGGGATAAGTGCGATTATTGGAATTGCGATTTTGGTACTAACACTTAAGCATAAGAATGATAATTAGATTATAATTAGATTATAATGGGTGTTCTTGCGAGGAACAAGGCGGCACCAACATATTTAGGTCCATTGACCAGGAATATCCACTAGTTTTGGCGGGTTGGCGACTCAAACTGCCAATTTATTCGGCACCTTGGGCATCGTCGGATACTCAGAAAAAGGGAATCGGTCGGTGGAGTCCTTATGCAACTTGGCCTAAATAAGATATCAGACCCTTAAAAGTTCTACTAACGTCCGGTACGGGGACATCGAGTGTGAAATCATACTTGATGGGAATAAAAACCCGTGTTGAAGTTGGGTGCAACAGAAAAACCTACCCAAAGGGTGGACCATCCAGGCGTCAGTGCGTCCCAGCATCAATGGGCGCATGAGGATAGTTCGGTTGGCGGTTCTGAAACGACAGAATAGAGGGTATTTGAATTACGCCCGCATCAATATTCACTGCCCGTCGAATGGTCTCGTTTTGCTGCCAGCTTTCACGGCCCGCCATTACAGTCGGTAAATGGACAATGAGAGCAGCCGAGATAGATCGCGAGGCACTTTCCCAGAGATAGCTGGGCGTATGATCCACGGCATAATAATCTACCGTTCCAATCCTGAACATTGGGGTCTTAAATGTCGTCGGTTTGGCAAAATAGAACCCCATACCCTCGTCACAACTGACATCTATGATCAGACAGCCCGGCCGGAGGCATGACCTCTCATCTTCGGTCACGAACATGGTGGGATGATCAGGTTCCTGAAGGATCCCGTTTACAATAATTTCCGATTCACTGACCAGATCAGTCAAGGGGCGCACAGTACCATCGTGCTCAACTACCAACATGCGCGGTTCGCCATCCTTGCCTTCCCGAATACGGACATAGTGGCAACCGAGTACCTCTTCGCGTACTTCGTGGTCGGGACGCTGAATGCAAATAGTGATATCTCCGAACCCGCGTGCCTTGAGAGCATAGATCGCCCCGCGGCTGACCGCGCCAAAACTGAAAATAGTCGTCTGGCGTTGCCTTCCGTAGTGCCCGTCGATACCTTTCAGTCTCAGGGCATGTAACACCGCACAGTACCCAGCCATCTCGTTGTTCTTATAGAAGGTGTGACGGCCAGCCTGTCCCCCGGGCCCCCACACGAACATATCCTCAAAAGCAATGAGTGTCTGTTTGCGATCGATGGCGGTTTGCGTGATATCCCGTTGCCGTACACAATGTGGCCAGCCCCAGAGAATTCCACCTTCGCGAAGCTCCTGCAAATCGGACAATACGGGTTTGGGAATGATGACCCTTCCAATGTCGGCCAATAGTTCGTGGCGCGTGGCGATGCCACCCGTTTGAGTAGCGATTGCGGAGTCTTGGATACCGAAAGGCGCCCCATATCCTTCCTCAAACACCAGTTGGCGACGCACATCTTCACGAAGGCGCGGCAAATGATCCGGATGGATCGGAATACGTTGCTCGCCCTCTTTCCTTGAAGTTCCAATAACTCCAAATGTCAGTTCACTCATATCGCTGTTTTTGCCCTTCTGGCCCCCAGTACCTGCCATGTCCACAACCCCGGTGATTTGAATTGGTGGAATGAAGATAGACTTTGTTGGACCCCGATGCAATAGAGAAACCGCCCCAAGGGGCTTGTTGAAAAACCTTGATTTTGGCGCAACCTTGTCTATTTCACACTCACGGAAATCCAAATCATCTCTTGTTGCCGAATAATACACCGGAGCCGGGAAATGGCTGCCAAAATAGCATGAAGGCGTCCTTTTACGCCGAAAAGACGACGGAAAACGGTAGCCAACCGCTTGAAGTTGATCACGGCAGCGATCAGCCGGGTGCCCCATCCGCTTGCGGTGGGTTGAGATTCATTACTACATGATAAAAAGACTTCTTATCCGTTCGTTCTGTGCACACCGTCAGCCCAAGGGCTGACCGGCACTTTAAATGGAAACAAGCTGGTGCACCGGGAGGTACACCAGCCACTAACGGCTACTTCTGCTCAATCGTGAACGGCGGCGCATCGGGTACGCCTTCCATGCGTTTCGCATGAGGATCGGGGCCGATTGTTCCGCATGGTCCCTTGCGCGATTTTAACTTGAGATAGGAGAACACCAGGTCCCGTTTCATCAACTGAATCGCGCGTGCCGGATCGACACCCTTGGGGCATACGTTGGAACATTCACCCGCATAATGGCACCGCGCCACCCCCGAAGTACCGCCGGCGATTTTTTTGCGTTCGTCAAAGCCCGTATCGCGCGTATCGACATTATACCGATGAAACTGCGTCAACGGCATCGGGCCCAGGTATTCCCGATCCGTGGCCATCGTCGGACAGGCGGCCATACAACAACCGCATTTAATGCAATAGGAAAATTGCAGAAACCGGACGAGTTCTTCCGGTGTCTGATAATATTCGTCGGTCGGCAGGGTTTTCGGATCGACATCATCGCGCTGGATATTCGGCCGTCCGGAGATATGTTTGTTGAACATCGGAGACAAATCGGGAACCAGGTCACGGATAATATCGAAATTCGGCAGCGGTCCGACAGTCAGGACTTTATCGGCGACATGCATGATCTGCGTGTTGCAGGCCAGCATCGGCTTGCCGTTGATCAGCATGCCGCACGAACCGCACACTCCCATCCGACAGGAGAACCGCCAGACCAAAGTCGAGTCCTGTTCGTTCTTGATCACGTGTAATCCATCGAGCACGGTCATGCCCGGCTCGACATACACGGTATATTCTTTATTATGCGGCGCATGGTCGGTCTCCGGATTGTACCGGCGGACGACAAAAATGAGGTCCCTGGCGCCTGTTTGTTCGCTAGTCATTTTTGGCCTTCCCGTTTTCCAATTACACCGCTCGTGCGGCAATGGCGGCCCAGGTGCCGAAAGCAAAGAGGGCCAATCCGCCGATTACCAGTACCGTGTTGACAAAGGCGCGCCCGCCCTTGCCGATCCCCAGTTCCAACAGGATATTACGCAATCCATAAAAACCGTGGAACAACGTCACCCCCAACAGCAGAATATATACAATCGCAAAAATCGTCTGCCGGGACCGGGCGGCGACATTAGCCCAGTCGATGGCGGATGCGCCCGCGGGATTAAAAAACCCCAGCAAACCATCCAGATGGATGGTAATCATGTGCAGGCCGCCGAGAATCAAAATCGCGCAGCCCGCCAGCAAATGCCAGGTCCAGAACTTTGTCTCTCGCATTTTGATTCCCTCGCTTAGTGTAACAGCCAAAAATCATACCCGGTGAAAACCACCGCAATACCGGCCAACACCATCATCGCCACCAGCAATGGACGTTGCTTGTTCAACGACGTCTTATACGGATAAATGGGTTCCTCAGCCGGGCCGACGGCAAAACCGAGTTCGATCAGAACCAATCGGATGCCGTTGAAGGCGTGAAAGATAAAAGCCAGGACCACCAAAAATTCCCCCACGCGAAACAGCGGCCCGGCCACGGTGCCCATCCACTGTTCCCAGGCCGCCGAGCCGAAAGCGCGTGAGGAAGTGACCAGGATGTGCAACACAAAATAGCTGAGCACTCCCAGGCCGGTCAGGCGGTGCATGGTATACATATACCGCTCGAATCCCCAGCGACCGCCGCCCCACCAGCCCTTCAGGCCCAGACGGTTATCGTATTTTTTGGGAACTGCCATCTCAATCTCCCTCAATATTTCCGCTCTACCGGTTTCCACTTGGTCATGGTGACCGGTTTATAATCCAGTTTCGGGCCGTCGGGTGTGTAATACACCAGCGTATGCTTCAGCCAGTTTTCGTCATCGCGGACTTTGAAATCCCGGCGGGCGTGTGCACCGCGTGATTCCTTGCGGGCAATCGCCGCGGCCATCATCGCGTGGGCCTGGTCGAGCAGGTTTTCGATCTCCAGGACGTTAATCAGATTGGAATTGTAAACCCGGCCCTTGTCGGTGACTTTGATTTTCTCGAAACGGGCGGATAGCTTCTTGACTTTATTCCAACCCGCTTTCATTTCCTCGCCGTCGCGGAAAACACCGAGGTGTTGGTCGATGGCTTCACGCAGTTCCCGGCGGATTTGATATGGATTCTGATTACCGTTTTTATTGAGGATATCGCCGAAGACGCGTTTCTCCTCGGCTTCCACGCGGTTTTTCGGCAAATCCAGCAACGGGGGATTGCTCTGGACGAATCTGACGATCTCGCCGCCAGAGATCCCGCCCCAGACCAGACATTCCGCGGTGGAATTGGTCCCCAGCCGATTGGCGCCATGCAATGAAACACAGGCCACCTCGCCGGCGGCCCAGATACCTTTAACCTTGCAAGCGCCGGTGATATCGCATTCGATACCACCCATGGAATAATGCGCCACAGCCCGCACGGGAATCGGGGTAGTAATCGGGTCGAGTCCGAGGAATTTCATGCATACTTCGCGAATCAACGGCAGCCGGTGATTGATCCGGTCGGCGCCAAGATGCGTGAGATCGAGATGGATATAATCCAGGCCTTTAGGCCCCTTGAACCCGCGACCCTCAAGGATTTCTGTGACTTCCGAACGGGAGATAATATCACGCGGTCCCAGTTCCATCATGGAGGGCGCGTACTCGGACATAAAGCGGTCCCCGTCCTTATTGCGCAAATATCCGCCCTCACCGCGGCAGCCCTCGGTCATCAGAATGCCGGAGGGCACCAGGCCGGTCGGGTGGAATTGGACGAACTCGGGGTCCTCAATAGCCATGCCCGCCCGATAAGCCATCGCCTGACCATCGCCGCTGACCGTCTGCGAGTACGTGGTAAAGCCATACAGCGTACCCAGCCCACCGGATGAGATCAGCATGGCCTTAGCCCGCAGGGCTACCAGTTCGCCGGTGGCCATGTCGATGATGGTCAACCCGCGAAACTCACCATCCTCGACAATCATTGAGGTGGCAAAGACTTCCTCGTAGCGGGTGAAGTTCTTGTACCGCATCAACTCATCGTAAAGGGTCTGCATTTCGAAAAAGCCGGTTTTATCGGCGGCCATTGTCGCCCGCGGGTAACTGTGCCCGCCGAACGGGCGTTGCAGAATTCGGCCGTCGTCGCGGCGCGACCACGGCAGCCCCCAGCGATCCAAAAGATGAATTTCCTCGGGGCATTTGTGGACGAAGGCGTCAATGACATCCTGGTCGGCCAGAAAATCGGACCCTTTGAGCGAGTCCCAGGCGTGGAGTTCAAAACTGTCCCCCTCGCCCTCGCGCAATACCGCCGCCGTCCCGCCTTCCGCGCAAACCGAATGGGCGCGCATCAACTGCACTTTGGAGACCAGGGCCATGTTGATCGAGTCGTCCGATTGCCGGGCAATTTCCACCGCCGCGCGCAACCCGGCCAACCCTGTCCCCAAAATTATCACATCATGAGTAGCAACCTGCGCCATGGTGAATTGCTCTCCTCACCGAATAAAGTTCACTTAACCGCGATATTTAACGCTACGCCTGACCGGCTGTCAAGATATGTGTCGGGATTCCTGTCTAAAAATGGCTTTCATGCCGGCACCGTATGTCTCCCACGACCGCCCTCGTGGGAAAATTATGTTTTGACCAACCATCATCCGGACATATCATCTTCGAGACCTTTATGGAGGAGTTGGCCATGCAATTTCGCACGCTCGAATTCACCGGTGAGGCCCTGCGGCTGATCGATCAAACCAAACTACCCCGGACGGTGCAATACCTTGATTGCACGACAGTCAGTGATGTATTCCAGGCGATCCGCAACCTTGTCGTACGCGGCGCCCCCGCTATCGGGGTGGCGGCGGGATATACGATGGTCCTCGCCATCAGGAGCAAGAACTATGGTTCATCCGCGGACCTTCTGGCCGCGTTGGCCAAAACCGGCAACTATCTCAAATCCTGCCGACCGACCGCGGTAAACCTGGCCTGGGCGGTTGACCGGATGATTGGTGTCGTGAATAAAAGTACGGATACTGATTGTGGGCGGCTGGTCGAGTTACTCGAAACCGAAGCCCGTTTGATCGAGGACGAAGACCGGCTGATGTGCGAAAAAATCGGCCAAAACGGCGAGCCCCTGATTCCGGACGGCGCGGCTGTCCTCACCCACTGTAACGCCGGGGCGCTGGCCACCGCCGGAATGGGCACGGCGCTGGCGCCGATCTACACCGCACATCAACAAGGCAAAAACATCCGCGTGTATGCCGATGAGACCCGGCCGCTCTGGCAAGGCGCGCGGCTGACCGCGTGGGAACTGCAATTGGAGGGCATCGATGTTACCCTGCTTTGCGATAACGCAGCCGCGTCGCTGTTTGCGGCGGGGAAAATCGACGTAGTGATCGTCGGCGCCGACCGGATCGCTAAAAACGGGGATGTGGCCAATAAGATCGGGACTTATAATGTGGCGGTGCTGGCCGAGAAACATAGCGTCCCGTTCTATGTCGCCGCGCCGCGTTCGACTATCGATCGAAACCTGAATTCCGGCGACCAGATTCCCATTGAAATGCGAGCCGCGGAAGAAGTTACGCAGCCGGGCGGTTTGCCCATCGCCCCGGAGGGCACCAAAGTCTATGCGCCCGCCTTCGATATGACACCCAATTCGCTGATCACCGCCATTATCACCGCTGAGGGCATCTGGCGAGGCGGCCGCTCGGGAAAGTGAGATTCAACCGGCGTCCTTCATCACCCGCCGGGCATAAAACGACCCCGTGATCACGTAGAAAACAACAATCGGCCAGAGCACATAATCGGCCAGCGGTCGCCAGTCGAACGTCCAGCACAGCAGGTTGAGCGCCCAGAGCAGCGCCGCGATTTTGCCGGCAAAAATCGAGGTCGGGATCACCTTGTCTTTCTTCCAGATCAGCCGCCCTCCTGCCAGTAGCGCCAAATCCCGGACAACGGTAATCGCCAGCGCCCACACCGACATATCGCGGTAGATGACACAGAAAACCGCTACGGCCCCGGCGGTGATTTTATCCGCCAAGGGATCGAGGAGTTTGCCGATCTCGGTAACCTGCCCCAGTTTCCGGGCCAAATAGCCGTCCAGGATATCGGAAATCATCCCATAGACAATCAGCACGCCACCCCAAACCCAATAGCTGCGGTCGGGCTGGGCCATCAGCCAGAAAAATACCGGCAATAGCGCCAGCCGCGATAAACTCAGGACATTGGGTATGTTCCAGAATCGGCGTGATGGCTCGACGGACATCATTTTACTCCTTGGGGGAATATTGGGGAGAAGGTAGCGGAGGTCAAATTGAAATATGGGCCGGGGTCGGCCACTTGGCGCCGTACTGGAGGTGTGCGAACAAATAATGGGAGCGCAATATCGAGCATTCTCATTCATAAAGTCGATTTGCCTTGTTGCCATCTGCCGGATCGATAACTATATTGGGTGGTAACTTGGGATATACAAAGCATCACTCGTCACGTGGGGGGCGAAAGGAGTGCACCATGCATAATCACCCAATGTTGTTCATCAGCGTATTGCTCTTGGTCATAATCCTGCCTGTATTCGCTATGGCTGGGATACCACAGTTGATGAATTTCCAGGGCATTCTCAAGGATTCCAACGGTGATCCTGTTGTCGATGACATTTACTACATCAGATTCAGGATCTATGATTATTCTGAAAGCGGCAACGTACTCTGGGAATCGGACAATGGAGGCGAGGTTTACGTCCCGGTTCAAGTCACCGACGGCCTTTATAATTACCTGTTGGGTTCCCACAATTCGCTGCCCGACTCAATAGCAGATTATGATTCTCTCTGGCTTGGTGCCAAAATAGGCCCAGGTGAACCAGAGATGACACCGCTCATTGAGTTGGTGAGTGTGAGCTTTGCATTTAAAGCACTCAACGCCGATGAAGCAGAAACCGCAAAACATGCCGACACAGCCTCATACGCGGACACAACGGGATATGCATTCCACGCCCTGAAAGCTGATACAAGTGGATATGCCCTGCTAATTTCTGATAATTCTGTCACAAGCGCCAAGATACAAGATGGCACAATACAATGTGCTGATATTGGCCAAAATGGAGCCGACTCGGGACAGGTTATGAAATTCGATGGTACCACTTGGTCTGTAGCCGATGACGAAGGTGCAAGTGGTTTTTTCCCGGCCCCGGCCTGGGAATCAGGTTGGATACATACTGCTTACGGCGGGGTATCCCTAAATCACAATTTGGGACAAGACCCAGATAAGTACTTCATTGATATGCAATTCAAAGACGTGGATGGTGGCTGGGGAGTATGCAACGTCGGTTTTGGACTGTTTAAACAACCAAACGATGATATGTGGGGTGCTGCTTACAGGTTCCTGGACTCGAACTCAATAGGGATATATAAAGCATCATCTGATCCCGTCTGCGATTATATACGCGTACGAATCTGGATTGTCCAATAGGAGTAGCGCAGGTCGAAACTCCTGCCTGTCCTGATCTTGACGAAGGGTGGTTTCGACCGGGTACCTCACCCAGCGGGTGAGTGAAGAGGTACTATGCCTCTTTGCTGCCATATTGGCTCGGGTGCCTCACGGCTTGCCGTGGGAAAAGATTCATCGGTAGATGGGAGACGAACACTAATAATACATTTTATATCGTTCATTAATGAATCGCAACCCACCGCAAGCGGATGGGGCACCCAGGCTAAGATATGACTGTGATGTGCCATATGGAAACGCGCTTTGAAACCATGACCAAGGTCATGGCCACCCATGCCACGCCATTGATTATCGTGCGGCAAAGAAAAATCGAATTGTATCGCCGGGTGAAACCAAACAATCGGAAGCCGCCAGGGGTATCGCCTGGTTATTGACCGTGTACAGCCAATACCCACCCTCGCCGTTGGCGCGATTGCCAATCTGCTCGACCATCGTCCCAATAGCATAGCGGCGCGTTTCAACCGCGATACTATCCCCGGAGGTTAGCGTCATCAACAACTCCAGAACATTCAACGAATCAGCGTGTGAAATGATCGTGCCCAGTGTATCGGCATGGTCGGCGGCGTAGTCTATCAGTAAAAAGACCGAATCCATCGTCTTCCGGACCTCAATGATGGGCGTTTCCCCAGCGGCCCTTTCGGCCGGATCAGGACTGCAGCCGCCGCTCATGACCATCAACAGCACCAGCCGGAAAATTGCGAACTTGTTTAAATGCATGATCGAATCAACCATGTAGGGTGGGCACTGCCCACCGTTTTTTACTGTCTGCATTGGTGGGCCGTGCCCACCCTACTTTAAAAATGCAGCTCAACACCCGCCCCGACCGTCCGGCCCGGAAGTGGGTAGCCGTCGCGCAACGCCGCTGCTTCGTTGGTCAGGTTTTCGCATTTTAACGACACAATCGGTTGCAGCGTATTCCACGGGATCGTTTTGCGGATGACCAGATCGAACCAGCGATATGGCGGCAACCAATTGGTGTTCTCCTTATTGATATATCGGCGATCCTCCCAGCGGGCGTCAATGCGGATATCAAAACTGTAATATTGCACCCGCGTTTTCACCTGATAGGAGTGCCTCGGCCGATAAACTAAAAATTTCCCTTGGTAATCGCCGGGGGCTTCGTTGGTCGCCCGCATGAATGTATGGAAAAAGTCGATGCTGAGACGCTCATCGAACCACGACCACGACAAGCCGTCCTCGCGGCCCGCCAGGATCGCGCGCGACAGGTTGACCGGCGACCAGACCCAATCCTCACCCGCAGCCCATTCGATGAAGCCGTCGCAGGCCCGATCAAAAAAGCGGGTGCTGGCCGTGAGGTTTGTTCGGGGTGGGATAACCTCGATTTTCACATCCCATTCCCGCGATCTTTCCGGCTCCAGCTCGGGATTCCCGCGCGAATAAGCGTCTTCCCAAAACAATGAAGTCAACAACGGCCGGCGGAACGAGCGCCCCCAACCGGCGCTGAGATTGAGCAAACGCGGCGCGCCCCAGCCCCAGACGGCGCCAACCCGAGGCGCCCAATACGACGGGGTCTGGCTGTCGCGATCGTACCTGAAGCCGCCGGTTACCTGGCCGCCCCCTAACCACGCGGGAAGGCCGGCTGGCGCGCGTAATTGCACCTGCCCCCATACGGCATCGGTCGTCCGCCGGGCTTTGTCGAACGCCGGCTGGGGAGCAATGTAGTCATTTCCCTCCAGCTCGCGGTGGCGAAGTTCCCCGCCAATCGAGGTGGTGACCGGTGAATTTACATATGGACGGTATAACAAAGCGGCGTCAATTAGATACGCCGACTCGTCATATTGGCTATGCGACTGAAAAGTAAGCGTGTCGACATAAAGTGTCCGAAAATCGGATACGGATGATCGCAACGACACCGAAAAACGATTGCTGAAAACGCCACGCAGATCGGTCGTGAGAATGCGGCGTCGTTCTTTAACTTCGGCGGCCGGCGAGGAGTATTGCACCGTGCCCGGCATGCCACGGTTGTTTTCGTGAAGTAAACCGGCCACGCCCCAATCCCAGTCGGCGGCAAGTCTGCCCCCCAATTTACCGTATATTTTTTTAACCCGGAACCCCGAATTGGCGCGCGTGGCGTCATCCCCCTGGCTGTCAATGAACGTATACGCATCATCGCGGTCGGTGACTTCACCAGTGATTAAATAACCCAAATCCGATCCAGTCATCCCCGAGATCGTCGAGGAGAAATTCCATTCGTTGAACGAACCATACCCAACCGAGATCATCTTCTCCGTAGAGAAGCCCTTTCGGGTATTGATGTTGATCGAACCACCGACCGCCGCCTCACCCCATTGCCCCCCACGACGAACTTCGATATTTTCCACCGCGGCAAGGGGAATCACCGAAAGATCGACTTCGCCGCGAACGCCCTCCGCCAATGATAAACCATCAAGGGTGATCCCCAGGCGTTTGCTTGTTTCCCCCCGGATGGTCACTCGTGGAGTACCGGAAATTGAATATCCCGTATTCACGGTAATCCCCGGCAGCGAGGCCAGGGCTTGCGGCAAATCGCGGAAGCCCGCCTTTCGGATATCTTCTCCCGACAGGATCATCGCCGGAGAGCCGAATAAATCATAATCCAGGCGAGTACCGGTCACCCGTTGACCGGGCAGGATAATCGCTATCGGCTGCAACTGCAGATGAACATCCTTTACCCCGTCCGCACCAACGGTGACGCGCACGCCGCTTTTGGCTTTGTACCCCATACGCGACACAGTTATCACCCAATCACCCGCCGGCAACTGCGGAAAACTGAAGCGCCCCGAAACATCGGTCAGACAGCGATACTCACCGCCGTTGAGTTCCACTTTGGCCTTCTCGACCGGTAGAGCCGAGATGGTATCGACCACGGTTCCGCCCAAGCCGGTCGAATTGGCCGATTGAACCGCCGGGCCGAGCATGATGGAGATGAAAAAACCTGCCAAGAGTTTGTTGGTAAACATCTTCCGGACCCCTCGCCGGTTGGATGTGACCCGCAGGGGACCGCCATGAAAAATCGCCCTCTTCACGGAGAAGACGGGCGGTATTTCCAAATTTTTCGGCCCGACCTTCCCGCGAAAGCCCGGAACCCGCTGACCATCAGCGAGCGTCCCGCTACGAGGCATCCGGTAGGTTTTCTGACTTGCGGCTTAAAACCTCCGACGGCCCGCCTTCCCGGGTTTTAACACCCAGTGACCGGGTTTGAACCCACGGCCGCCATTGTAGCCGCTTACAGCAGCGGGGCTGTGGCGGACTTCCACCGCCTTCCCTGGCGCCGCAACGGCGCGTTCACCGAACGCATTTCAAACAAACAATGGTCAAATCTGCTTGTCAAGATAATTTATGCCGCAGGAGGACTTGTCCTCGCTGGATTTTTTACATGACCGGTGCATCGCGATTTATTATCAATAACTTATGAGTGCCGGGGCACATGGCTTGATTTCGGATATCATCGTCGTCACCGACCTCGACGGGTCGCTGTTGGATTTTTATTCCTATTCCTGGAAAGACGCCCAACCCGCAATTAACTTATTAAAAAGACGCAACATTCCGCTGGTCTTCTGCACATCCAAAACCCGCGCCGAACTGGTCCAACTCCGGCGGAAGATGGGATTGACCGATCCGTTTATCTCCGAAACCGGCGGGGCTATTTGGTTTGATCCGAAGGCCACGGAAAAAAAGCCGAGGGGCGCCCGGAAACTGGCCGGGCTGTATGCGATTGTTCTGGGTCTACCCTACCGGCGGCTGCGTCGGGCATTGATCGATTATCGTGATAAACATCGACTTGACCTGGTCGGTTTTGGCGATTTGCCCGCCAAACGCATTGGTGAATTATGTGATGTTCCGAACGAGGTCGCGCCGCTGGCCAAGATACGTGATTTTGATGAACCGTTCTTCTTTGCGCAACCGCCAGCCGAAAAAACTATCGACGAGATGCGCCGGTATTTCACGCAACGCGGGATGCACATCATTCAAGGTGGCCGTTTTTTTCATCTCGTCGGAGATTCCGACAAGGGAAAGGCCATTAACCGGTTGCGGGAATGGTATGAGGGCGAGCGTGGTGGTCCGGTAACGATTATCGGTTTGGGTGATTCGCCGAACGATATTTCTCTATTTGAGGCAGCGGATATCCCGATTCTGGTCAAGCGCCATGACGGTCGTTATGATCCGCGCGTGCGCGCGGCGATCAAAACCCGGCTGGCCGGAGAGATCGGCCCGGCCGGCTGGAACCGGGCGATCTTGAAACTTCTTGATGCAAAATAAAACGCGAGGTTACTCGTCCTCAATATCCTCACCGGCAAACGGGATGCTGAATGAGGCAGCAAAGTGAAGGTTAAAGTCGCTACCCAACTGTTGGCCATTGAAATACTGGTAAACAGGGAGTTCGAAAAAGGCCTGTAACCGCATAACCTCTGGTATCGCCTGAAAATGTACGCCTGGGACAAACCATACTTGATGCCGTCCGGTGGAATTAATACTACGACCCAAAACTCTATCTTTGCCGTTGACAATCCCTGAAAAACCTGCGGAGATATCAAATCGGCTCGTCGGATGGAAATTGGCGGTCAGTTGGTAGGACAATTGGTTGCCGAACTTGTAATTATCTCGTTTTGAGGATACATGTTCGGTGGTTAAAAGATACGTGGCCCCAACAATAAAATCCACCGGCTCATATCCCTGGTAAAACGAGAGGGAGCCGAGATAATCCCATGAACCCGTGCCCGGCTGAAGTTCCCTGAGAATTGGGAATCCAGCGGCCCGCCGGTCAACTGATCCAGTTGGGGCCTTAATCCCCAGGCCGATAGAGAATTCACGATAATTCACAAAGGTCCGTTCCAAGGGACTGAGCCGGATCAGAAAAATGAGATCACCGATCCCCTCCGCCGCCTTTTCGAGTAACAGATCATAGTCCGGGGGGAGATAACGCGATTTCTCCTTCCAGACATAGGGAAAGACCACGGCGGCGCTGAGCCGGGGAACGATACCGTACGCTGCCGATACCGTCATACGGTCCCAGTCGGTCTTAGTGTTCTCGGGATCCTCGATCTTGTTCGCCCCCTCATATTTGCCCCGCGAACGCAGGTATTCATAATGAAAGCTGATTTCCAGCGTGTGCGGCAGCGCGGTCGTCTCGCCCAGTACCCCCTGCTGGGAAACAGACGGAGAACAACAATTTTGCGCTCCGACAAGACCGGGCGAGATTAAGAGAATGAAGATTACTGTTGTTGCAGATAGAGACCTCATTGTTCATCCCCGTCATTGCAATACAACGATAGATACGCTGTCGATGGCTTCACCGCCCCTGCCGTCGTCGACAGTCGAGATAACCCAGGCATTTAACGGTTCCGCGATCGTGCACCCGCACGTGGTCAGCACCGCCGTATTGCCACTGGCCGAAACCCACTCGAGGACAGATTCACCGTGCCGGTGGTTCCAAGTGTAATGCAACTCATCACCATCCGGGTCTTCCGCGATCACCGTGATTGTGCTGAGTTCACCCATGTGAAACGTAGCAGGGTCAGCAGTTATCGATTGAATCGTCGGCGGGGTGTTTCCCGACTCGTTTGGTTTATTATCACTGCCACAACCGGAAACCGCCACAACCAAGATGAACCACAGATAGAGAATTACCAACTGTGGCGTTGTTTTTTTCATCTTTTCACCCCCCCAATGGGATTAGTATTTGAATTTCAAAGGAATGGTGATGATCGTGTGCCTTCCTTTTTCAAACTTAATGGTAACTGAAACGTCGGTGATCTTGCATGCCGCGACATTTTTCCGTGGCGTGAGAACCAAACTGGCCCCGGCCCCGGGCGCCAATGTGGCATCGGAGAGAGACCAGTTAATCAGTGTATCCGGAATATCCAGCAACTCGATTTGAATAGTGTCCGGCCTTCTATTGATAAACTCAATTGTTTCCGGTCCGAATACCTGTTGCCCGGTTTTTGCTTCCCAGGTCAGCTTTGGCGGCGTGACACTGATAAAGCCGGTTGTATCTTTGTCCGCGTAGACATAGGCCAGGATACTCAGGCGGTGTTTGGGGGTTTCGGGGTCATCGGTCACGATCAACGTGGTCTTCTGCACCCGATAATGGTATCGCCCGGATTTGAATGTGACCGTAATCGCCGCGCTGTCGCCGGGGGCGATCGGGCCGTCAAGCTCCGAAACACTTGTGCAGGAACACCCCGGCTTGATATTCGTTACCGTCAGCGCTTTCTCGCCGGAGTTTTTCAGGTAGAAAACATGGCCGACTACCGATTTTTGCGGGACATAGCCAAAATCCCATTTTTGCAGCGGGGCTTTTTCCGCTGCGAGACTACCCGCCGTCAGCATCAGCAAAACAAGCAAAACAAAAGCCGAGGCGTAGGTTATCTTGTCGTTCATCTAACCCCCATGTCGTTCACGCGATTGTCCAGTCGGATGATTGCCGACAATCGCGGGTTTATCTACTAATTATAAAATAAATTGCGGAGGTGATGTAGGAAATTTGACAGAATTTTGTGGCCCGCGGGATTTTTGGACCGCGCCATCGGTCAGGAAAGTGAGTTAGTCATCCCAGCGGGCAAATTTCTCCCGCAGATAATCTTTGTTTTTTTCGAAGACTTCCGCCTGCTGAATAACCAAATCCTCGGCTTGCACAGAATCAAGTTCCTCAACCTCGCCGATGAACGCCGCCACCCGGCCGAAGTACAACGGGGCCATCATGATAACCAGCCGCCGCCGGTTGCGATTCCAACTTTGATAGATGAACGCAAAATCGTAGAGAATTTTCGCCCATAATTCAACGGGCCAATCTACACGTCCGGTCTGCCCCGCCTTTTTCACCAGTTTCTCCAGCGCCCGGAAATTCTTGCGATCAAGAACACTCTCGTACAGTGCACGGAATTGGCTGAATCCGTCCTTCAACTCGGTGATCAATTTGGTTCGCTTGACCCCCACGGCCCCCACCCGGCGATGGTTTTCGACCGCGCCGACGGTGGGCACCGGTTCGGACGAGGTGACATTCTTCCATTCGGACTCATAACGACCCATCAAATAGAACATGGTCGAGACCACCTGGTGGAACATCGGCGACAGGTCGCTCGAGGGGTCCTTGGCGTCATGGACTTTCACGCCTAAATCGGCCTGGGCGATGCGAAAGCCCTCGCATATTGCCGAGGTGGTCATCCAGATATCAATCCCGAACTGCGCGACGTCGGTGGCCCACACATCCTCGGAGAGGTAAAACGAGGTCAATTCGCCGGAAAAGCCGAAGTCGCCGCCAATCGGCTGGCGTACCTGCTTGCCGTAAAGGGCACGAGTGAAGGGATAGACGATGTTATTGGTGATAGTGCCGTCGTTTTTGTGCCGCAGATAAAGCGGGCAAACGTAATCGGCTTTCCGGTCGAGCACCGGTCGCGCCAGTTGTTCGATCCATTCCGGGGTAATACTGCGCAGGTCCGAGTCAACCACCACACAGGCATGGGCCTTCAGGCGCTGAGCGACCTCAAAAATCGCCCGAAACGAAGTCCCTTTCCCGGGGGAGCCGCGATAGATGCAGACATTGCACTCGATTCCTTCCGGCAACTCGGCGGCGGCGGCGTTTTCGCGCGAGTCATCCAAAGAACCACCGTCGGAAACGACGATCGCACCGCGACAATCGCTGAGTCTCTCTTTTAACGCCCGTCCGGCGGTCGAGACGACATGGCCGATAGTGTCTTCATTGTTCCAACTGGGGATCCCCACCAGGACATCAATATCTTTGAGCCGATCGATCCAGCGGCACATTTCGTCGCGCAAGGCGGTATCATATTTCTTGAAGCTCTTCATGACTGATCAAGCATCTGTGTTTGGTGACTTCCCCAACATTCTGCTGGCGGCGGTCGCTCGGACTCTCGGCGAACGATGCACAGCTACATTCCCCTCTATATATCTATCGGATACCACGCCAAATCCCATAATAACACTTAATACGGACGATCAAGAGGAATTTTTTGGCTGCCGGAGGTTTATTCATCGGTCTCTGCGGGCAGTGAATCGGTCAACGATTGATATTCCCGTGGCCGGCGGTCGGCGAAAATGTCATTCCGGGTAGTCACCCGCTTGTTTCGGGCCTTCTCGACGTCAATTTCGGTGGCAGAAATCCCCTCGATTCGGTCATCGGCGGCTGCGAGGGTATCGCCGGAGGGGTCGGCAACCATGGAACACCCGGTAAAGCTTAGCTCACGCTCGGCCCCGGTCCTGTTGGCCAGAATAATATACACCCGGTTGGTCATCGCGTGTACGCTGACACCCCGCTGGGCCATGCCGGGCAGAACAAGATTGGACGGGTGGCAGATGATATCCGCCCCCTGCAACGCCAGCACCCGCCAGGCCTCGGGGAAAATCCAATCAAAGCAAATCAACATCCCTAAACGGCAAAACCCCAGATCAAAGACCGGTAAACCCAAATCACCGGGCCGGAAAATATCCTTTTCGTTCAAGAATAAATGCAACTTACGGTATTTGCCGATATATCCATCCGGCCCCAGCAGGACCGCCGTATTGTACAGCGATTCGCCAGCCAATTCGTTTATACCGGTGACGATAAAACAGCCGGCGCGGCGGCAAATTTCCGCCAAATACGCCAAAAAAATACTGTCTTCAACGGTTTCCGCCAGTTGACGCGCCTGTCGGGGGCTGGTGAAATTATAGCCCGAATTGCATAGTTCGGGAAAGACGAGGAGATCGGGTAGATCCACCCCCTCCAGCAGGCGGTCGATTTTAGCAATTGTAGCGTCCCGGTCGGCCAGGATTGGCGCCAACTGTACAAAACCCACGCGCATCCAGAATCACCCCATCATCCCGCGAGAAAACTGTCTCGCCGCTTGGGACATTATCGTACCCACCGGGACGGGATTGCAATAGAATTCCGACAATCTGGGCATTTATCAATTTTCTTTTGAATTCCCCGGACAAAAGATGTACTCTATCGGTACGAGCGGCGGCCTTGAACGGATCAGGCCAAGGATGGACCGCAGTTGACGGGAGTTATATAAAATGTCCCGAAACAGGCAATTATGGCTCATTGCCCTTATCATTTTTTTACTGTCGGCAGTCTATCAGCGGATGACCGGGCCGACTCATCCGGTAAGCGGAAGTGTTGAGTTCCTCGCCGAATCAATCGCCTACCGGTTTGAGCGCACACATGGCGGTCCAAGCAACCATCAGGTGAAAATCGAGGTCGGCAATCCGGAAATCACCGGGACCCTCTCCTATAAACGATTTAAAACCGATGATCCCTGGACCGACCTCCCCCTGCGGCGCGAAGGCAAGAACCTGATCGGCGAGTTGCCCCACCAACCGGCAGCGGGAAAGCTGGAGTACCGGGTTAAATTGCAGGCGGAAGACAAGTGGGTAATCGTGCCGGCAGACCGCGCGGTAATTATCCGCTTTAAAGGCGCGGTGCCTCTGCCTGTTCTCATCGTCCACATCATTTTTATGGCGCTGGCGATGATACTCTCCAATCGCGCGGGGTTGGAGGCCCTCACCCGGCGCGGCGACCCGCGCAAGTTTGTCTTCTGGACTATCGTCACCCTGTTTCTTGGGGGGTTAATCCTCGGGCCGATCGTGCAGAAATACGCTTTTGGTGCCTACTGGACCGGCTGGCCCTGGGGGCATGATCTGACCGACAACAAGACAGTCGTCGCCTTTATTTTCTGGCTGGTGGCGTTTATTGCGGGCCGAAAAGGTCGCCGGGCACGGGGCTGGGTGCTGGCAGCGGCGCTGGTGACGCTGGCGGTTTATCTAATTCCGCACAGCGTCCTGGGCTCGGAGCTTGATTACTCGAAAATGTAGTGGGAACCGGCGGTGGTAATCCCGGGCAATTGAAATAGAAAGTTGTCCCGGAGCGTACTATCTGGAAATATCGAGCCGAGCGGCCCGGCTGCCGATAAAAAAAGCAACTCCGGCAGCTTTGACCCGTAGGTGATTGCTTGACAATCCGGTGACGGCCGATATATTGGGGCGATGATAATGGGGCTGTAGTTCAGTTGGGAGAATGCTTGACTGGCAGTCAAGAGGTCACGGGTTCGAGTCCCGTCAGCTCCATAAAATTTCGGGCCGGGTGACAAGCCCGGCCCATTGAATTAAACGTGGGGAATTAAGAAGGAAAATCCCGGATAGCGGGGCAACCAAAATGACTTGTTATATTAATCAACTCGGCGAGCACGTCGGCGAGGAAGTCACCGTTCGTGGCTGGCTGTACAACAAACGCTCCTCGGGCAAGATTCGCTTTCTCCTGGTCCGGGACGGCACAGGATTGGTGCAATGCGTGCTGGTCAAGGGTGAAGTATCCGAGGACGTGTTCGAAGCGCACGATCAATTGACTCAGGAATCGTCGGTCATCGTCACCGGCACAGTACGGGCCGACAAACGCGCCCCCGGCGGGTATGAAATGACGGTCACCGGGCTGGAAATTGTCCAGATCGCCGAGGAGTATCCGATCCAGCCCAAGGAACACCGGGTCGATACCTTGCTGCCGTTACGGCACCTGTGGCTGCGTTCGAGCCGGCAACAGGCGATCATGCGCGTGCGCAATGAGGTCATCATGGCCATCCGGCAGTATTTTTATGAGCGTGGGTTTATCATGCTGGATACGCCGATCCTCACCGGTTCCGTCGGCGAGTCGGGCCAGACCCTGTTTGCCACCAAGTATTTCGACATGGGCAACGCCTACCTGGCGCAGACCGGGCAATTATACGCCGAGGCGGGCGCGATGGCTTTCGGCAGGGTGTATTGTTTTGGCCCGACATTCCGCGCCGAAAAATCAAAGACCCGCCGTCACTTAACCGAATTCTGGATGATGGAACCCGAGGTTGCCTTTTACGACAGTGACGACAATATGGACCTGCAGGAGGATATGACCTGCTATATTATCGAGTGGGTGTTGAATAAGTCACGAGCCGACCTGGAAACCCTGGAACGCGACATTACCAAACTGGAACAAGTCAAAAAACCGTTCCCCCGGATTTCCTATGACGAGGCGGTGGAGAAACTACGGGCCTCGGGTGAATCGGACATCGAATACGGCAACGATTTCGGCGCTGATGACGAAACGATCCTGACCAATATGTTCGATCGGCCGATTTTCGTATATAACTATCCCCGGAAGATCAAGGCGTTCTACATGAAACAACACCCCGAGCGTGACGACCTGGTCTTGTGCAACGATATGCTCGCGCCGGAGGGGTACGGCGAAATCATCGGCGGCTCGCAGCGCGAGGAGGATCCGGAAAAACTGATCGCCCGGATCAAGGAGGAAAACCTGCCCCTGGATGCGTACAAGTGGTATCTGGACTTGCGCCGTTTCGGCTCGGTCCCGCATTCAGGGTTCGGACTTGGCCTCGAACGGACAGTCGGCTGGATCTGTGGTGTACACCATATCCGGGAGACGATCCCCTTCGCGCGTACGATCGGCCGGATTTATCCTTAATTGATCGAGCTTGTGCTTGACGTGGCAGGATGTCTCCCTAACGAGCGAACAGTATTTAATTGGCGGATATAAACATGGAAACCAAAACCGCAAAAACCGATTTTGTGGCCATCGGCGAAAAATGGCAGCGCCGCTGGGAGGAAACGCGGCTTGCTGAAGCCCCGGAATTCCCGGCGGGCAAGAAATATTTCGTGATGCCGATGTTTGCCTACCCCTCGGGCGACATCCATATCGGGCATTTCCGCAACTACTCGATTACCGATGCAATAGCACGCAAGAAAATGATGGAGGGGTATGAGGTCATGCACCCCTTCGGCTGGGACGCTTTCGGGCTCCCCGCCGAGCAGGCGGCCATCAAACACGGGAAACATCCCGAGGAATGGACCTTAAACAACATCGCCGTCTCCAATGCGACGCTGAAAAAATGCGGCATTCTTTTTGACTGGTCGCGCGAAGTGATCTCCTGCCTACCCGACTACTATCGCTGGACCCAATGGTTGTTCATTCAACTCTACAAGAAAGGGTTGGCGTACCGAAAATCGGCAACCGTCAACTGGTGCGAGCATTGCCATACCGTGCTGGCCAATGAACAGGCCGCCGGTGAAGTCTGTTGGTTGTGTGATAAACCGGTAAGCAAGCGCGAACTGGTGCAATGGTTTTTCAAGATCACCGACTATGCCGAGCGACTGTTGGCCGGCCTTGATGAACTGGAGGGCTGGCCGGAGAATCTGCGCACTATCCAGCGCGGCTGGATCGGGAAATCCGAGGGTGTCGAGATCGATTTTGTGCTGGAAAATTCGGATCTGAAAATACCGGTGTTCACCACGCGACCGGATACGATTTTCGGCGTCACCTTCATGACCCTGGCCCCCGAATCGCCATTGGTGGAACAAATCGGCATTCCGGAGGACCGGCGTGCCGAGGTCGACGCATACATCGAACAGGCCAAGAACAAATCAGAAATCGACCGCACGGCGCTGACCGAGAAAGACGGCGTCTTCACCGGCAGATATGCCGTCAATCCCTTCTCCGGGGAGCGGGTACAATTATGGATCGGCGATTATGTACTTGGCTCATATGGTACCGGCGCGGTAATGGCTGTTCCCGGCCACGACGAGCGCGACTATGAGTTCGCGAAGAAATACGGGCTGGAGATTAAGTATGTCATCGACACCGGGCGGGGCCAGGATTTCTATCGTGACCGACCGGCCGCCGACCCACAATACGGCACGATGATGAATTCCGGCCAATTCGACGGCGCGGTGGGCCAGGAGGCCATCCGCGCGATCATCGACTTTTGCGAGAAGCAGGGTATCGGCCGAGCGCGGATCAACTACAAGATCCGTGACTGGTTAATTTCCCGCCAGCGCTACTGGGGCTGTCCGATTCCGATGATTCACTGTAAAAAATGCGGGATCATCCCGGTGCCGGAGAGCGAACTGCCGGTAGAACTGCCCCGGGAGGGTATCGATTTACTGCCGACCGGACGCTCTCCCCTGGCCGATGCCGCGGAATATCTGAAGATCACCTGCCCGGAATGCGGCGGAAAAGCCCAACGAGACCCGGACACGATCGACACGTTTTTGTGTTCATCGTGGTATTTCCTGCGCTATACCGACCCGAAAAACGAGCGGGAGATATTCGATCCAAAGAAAGCGAACGCCTGGTTACCCATTGATATGTATGTCGGCGGTATTGAACACGCCACCGGACATTTGATTTATTTCCGGTTTTTTACCAAATTTTTGCACGACATCGGACTGTTGGATATAGAAGAACCGGATATCCGGCTGTTCAATCACGGGATGGTCAACGACGCCGAGGGACGCAAGATGTCCAAGTCGGTCGGCAACGTCATCTCCCCCATCAAACTGATCGAACGCCACGGGCCGGACGCGGTGCGGCTGGCGGTGTATTTTGCCGCCCCCTCGGAAAAAGAAATCCTCTGGTCGAATGCCGGCATAACCGGGATCGAACGTTTTCTCGCGCGCGCCGACACGTTCGTTCATTCAGCCGAGTTTGACGATCAAACCGACCTGGATCGGACCTTTGCCGTGAAAGAACTGAGCGAAGACGACCGGACGGGATACGTGGCGTATCACCTCGCGCTCAAGAAAATCAACACCGATTTTGAGCGGTTACAATTCAACACCCACATTGCGGCGGTCATGGAATTGCTCAATACCATACCGGCGGGGATAACATCCGCAATGCGTGCTTATCTCGCCGGGAACATTGTCCGGATACTGGCCCCATTAGCCCCGCACCTGGCCGAGGAATGGTGGGCCACGGCGCTGGGACGGACGGAGAGCATTTTTGCCTCCGGGGGCTGGCCGGATGTCGACCAGGCCGCGGTGAAGGCAGCCACGGTAACCATCGTCTGCCAAGTCAACGGCAAAGTGCGGGCGCAATTGGCGGTGGCCCCGGGCACCGATAATCAAACCCTGGAGCAACTGGCCCGGGCCGAGCCGAAAATCCAGAAATATCTGGAAGGTAAAACGGTTAAAAAGACCATTATTGTACCACGCCGACTGATTAACTTCGTGGTTGAGTAAACCCGTTGTCAGGATAAAAAAAAGCGCGGACCGTCCGGTCCGCGCTTTCTTGTTTCGGCACCACATAAGTGTACATCAGATCACAGCATCATCCGATGTACACTGCAAATCACCGTCTTCATCAATCTGCCAGGTATCCGGCGCGACGTCATCGTCCAAGCCGGGGTTCGCCACGTCGGCCACGCACGTAAACGTGTGCTGGGCGGCAGTGAGCGTATAGGTATACCGGGCGGTTGCCTGGATTTCAACGCCAATGCGGGCGAAGTTGATCGGATTGGACGCATCGGCCGAAATACCGTTACCCCAGTAAGTATCGTACTCCTGGCGATAGGCGCGTTCCATGGTGTAAATCTGTTTCAGAATTTCCTTGGCTTCCGACTGTTTGGCCCGGGTGGTCGACGCCATGAAGCGAGGAATAGCCAGCGCGGCCAGAATGCCGATGATGACCACAACGATCATCAACTCAATAAGGGTGAAACCCTTTTCGTTGCGGTGGCGGTTGAGCTTGATGAACATCCCTTCCTCCTTGTGATTAGTAGATTGGTTTTTAATCTTCATTCCTTTTGTTTTCTTTTCCCTGGTTACCCGAGAGTATTGCAAAACGAATGCCGGTCTCATGTGTTTTATTTCAACAGACAAAATTGACGCATAACTCCTTGTTTGGCCGGGTATTGCCGGTGACTGGCCGCCGGTTGCGCAACAGGATGATGAATTCACTATTTGTTTTTCGCGAATTGCCGGACGGATTATGCGAGTAATTTTGCATTTTGCAATAACCTTTAAAATCAAAGAACCGCGTCATCGGATGTTGCCACCAGGGTACCGTTTTGATCTATCGTCCAGGTATCGGGTGCCGGATCGGCATCCAAACCCGGGTTGGCTGCAGTGGCTTGCGCGGTAAATGTAGCAATTCCACCATCGGCGGTAGTGATCGTATATGCATATCGCGCGGGAAGCTGAATCTCTACATTTATCGGGGCAAAGGTATTCGGATTGTTTTTGTCCGCCGGCCCCCCGGCGACAAAATATCGATCGTACAACTGCCGGTAGGCACGTTGCTCGGTATAGATTTGTTTTAGGATCCCCTTGGCCTCGGCCTGCTTGGCCCGGACACTGACGGCCATCATGCGCGGGATGGCCAATGCGGCGAGAATGCCGATGATCACCACAACGATCATCAACTCGAGCAATGTGAATCCCCCCTGCCGCGAGCATTTCTCCCGTTTATAATTGCCCATTTCCTGACCTCCGGGCGTATCGCTGTCGACTGGACCTGACTAAAGATATCGCAAGGAATGGGCCGAAACCGCGCGGGCTTGCATAAAACGTTGAAACCACGTAAGATAGCGATTGGCACTCGCCGCAATGGCGAGAGGGACGCCGCAATGTTTGTGGGATTTCGCCTGTCGGCCTTGCAAAATGCAAGGCAATCGTCGTATATACAGTTCCAAAACCAGGTGGCCGGGAAAAGAATCGGGGAACCAAGCCGGCACAAAAGGTTAGGAAAAGACAATGGCGGAAAACGACCATAAGCGAGATGGCCTGATTGACCGATAGTACAACAAAACGGGACTCCCCAAGGCCCGGATCGGCCAAGCGAAATCACTGGAGGATTTAATGACTAATCGGCTGACGGCATTATTACTAAGCTTGCTTTTATTGGCAATCGCCGCGCCTGCATTCGGCGAGTACAACCCTGATCCGAATTGGAAAATCGCCTTTATCCGGGCCGGCGATCTGTGGATTATGGATGCCGATGGTACCGACGCCGGGGAAATTTTCGCCGCGGAAAACATCACGGGGCGGCTCTCCTGGTCTAAGGACGGGAAGCGCATTGCCTTCAGCCGGCAAGGTGAGGTGACCATAAAATATCCCGATGGCGGCGGCGGCGGGCATAAATGCTATGACGTGTTTGTGACCCATATCGACTCGGTCGGCAGGAATTTCTGGTGGTACATCACCGATGACCTCGGCTCGGCTTTTCCGGAATGGTCGGCGGATGACCAGCTTTTTGTTTATCACCATGACGTCTCCGCCGTCAAAGCCAACTCGATCATGCCCGAATACCGAATTTATTACCGAAACTGGAACGGGACCGTGGTAAAATGCGTGGCCCCGGAAGATGCCGCTGCCGGTACCTATATGGGAATCCAGCCGACAATGTCACCGGATAAGGAACTGATCGCATATATCTATATCGCCAAGACCGGCGACAAGGGGACTGCATTGAAAAGCGTCGGCATGGTTATCGTGCCGCGAGCGGGGATCAAATGTTCCGACGCTGAATTGAAGACTGAGGCCGAAATGTTCCCCGATGCCGGTTGCCCGGCGTTTTCCCCGGACGGCAAATCAATCGCTTATATCAACATTAAAGACTATGGTATCTATCTGGTTTCGGTAGCTGACAAGCAAAAACGGAAAATCTTCACTCCCACCGGCGGGCTGAAATTTCGACCAAATGCCATATCCTGGTCGCCGGACGGAAAGTGGCTGACCTGTTCGAGTTATGACGGCAATATTCATGTCGTGGATATTAAGGGGGAGGGCTTGAAGCAGTTATCTTTTGGCGGTAACGACTACAGCCCCGGTTTCTCGAAATGACCCCGGACAATCAACGCCGACAAAAAAATACCCCGTGGATTTTGCAAACCACGGGGTTAATTTTTTTTCTATCATATCTTACACGGTAGTCAGATGAATGCTTTCCTGCAGGGCGTCGTTGATGTCTTCCATGGAAAACGGTTTGGCCAGAAACTTGGCTGCACCACCGAGCATGGCCCGCTTGCGCATATCATCATTGGCATAGGAGGAGACCAGAATTACCGGCAACTCCGGGCATTTCTCACGGCAGGTTGCCAACAAGTCGAACCCCGTTTTCGGTTCCATTTCCACATCGGTGACCACGGCACAAATCCCGGGTTTGCCAAGCTGTTCAATGGCTTGCGCATACCCATCAGCCTGGCAGGTATCAAAACTGAGGGCTTCCAATACGCCTGAGAGAACCTCTCTGACTTCCGGGTGGTTATCGACAACAACGACTTTGGGTCTTCCTGACATCATGTTCCCCCTTGCCTTTCGCTCTTTCTGTTCATCGACCATCCGGGCGAAAACATGAACCTTCAACCCGAGTTTTTGCGCAAAAACAAAGCGCCCCAATCATGAAGATCGGGGCGCCTCGCCAGGGAGGAAGGGAAACAAAAAAGAAACTCACAAGGAGGAAATTGGGAAAACGCTACTTTGGCCAAATATATGTTTAACGCCCTCGGCTTCACCGAAGGTTAAGGCCACAAAGACCGCGATAATGAGGACAATTAAAAGCCCGAGCGTCGATTTATCGGCTTTGTCTTCCTTACGGGCACGATATGGGATCGGGTTTCTCATTATCATCTCCTTCTGTCTGGCTGTTATGTAAAAACGGTGCCTGAATGAAAGCCAGACTTGCGTTTCTGTATCTCATTTCCGCACAATATATTACCAAAAGCGAGCGGTGGGCTTCCATCGTCAACGGCTCGAAATTTGTGCATTGTACTGCAGAATTATTCGCGTTTGAGGGGAGATCATGCACTCTATCCGACAACGGGTACTCAGCCGGCCATAGCCCAAACATCTCAATGGGGGCTGAATAAACGGATGTAAGTCGCCGCTCGATGGGGTTCGAGACTAAAATCCGGTTGACCGGTCGCCGACAAACAGGTTTAATTGGAGTCGGATGTCAGGTTGCCAGCCCCGAAATGGGGATTGGGAGGAGGGGTTCTCTTGGATTTTCCGTTTCCTGAATGTCAAAAATGCCATCAGGGTGTTCTGTTACCGTTATCTGATTATGGCCGCGAAGGGGCCACCATTCGGTACAAGGCCTGGGTGTGCTCCAATCCGGAATGTGGCTTCAATATCCGTATCGACAACGGCGAATTATCTTTTGGAAAGGTGGTCGGACCGTCGAATAAATAGGGGCCCCGTTTTCACAGGGTCCACAGCTAAAAGGGAGGGCCGGCAGGCCTATCGGTTGGCCAGGCGATGGGTTGGATTCTGCCGCTAGATGATCGAATGAAATGGCTGCTCCACAATATCTGGATCAAACTATTGGCCGTGTTAATGGCCTTTCTGCTCTGGTTTCATGTAGCCACCGAGAAAGAGCATGAGGTCAATGTGCGATATCGCCTTGTGTATGATGGACTTGGCAATGGTCTGATTCTGGCGACCCCCCCACTGGATGAAATCGTGGTCCGTTGCCGGGGGACCGGTAAGAACCTCCTGCCCTTGCTTTTTAGCGAACGGCTCTGGCCCATCGATTTGACTGACTCTTCCCAGGGCTTGGCCCAAATAGAGCTTTTTGCGCACAATGCTCCGCGGCATGATCTGGAGGGCGTAGAGTTTTTGTTCATTGTGGGATTACCGCGGTTTTGGCTGGATATTGACCGCATACAGCATAAGACTGTGCCGATTGTACCGGCATTTGTCTATGAACCTCGCGAGGGCTATCTCCGCATCGGGCCGGAGGTGATCGACCCGGATTCGGTGGTAGTTACCGGGCCGGCCAGAGTCGTGAGAGACATTTTGCGCATCCAGGCGCGCCCCCGGACATTTTCCGACCTCGCCAATCCCATCGATACCAAGGTGGAATTGGCGCCATTGACCACTTTTAACGTCACCCGCAATATCAATGAATGCCGCCTGTTCGCCGACGTGCAACAGTATGCCGAAAAAACGCTCGGCGGAATTCCCATCTTGTTGCCCCACAATGGAGATGATGCGCTGTTTGTTGATCCGGACACGGTATCGGTCTCAGTTGGCGGTGGCATACGAACGCTGGAAAGTCTGGACAGTACGCTGATTCAGGTATTCGCGGATTCGGCGTTGCTTGATACAACGGCCATTGACATGCTCCCGATACCGGTCGGGTTGTTTGTGGATATTCCGCCGGAGTTCGATCTTCTGAAACTGGAACCCGATACGGTCCTTATCCGGCGTCGCTGAAAACCCTCATGTCGGTTATTCTGGGTATCGAAACCTCCTGCGACGAAACCGCAGTCGCGGTCGTCGCCGACCAGACGCACGTTAAATCCAATATCATCTATACCCAGACAGTACATGCCGAGTATGGCGGCGTGGTGCCCGAGTTGGCCTCACGCGAACATTTAAGCCGTCTGCAACCACTCTTCACGGACGCGCTGGCCCAGGCGGGGATCGACAAAAAGGATATCGATGGTATCGCGGTCACTCGCGGCCCGGGATTGATCGGCTGCCTGCTGGTTGGCGTGGCGTATGCCAAGGGTTTGTCCGCTTCGCTTGAGGTGCCGTTTATCGGGGTAAATCATCTTGAGGGGCATGCCATTTCCAACCGGCTGGTCGCCCCCGATTTCGGATTTCCGCATGTGACGTTGATCGTTTCCGGTGGGCATACCTCGCTGGTTAAAGTGGAAAGCTGGGATACATTCATCACCCTCGGGCAAACGCGGGATGACGCCGCCGGCGAGGCACTTGATAAAATCGGCAAGCTGGTGGGTCTCCCCTATCCGGCAGGTGCGGCAATCGACAAACTCGCGCAGGATGGTAATCCGACGGCGATCAAATTCCCCCGCGCGCGGTTGGAGGAGGGCAGTCTGGATTTTTCTTTCTCCGGGGTAAAAACATCGGCGGCGATCTATCTGGAAAAAAATCCGGAAGCGGCCAAACCCGAATCATTGCCCGATTTTTTTGCCTCGTTTCAAGCAGCGATCATCGATGTCTTGGTAGAAAAGTTGATGCTAGCGGCGAAGACACATCATGCCTGTGGTGTAGCTCTTTCCGGCGGTGTGGCCTGCAATTCGATGCTGCGCCATAAAACCGAACATGCCGCTAAAGATGCCGGACTCGCCTATACCTCTCCCCCACCGGAATACTGCACCGATAATGCGGCGATGATTGCGGCGCGTGGGGCGATTGAGCTTGATGCGGGGCGGTCTTCGCCGTTGGATATGGTGGCGGTGCCGACCTGGGCGGTGGGGAAACCTATATAATACGATACAACTCGCTTTCGACCGGTCAAACAATCGTAGGAACGACCCGCAGCATTCCTGCCCCTTTTTGTGGAACGGGTGGATCGCTTTGTTCCGCTCTGGTCTCAGCCAACAATAGTTATATAATATCATCTAGCCACTTATCACCAAATTCCTGGGTAAGGATAATTCTCATAAGACCAACATGGTTATAAAAAACACCAGCGTCGATGCGTTTTTTGGAAGTCCCACGGTAGTCACCCGATTTCCGGCGCTCTTTCACTCTTTGTTCATTTTTTGCGAAAGCTGAATCCATGTTTTTGATAATCAATTCACGAATTTGCGATACAGACTCAATATCAACTCTCGCCAAATCCTGAAGTAACTCTGCATATGTTTCGAATTCCATAAGGTTTTCTTTAGGAAATTGGTTATAGAGAATCTGCGCGAGATTATCGACATTTAAGGCGTCGTCGGTCTCTTGGGGGATAGGTTGTTTAATATATTCTTCTCTCTCGGCCAAGACACGTTCAAATTCCAAGTCTACGGTCTCCAAAAGAGCAGATACGCGATATATCGAACGACGAATTTGTGCAGGTACGCCTGATTCCATCTTGTATTGTAATTTATGAGATGCAGCAGCCCATAAATGTTGTGCGATTGTCCGCACTTGAATTTCGGCATGCCATCGGTCGAGACCAAGAAAGGGGAACTCCCTCCAATGGGCTGGCATGAGGACTACGTAGTGAACTGAATGATAGCCGAACATACTGTCCCTCAGGAGATCGCTTTTATCCTCTTCTTGAGTCACATCAAATGTACTTCTTATCATAGTGCGTACTTTCTCGACGTCTCGACTGAACAATAATATTATTCTAAATCCGATAAGATCGTTAAGATCGGCTATTTGTTCAAGAGATAGCGACTTGCGCTCTAGTTTTTCTCTTATTGATTCCCATGTCTTAACTCGGGACTCCAGGGGAACAGCCAGCGTGACCGAATTCTCGCGAAAAAGAGCTTGCAGCTTTTCATGCAGATAAACACGTATGCCCTCTGCTCGTTCAGCTTGAGAATTATACTCTTGTTCCAATGTATCAAGGCTTTCCATTGTGTTTTCCTCAATACACACGCGGATCTGTCGAAACCACCGTCACCTGTGGCGACCTCGTGGGTTTCGACCTACGGCTAAGTCATCATTTTAACCACGTCGCCAGCCACTCCAGTTGCACCTCATATACATACCGCAAGTTCTGCAGTTTGCGGATCGAATGACCCTCGTCCGGGAAATATAAAAACTGCGACGGCACACCCATGCGTTGCAGCGCGGTGAACATCATCATCCCCTGGGAAATATCAACACGGTAATCTTTTTGCCCGTGGATGACCAGCGTCGGTGTTTTGAAATTGGCGACATATTGTTCGGGTGAGCGTTCGAGATATAATTCGCGGTTGGTCCAGGGGGTGCCTTTAAATTCCCACTCGGGGAACCAGAGTTCTTCGGTGGAATAATAATCGCTGAGGTTTTCGAAACAGCCATCAATCGAGATCAGGCACTTGAACCGGTCGGTCTGGCCGCAAATCCAGTTGACCATGTAGCCGCCATAGGAGCGACCCAACGCCCCTACTCGCGCTGTGTCAATATAATCGTAACGTTCGGTCAGGTAATTGACACCGATCATCAAATCCTGATAGTCCTTGCCGCCCCAGTCGCCGCTGACCGCATCGCAGAATGTCCGGCCATATCCCCGGCTGCCGCGCGGGTTGATCTGTGCCACCACATACCCCTGCGCGGCCAGCAAGTGCACGTTCCAACCATAAAAATTAAAATCATTGAGCCAGCACCATTGCGGCCCGCCATGGATGAGCAAAATCAGTGGATATTTATTTTGTTCGTCGAAATCCGGTGGATAGGTCAGGAAACCCTGAATTGGCAGCGAATCGACACTGTAAAACCAGAATTCCTCGGAGGGCCGCATGGCAACACGCGCGGTTAATTCCCGGGAGTAAAAAGTCAAGCGCCGCATTTCTTTCTTGGCGAGGTCGTAACGATAGATATCCCCCGGTTCGGTGGAGGTCGAACGCGTGAAATACAACGTCTTGCCATCGGGCGAGATATTGAGGCCGCCGTAGACAGCATCATTCAGGATTTCCTCGACCTTGGCATCTTTCACCGTTACACGGAATATTCCGACAAAACCCAAATCCACCGCAGTGAAATAGATATACTTGCCATCAGGAGAAAACCTCGGACTGCCCACCGATCGATCGAAATCCTCGGTTAAGTTTTTCCGCAGTTGTTGGGCGCGATCATATAGAATAATATCTCGCTGATCGGCCTCGTAACCGGGCCGGATCATCTCCAGGTAGGCGATGTATTGCCCATCCGGGCTATAGAAAGGATTGCCGTCATTGCCGGGTTTGTCGGCGATTTTCGCCGTCGCACCGCCCGCCGTGGGAACGACATATAGATCGTTGTTATATGAAGTCGCAATTACCGAATCGGTGTTTTTCGCAAAACAAATCTCCAGACCATCCGGAGAAATCGCATACGCCGGCCGGCCCCCGCCGGCAATTGGCGGCACATTATATTCACCGGGCGTGATATCGGTCACCAGACCATTAGTATCGCCGACAAACAGATGACGCACCTTGCCGTCGGACCACGAACTGTAATGCCGGAACAACAAGTTATCGTACAGCCGGGCTTTTACCGGGTTCGCGCCGGCCAGACTGTCCCTAACGAAGTTACAACGGTCATCGGCGCAATCAGGGTAAACCGTGGAAACAAACAGAAACCGCCGGCTATCGGAAAACCAAACCATCCCCCCGGCTCCGGTGGAGAGGTTGGTAATGGCGCGATAGTCCCCGCTGTCGGGCCGAGTAACCCGGATTTGTGAACCGTTTTCACTACGGGAAATAAAAGCCAGCGCGTGACCATCGGGCGCCCACCGCGGGCTATATTCGCTCGGCTCGCGGGTGGTCAGCCGCCGCGCGGCGCCGCTGTCGGCGGGTAAAAGATAAATATATGTGGTCCGTTTGTTCTCGATTAAGTCGTTATGAGTTAACGTGAACGCCAAATTCCGGCCGTCAGGCGAAATTCGAACATCCCCTACCTGGTCATACCCGTACAAATCATCAAAAGTCATCACCTGTTGGGCCGCCGCCGTACCCATCCACAACATGACCCAGCTAATAACATAAACGGCATATTTCATCAGCACCTCCCTGCTCTATGGGAATTAAGGGAACTCTTTTATCACCGGGATGTCAAGTCGCCACGCTACGCAAAAAAAACCATCCCTATACGGATAGGGATGGTTATTCTGCGGTAGTCGGCGACTACGCTATCAGCGAACCCAGCGCCCGCCGACCCAAACATGACCGTGCCGTGTCTTTTTCCAATGCCCCCCAACCCAACTGCCTTTGGGGCTTTTAACCCAGTATCCTGTTTTCCAGAGATACTTATGGCCACTCCAAAACCAATGTCCGGACACCCAAGCCGCTTTCGGTCCGGGGGCTGGGGGCTTGATTTCCGCTTTGGCCGCCGGCGGCGGTGCCGGAGCATACACCGTGGCCGCACAACCGGCCAGAAACGCGGTAAGGACCACGCCGGCCAGAATGCTGATGAGTAACCTCTTCATTGCACCTCCCGATGAATTAGACTGCGTCGTTATAGATTTGCGCACATATTGGGAATATCGGCACGATAAAACTTGCAGTTCATCGAATAACACATTTATCGGGACGCGACGGGGCAAATGCTCATCTAACTTATTGTTAGACAATAGATTTAATACACTTCCGCGTGCCCAGATGCCGGCATTCCGACGGTCGGGGAAAGATGGACTGCTATCTTCTCGCCCATTAAAAAAGCCGGACTTGCGTCCGGCTGAGAATCCCTTTTCAAGGGGAAATTGGCTGATCGGGAATCAGCAATTAACCTACCGGCGGGGTAAGGTATTTGTGTTCATATAGGTACATGCGTGACGGGTCCATTATCCGCGGCTCATCATCAAAGTATTCCTCAAGAAGCTCATACGCCTGCATGGCCCTCAACGAATCGCCCGCCGAGCAGGCCGTGCGCACCGCTGAAAACAGCAAATCCCCGGCCATGATCCCCTCAGGGTCCAGTTGTGCGCCCTCGCGGTATGCATCGGAGGCCAATGCGAATTCGGCTTTCTGTTCCAGACACCCGGCGATCCCCCAGTATGATGAGATTGCCATTAATTGATCATCCCCATAGTCATCGAGAAACCGCTTGAAAAAGTTTTCGGCTTCGTTGAAATCCCGCTGGGCATAATAGGCGTTGGCCAGATAGAAACAGGCCACACCCGCCAGGTGCGAACCGCCGTGCTCATCAAGGATTTTGCGGAAATCGATGATGGCCAGTGAAGTGTTTCCCGAACGCATTTCGACCGAAGCTCGGCCGAATAATTCCTGTACTTCCGCTTGTTTGCCCCGCTGGTGATTGACCATCAGGATAATCAAAACAACCACAACTATGATACCGGCAACCACCCCCAGCATGGCCCGTTTGTACTTCTGAAACTGTTCGGTCAGATAAAACACCCCGGAGACGAACTGGTCTTGCTTCATATC
>SDBS01000520.1_pt1 | contig 37416 bp, 33 predicted proteins | sample 2277091 | NCBI WGS metagenome assembly SDBS01 (sample SAMN10404972, study PRJNA504765) | marine sediment metagenome | isolation source: marine sediment core GS10_PC15, 163 cmbsf | place: Arctic Ocean: Southern Knipovich Ridge | collected 2010
GGCTCAGGAGGGTATTGGCCCCGGCTAGGGCCGCGGCGCCGGCCAGGTAGGCTCCCACCGCCGGGGCCGTTAGATGGATTGACGACGCCAGCGACGGCACGCCCCGCAACATCATCGCGATCACAAAACCACCTATGATTACGACCTGCATACGTCACCAACGAGATTCTACGCAAACGGCCGACCGGCGGGAGGATTTTTCTCCGCCTGTTTATTGAATCCACCGCAGAACCAGCACCACGGGCGGCACGTTCTAAAGATGGCGACTGTGAGCTTCGCCTCGCCCAACAGGTTGCAGTGTCGGCCAAGACGTGGTACAAGTTGGCTCCAAACCGCGCGCCGAAGCGAGTCTCGCGGGGGCCCGCGGGGAGAGTTTTAAACGCGTTCGCACTGTTGGGCCACGTGCGGAGAGCTGCGATTCGGCCCACGGGAGAAATACGAAATGAAAGCAAGCAAATGGTTCTTGAGCGGTTGGGTTGTCGTGCTTGTCGCTGCCGGGTGGATCTGGGCCCAAGAGCCCCAACGCCCCAAGGCAAGCCCCTCACAGCCGGCCACCAAGCCCGCGGTGAAAGCCAAGAGTCGACTGCTCGGGCATTGGGGCATGATCGCCAGCGTCGTAAATCTCAACGAAGAACAAAAGGAGCAGCTCGCAGAGCAAGTGGAGGCGATGAACGACGCCGTCACCGCGGTGGGCAGGAAGCACAACAAAGACCTGGAAAATCTTTATTATCAGCATCACGTGGCCCGTATAAGCAACAGGAAGAAAGAAACTGCTCGTCGTTGGAAGGAGATCAAGGAATTTGAAAAGCAGATAAACGGCGAGCGGGACCAGGTCCGCAAGGAGCACATGGCCAAGATCCTGGCTGCCTTCACGCCCGCCCAAAGGGTGAACTACGAGGCCTTCGGTTTCTTTCGGGTTGCAATGTTCTTTTACAAAAAGGTTGGTCTAACGGACGAACAGAAGGTCCAGATCAAGACCCTTTGCAGAAAGGCTGCCGTGGAAATCTTGAAAGTGCAGGCAGCGGAGGCTACAACGCAACCCACGACTGCCGAGGCCGACAGCGCAGAATCCCGAATCCGCAAAAGACTCGTGGAGGCTATTCGTCAAGAGGTTCTAACGGCCGAGCAAAGAGCAAAGCTCGAAGCGCCGAAGACGCAGCCGGCCGCGGCGACCAAGCCGGCGCCCGCGACGCAAGCCGTAAAGCCATAGCAAGCTGCTTTGCCGTCCGGGAAAGCCAAGTGCGCCTGGAGTATCGAAGAATAGATCCGCTCAAGCTACCTACTGCTTTGCAAACCGGGCGTTCGGGAGCTTTTGCCGTTCTCGAACTCTGTGCCATAGGTCGCCGCGGACAACAAAATCAAAACCGCTTGCAATTCACACTGTCTTGGACTAATGATGATCGACTTGGACGGCGGCGTAGCTCAGCTGGTTAGAGCGAGGGATTCATAAGCCCTAGGTCACTGGTTCGAGTCCAGTCGCCGCTATTGTTTTCGTTCGACCTGCGCGTCTTCGTCGGCCCGGCAGGCAAGCGAGAAGGCGCTGGGAATCGCGATTTTTCCTTGACTCAAAGGCACGGGGGCGGGTAAAAACCGCCTCCACGGAAAACCATAGCCTTTTCTTCTCGAGGAGATAGACAGATGTCGATGCTGGCCGCTGGAAGTTCCTATTTCTACTGGTGGCAGATCCCACTGGTCCTCTTACTGGTCGCCTTGATCATCTTCTGGAAGATTTATCGCAGCAAGACCATGTAGCTTCTGGGCTGCTGATACACCGATGGGTTTGGACAGGATCGGCGGCTGTGGCGTAAGCGAGCTTGCTGAGCCAGCCGCCTATTCGTCTTTGACACAGTGTATTCTGATTTGCCTCGGCTCGGCGACTGGAGCCAGCCGTCGAGCGAACTTGACCCTCCAAGTGCGGCGAGATTGAAGTCACCTCGAGTAGCCGTGAAGCATGCGGAGGAATTGCGGTAGGCGTTCTGATTGGTCCGATCAAAGGAGACCGAAATGGCCAAACGAAGTCGCCATCTCCCAGCCCTTGCCCAGATGTTTCGAATTCTTGGAGACGAAACTCGCCTGCGAATCTTACTGGAACTTCACAGAGGTCCCCACAACGTCACCGCCCTGGTCAAGAAGCTCAAGATGCCCCAGCCGACCGTCTCGCATCACCTGGCCTTGCTGCGAGCCAGCGAAATGGTCGTCACGCAGCGTCGCGGCAAGGAAATCTACTACTCCCTCAACGGCCAGCAGGCCCGCAGCCAAAAGGCACTCCGCGCGGTGCAAAACGCACCCGGCGGCGTCCGCCTCGGCCCGCTGCTCTTCGGCACCGGCCCAGCCAAGTAAGCGGCGTCGTCAAGCCGCAGTCTATTCACCTGTTAAGCTTTCTGCTATCCTTCGGCCATGGCCGGCGCCGAGATCAAGCCCATCTACGTCCTATTCGGCTCGGACGCGTTCCTGAGGGACGAATACCGTCGAAACCTCGTTGGGCGAATCACCGACCACGCCGATCCCCAGACGTCCGTGACCAACTTTGACGCCGCGGCCGAGCTGGCCGACGTGCTGGACGAACTGAGGACCATGCCCTTTCTGGCCCCCCGGCGGGCCGTGATCATCTCAGACGCCGACGCCTTTGTCAGCGCCTACCGCGAAGCGCTGGAGAAGTATCTCCTCTCGCCGTCGGGGGCATCTTCGCTGATCCTGGTCGTCTCGGCCTGGCCGAAGAATACCCGCCTCTACAAGCTGGTGGCCAAGATCGGCGAGGCGATCGACTGTACGGCGGGCGATGAGACGACGGTGATCGAGTGGATTTCCAAGGCCGCCGCAAAACGCGGCAAGAAGATTTCACCCGAAGCGGCGGAATTGCTGCTGACCTGGCGTGGGCTGGACCTGGCCGGCCTGGACGGCGAGCTGGAAAAGCTCTCACTCTACGTTGGCCGGCGCGGGTCAATTTCAGCCGACGACGTCTCCACGCTGGCGGCCGCCACGGCGGCCCCAGCCGCCTTCGCGCTGACCAACGCCATCACCGCCGGCGATGCGCCCGCGGCGCTGAAGGCCCTGGCCGGCTCGCTCACCCGACGCGGCGAGGAATTCAAGATCCTCGGGCTGATCGCGTGGCACCTGCGTCGCGCCTTGGCTGCCAGCCAGCAGCTCGCAGCCGGCCAGCACCCCAAACTTCGCATGCCACCGCAGCAGCGGTCGGCCTTCCTGGAAATGGTCAGGCGCCGCCGGCCGGCTGCAATTCAGGACGACTTTCGAAAGCTCCTGGCGGCAGACCTGGCCATGAAAACCGGCACAAATGCAACCGCCGCGTTACAGGAGCTGCTCGTCGGATTGTGCCGCTAGCTCAGATTCCAGAGGCTCACGAAACAGCGGACATTCGATCATGCATGAGTGGGACGACGACCATCTTGACGACGAAGGCCCGCTGAGCGTCGATCTGGAAGAGCTGAGCGATAAGGCGGCTTCTGAGACGCTGCCCTGCCCGGTCTGCGGGAGAGAGATCTACGAACATGCCGACCAGTGCCCTCATTGCGGCCAGTACATCGTCCCGCGCATCGCCGACCGGCAGGGCGTGTCGTGGCTCTGGCTGCTGGCGGCGCTGGCCGTCATACTGATCGTCCTTTGCCTGGTGACCTGCTGACTCACTGATACTCCCACAGCTCATCAGCCTCGGCTCGAGACCCGCAGAATTCGTCGCGGACGATCTCGATTTCCGGCAGGGCGTTGATGAACAACCGGCCGTAGGAGCGGCTGACAATGCGATAGTCCAGGCAGACGACTATGCCGGTGTCTTTCATCGAGCGGATCAGCCGGCCGAAACCCTGCTTGAAGCGGATGATCGCCTCGGGAAGCTGGTAGTCGGTAAATGGATTGCCGCCGGCCTTTCGGATAGCGTCGATGCGGGCCTCCACCAGCGGAGCGTCCGGGACAGCGAAGGGTAGCTTGGTGATGATGACGTTGCTCAGCGCCTCGCCGGCGACGTCCACGCCCTGCCAGAAGCTCATCGTACCCAGCAGCACGCACCGTTTGCGCCGCCGGAATCGACGCAGCATCATCCCCTGCGGCAGCGCCTCGCCCTGGACGAGCAGTTCGTAGTCGCGCTCCTTGCAGAAGTTTTGGATCTGCCCGGCGATGGCCTGGAGCATCTTGTAGCTGGTAAACAGCACGAAGCAGCGGCCCTGAGACTTCTCCACGTAATGGGCGATGGCCTTAGTGGCGCCCGGCACGAAACTCTCAAGATCGTTCGGATCGCCGAGGCGGGTCTCGAGGTAGAGCCTCACCTGCCGGCGGAAATCGAATGGGCTTGCCAGCAGCAGCTCGTGGCCTTCGGCCATGCCCAGGCGGCCGCGCAGGTAACCGAAGCCATGCTTGCCGCCGCGGGCCGTCACCAGCGTCGCGCTGGTCAGCACGGCTGAGTTGACCTCCTCGAATACCAAGCTGCGGACGATCGGCGAAACGTCGATAGGCGCCGACTCCAGCGCCACCTGCCGCCGGCCGCCGCGCAGCGGGCGCGTCGCCGCCCAATAAGCGTGGTCCTCGTTGGCCTGCGAGATCAGCGCCTGGACCTTCTCGGCCAGCTCCTGCACACGCTGCTGATAGGCGGCCAGCTCGTAGCCGCCGGCCTCGTCCTTCATCGACCTTCGGAGGGTCCTAAGCTTTCCGGCCAACTCCTTCAATGCGGGCGTCAGGTCGTTGGGTACGATGTCCGGTGCCTTGATTCTGCCGCTCGGGGCGATATCCGCCCCGCTGTAAGCGGCCAGTGCGCCGAAGAAGTTCTCGACTGCATTGGCGGCGCGGTTGACGGCCGAGATTGCCTCCATGGCTTCCAGAAGCGCCAGCAGCCCGCGATTCGTCCGGTCGTTGTAGAGTTGGCGAAGGAGCATCTGGACGGCCGTGGAGGTCACGCGGCTGCCGAAATGGTCGCTGGCGACCTGCTCGACGGTGTGGGCCTCGTCCAGCACCACCAGGTCGTACTTGCCAAGCAGATTCCCCTGTGCGCCGGCCAGCGCCAGGTCGGAAAAGAACAACGCGTGATTGACCACGACGATATCCGCCTGCTGCATCTTCTTCCGCGCGGCCTGAAAGTGACACTTCAAATACTGCTTGCACTTGCTTCCGCGACAGAGGCCTGATTCGGCGCGGAGACAATCCCAGACCTCAGGGGCGACCTTGAAGTCGATCTCTTGCAACGAGCCACTCGGCGTTTCCATGGCCCAGGCGGCGAGTTTTTCCAATTGTCTCAGTTGGCGCTGGGAGCCGAATATCTTGTTTCGTCCCTGGATCGCCAGCGCCAATCGGCGGAAGCAGAGATAATTATTCCGCCCCTTGCCCAGCACGGCCGAAAACTTCAGCGGCAGCACCTCGGCCAGGAAGGGCAGGTCCTTGTGGATCACCTGCTCCTGCAAAGCGATGGTGTAGGTGGAGATGATAATGCGTTGGCGATTGCAGGCCGCCCGGAGGATGGCCGGGGCGAGATAGGCAAAGCTCTTTCCCACGCCGGTGCCGGCCTCGACGATTAGATGCTCGCGGTCCTCGAAGGCCGCAGCCACAGCGCGTGCCATGGCAAGCTGCTCGTCGCGCTGTTCAAAGCCGGGAAGCTTGCGGGCGACAAGGCCGCCGGGGGCGAGAATATCGTCGACGCTTAGAGCCATCTCGCTGCCGTCGTCTGCGTCGCGCTGGGTGGCACCAGACGGGGATTGGCGAAACTCCGGCAAAACTGCAAGGTGAACCAGATGGTCATCACCACGATGATCATCGAGATGATGGTGGCCAGGATGGTAATGAGCGTCCTGCCGCGGACGATCGTCGAACGCATGGACGAGGCGATCCGCTCCTTCGCCAGCGTCAGCATCGCCAGCATCACCGCCCCGACGGTCGGCCAGATGCTGATCGAGTGGATGCCGCTGTAGATATAGAGCCCGCGGGAGACCTCGTGGCCGGACTGGAGAATGTAGCGTGTCTGGTCGCCGACTTTCTCTAGGTATCCGCTGGCGGCTTCGCCGGGGCCTATGAACATGTAGAGGATCGTGTAGGTCAGGAAATTTGCCAGCCCGATCAGTATGATCCAGATGCAGATTTTCGTGCGTCGATCCATATGCGGTCAACGAATTGATCGGTTAACTGAAAATCGCGAGCAGTTTTCGGTCGCTCTGCCCGAAGCATTTATGCCCGCAAGGCGCAGCGAAATCAACTGATTAACGGATCAACTGCTTGACAGCTCGACTAATCCTCGGCGCCGGTATGTTGTTCACTGGTTGTTGGCCGGGCAGCGGCAGCTTGGCAAATTTCAAACCGCCCCAGCCTCGCCTGAGCTTGTCGAAGGCCGATCAGCATTCAGCAGTCAGGGTTAACCGAGGGCGGCTTTTCTTCGCGCTAGGCGCGAGCGGCAGCGAGCGGGTGGTTTCGAATTTGGCGCGGCGGGCCTCCATCCCGCCAGGTTTTCGGTCAGATCAGCGAGAACCGGGCATCAACGCCCCTTCAAGCAACACTGATTGCAAACTCGAACCTCTCCATGGAGCGCCCCTGGCTTCGAAAGAATTGAACGGCGCACGGCGAGATGCGCCACAATACCGCGAAACGCGTTATTTACACCGCTCACGGTTTATCGCCTCAATCTTTTTGCCCAACCTTCGCAATACAGCCTCGGGGAAAACCTCAGTGGCCTGTTCCGTGTGGGACGACCTCAAGGAGCTAACCCCATGTTTCCGTCTACGCTTACGTACCGCGCGTTTCGTCTTTGCCGACTTGTTCGCTGGGTTGGGCATAGGACCTTCCTAGCCTCCTGCGGAGGTAAAAGGACAGTTGCTGTGGGCTGTTCAGTTGGTAGCCGAGGGACCCCATAAATTTGTTGACACGCTTGGGTGCGCGCTTACAATTATTTGGATGGGTTGATCGAACTCTGTGTCAAGGCTGCGTTTGAGCTGGCTTATGCGGCAGGGTCGCCGCAGATTATGGTTGACTTTTTGTTTGTTCCCGCGCATGACTATGAGTATAATCGGTGCTTTATGGGCCGTTCTTGAGCTATTTACAGGGCTTGCCGAAGGGTTCGGTGGCTATAATGAGAACGTGGGGCTGGGCCGGTGCCGCCTTACGGGGAAAGGACAGATAATGGCAAGCAAGAAGAGTAGGATCAAGAAAGTCCGTTCGCGTAAGCGCAAGGCATCCAAAACGGTGGGACCTTCCATGGTGCCTTCGCATGCATTGCTCTTCGCCGGTGCGACGGGACACAGGGCCATTCACCCGGCAGCGGCGGCGAAAGCCGCCAAAATCGTGGAAAAGATGAACCGCGAAAGATAGGGCAACCACGCTTGTTCGGACCGACCGCGCACTGCTCCGGCGGGTTTTCGTAATGGGTTCAAAAAAGCTGACTGCTTACCAGCGTCTCCTATGCGGTGTTCATAAGAGGCTGTTATCGCTCGAAGAAAATAGCCGCATCCAGCTGACGAGCGTCGCCAAGGCCATTGAAAAGTACTTCAACGAGAAGATCCGGATTTTTTTCTGCCCTCTTTCTCCGGGTACGCTTGGCGAGATGGATCCAGCTATGACCGTGGCCCAAGTGGTGAGAATCATCCTGCCAGGTAGGACGAAACAGAAACTCTTGTTGGAGCACTTTCTTTTGTATAACGAGGGTCTGGACGCTCGCCACGCGCGATTCGCTATTGGCCACGAGTTGGGTCATATCTATCTTCATCACGACGCATACCACAGACGAAACCCACGTCAGCGATATGTTCCGGTTCCGCTTGGTAATTCAAGGCCTCCCGGATTCACAATCAAGTTTACGCCAACGCAGGAGAGGGAAGCTGACCTATTCGCCGGAGCGATACTGCAACTGAGGCCCGCTCCTATTGAACGGCCGCGGTTGGCCGAACCATGCATCCGCTTTTTGCGGCAACTTTCGTTGAAAGAGGACTGGTTCCAAGCATCTGGTTTTGGGAAGACGCTGCCGAAGCAGGGGCCAGCGTGCAAGGCACGCTTTGCGAAGGCTTGAGTAACCAGCGAGCAAGGCAACGCAGGCGGTCTGATTGAGATCGGCTACTCACGCTGTGAGTAATCTATCAAACCTACCGGTCCTTTCGCTATCCCGTACACCGTCTTGAACTGATCCCAGACTTGCTGGTTGGTCGGATCCAGCGGGAGAGAGTATTCACCCCAGGGCGTGGCGTAGGCCGGATCCGTATCACTGGTCCATGCCCCCCTTGGGGAGGTGCCCGACGCCCTCCTCTCGAAGCTGAATCTTCTCAGGTACACGGTTACAAAGCGCGAGACGAGATCGATTGATACTATCTGATACCGGTTGGGATAGATCTCCTCGTATTGTCCAAGTGCAAATTTGCGTTGATTTAGCTGCATACAGCACGGACCGGTTATCAGTGTGTAGCAAATCTGGTCGCGTCTTATTGCTGGATCCCAGAGGATCTCGTATCGTGCGCGGTGCATGTGGCCAGCCAAGATAAGCGAGATGTTCTCTTTAGCTAGGGCCTCCCGTAGGCGGTCAGGATCGTCGAGACCGCTGGCAGCGTCTGCCTCCGAATGCGGAAAAGGATTATGATGCAAAAGGCAGATTCGAATGCCATCTGGACGGGAATCCTGATAATACGACAGCGCATTGGAGAGCTGTGAGCCACTCACGTGTCCGTAGTTGATGTTGCTATCGCCCGCCATCTTTTTTCGGTTATGTCCACGCTCGAATATACAACGCTCACAGGAATCGAGACCCACTACTACAAGTTTGTCGCACTCAACGTGGTTGAAAGCAATTGGGTAACCGACCCTGTATCTGTGGTCACTGCCATTGTTCTTATAAAGCTGGTTAACCCAGTTTCTAAACTTGAACATCTTTTCCTTGATCTTGGCGCAGTCCTTTCTTTGTTGGGGTGTGTTAAGCGGTCTTCTTCCCCACTTTTTTCTCATTGCGACCCAATCGACATCGTGGTTTCCTGGAAGGACGGCAACATTGTTATAATGCACGTCGAGTTGCTTGGCTAGGGTGTTCAGAAACACTGAAGCCTGGCGATATTCTCTGTGGCTGCATGTGTTTGTTATATCCCCCGTGACCGCCAAGAGGTGGACTCGCTGTGGCTCTTGTACCTCTTTAAAAACTTCACGCACATCGCGGGCCAGTTCCGTCGCGTAATGTGCATACCTTTCCTCCAACTTCGTGTCCTCGAGGCCTTGTGTTTCCAACTCAGCTAAGCAAGCTTTCCCAGCTTGAAGGTCACTGATATGAACAATATGAATCTGCTCGTCCGCCATGGCCGTTTCCCTTAGACAAGCGCCCCTCTGGAATCGAGTTCTCCTTAAGCTACCTATTTCTCGCATATGTTGCAAGCACCCGGCAGGCTTGTCGCCATAGGGGTCATTGCAGGATAATTGGGTTAGTCACGCCAGATGGCGCATCCCCTCGGGTGTGGGGCCATAAATGTTGTTGGCGTAGGGCGCCTCAAGGGACGAGCATGCTCACGCGGGCGTCAGAATGGGACCAAACTGCTTACTACCGGCTACTGCCTACCGGGTCAGGATCCCGGTTCCACTCAGCTCACCGCAGGCCAGTTCCGTGTTGCGATATGGTCGCCCCTTGGCTTTTCGCTGCCCGCTATTGTTCGGCGCCGATGACGCCTTCCAGCGGGCTGGATGCGGTGGCGTAGAGCTTTCGGGGTATTCGCCCGGCCCGGCGGGCCAGCAGGCCCGCTTCGATCGCCTGACGCATCGCCCGGGCCATCATTATCGGGTCTCTCGCGGCGGCAATGCCGGTATTGAGCAGCACACCGTCGGCGCCGAGTTCCATGGCGATGGCCACGTCGCTGGCCGTGCCGACGCCGGCATCGACGATGATGGGATAGTCCGCGTCGCCTTCCTTGAGCTGCTCAAGGATGATGCGGATGTTGTAGGGGTTCAGCACGCCCTGGCCCGAGCCGATGGGCGAGCCGGCGGGCATGACCGAATCGGCGCCGGCTTCCTTGAGCCTAAGGGCAATCACCGGATCGTCGCTGGTGTAGCACAGCACGCAGAAGCCCTCGGCCTTGAGGGCCTTCAGCGCATCCAGCGTACCGAGAGGATCGGGCAGGAGCGTCTTCTTGTCGCCGAGGACCTCCAGCTTGACCCAGTCGGCGCCCTTGTTGTCCAGCCCTTCCAGCAGCTCGCGGCCGAGACGGGCCGCGCGGATGGCATCGGCGGCGCTGAAGCAGCCGGCCGTGTTCGGCAGCAGCGTGTACCTGGGAAGGTCGAGAAAATCCAGGATGTTCCGCCCGGACTTATCCAGCATCCTCTCGCGCCGCACCGCCACGGTGACCACCTCGCAGCCGGTCTCAGCCAACGCATCCCGCATCAGCTCAAACGTCTCGTACTTGCCCGTGCCGACAAACAGCCGGCTCTTCAGCTCAAAATTGCCAATTTTCAGTAGGTCCGATGCCATCGTTGTCAACTCCTTCGAGAGGCCAAGCGGCCCGCTACCCGCCCCCGACGAGCGTGACGATTTCCAACTCGTCCTCGTCGGCCAGGGCGGTCTCGGCGTGCATCCTCCGCGGGACGAGTTGTTTGTTCCACTCCACGGCCACGCGGCGCGGCTCCAGCGATAGCTCGGCCAGAAGTTCCGCGACGCAGATGCCGTCTGGCACCTGCCTCCATTGGCCGTTAATCCGGATGCGCATAACAGACCTCTGCATAAAGCCGTTTGCCGAAACGCTGATTATAGAAACCTCGCCGACGGCAGGTCAATGCCAGCGCCGACACCTCATCGGCAGACACTCGGGTATTGCCAAGGCGCCACTCGATAAGTACCTTCTTGTGCGCACGGAGCGGCCGCGTGCTGAAGGGCTAGGGCGAAAGATGATTCAGCTTTACTGGAAGAATGCGACGGCCAAGGTGGTCTCGTCGAAGGAAAACGGCATCGCTCCGGAGGACCTGCAGGCGATCGAGCCGGAAATCCGCAAGGCACACGCCGCAGTCGTTGAGCAGTCCAGGACCGGCCAGCTCGGCTACGCGACGCTTCCGACCCGAAGAGACTGCCACGATCAGGTGATGCAACTGGTGGATCGCTACCGCCCGAATACTACCGACATGATGGTGCTTGGCATTGGCGGCAGCGCCCTGGGCAGTCTGGCCCTGCACGGCGCGCTGAAGCCTGCGACCTACAATCTCATGTCGGATCGCCGCCGCGGCGGGCCGAGACTGTTCGTCCTGGACAACATCGACCCGGCCCTGATCGCCGACACACTCAGGCTGCTTGGCCGCAGACTCAAGACCACGCTGGTCAACGTCATCTCCAAGTCGGGCCGGACGCCCGAGACGCTCAGCCAACTGATGATCGTCCGCGAACTGCTCCGCAAGAAGCTCGGGGAAAACTTCGGCGAGCGGATCGTCGTGACAACCAACCCGGAAGAAAGCGCGCTTGGCGATCTCGCCGCGGCCGACGGGTGCGCGCAGCTTCCCATTCCCGGCAACGTCGGCGGACGCTTCAGCGTGCTTTTGCCTGTGGCGCTATTCAGCGCGGCGATGTGCGGCATCGACATCGACGCCCTGCTGGCTGGGGCCGCGGCCATGAAAAACCGCGTGGAAAACACAGACTGGCTGGATAACCCCGCGTGCATCCTGGCCGTCATACAGACGGTCATGTTCACGCAGAAGCACAAACCCATCCACGTGATGATGCCGTACTCCAACCGCCTGTACGGCCTGGCCGACTGGTACAGGCAGCTCTGGGCCGAATCGCTCGGGAAGACCCACAGCCGCGACGGCCGTGAAGTCTTCGTCGGCCCGACGCCCATCAAGGCCCTCGGGGCGACCGACCAGCACAGCCAGCTCCAGCTCTACCGCGAGGGGCCCAACGACAAGCTGGTGATCTTCCTGGAAGTCAAGAAACACCCCCGCGATGTCCGCGTGCCGGATATCTTCGCCGATCGGCCAAGCTTCAGCTACTTACGTCGCGTGAAGCTCTCAACACTGCTGAACGCCGAAAAGCAGGCCACCGAATACGCCCTGTCGGCCTCGCAGCGGCCGTCCGTGACGATCAAGTTCGAGGAAATCACGCCGTTTACAGTCGGGGAGTTCATCTATCTCTACGAGTTCACAACGTCTCTGTGCGGCGAGTTGCTGAACGTCAACGCCTACGATCAGCCGGCCGTCGAGCTTTCCAAGCAGGCCACCTTCGCCCTCATGGGCCGAGCCGGCTACGACCAGATGAAACAGCAGATGCGCGCCCACCAGCGCATGGATAGGCGCTATCTCGTGTAAGCAAAACGACTACTGGAGACTGGAATCTTACGCCCTACTCCCAAGCGCGCACGGGTCTTTTAGCATTTGAGCAAGACTCACCCGCCCGCTACAATCCCCCTTTCCGAAAGCTCCAGGAACGGATGAGGTGTCATGATTCACCGCATCGAGATTCGAGCCGCCAAAGAGTTTGCCGATAGCGACCCGCACGCCGCCGGCGTGCATCAGCAGATTCGTGAACTGGGAATCGAGACGGTCGCGGGCGTGCGATCGGTGAAGCTGTTTTTCCTCATCGGCGAGCTTAGCGCCGACGGTGCCGCCCGCGTGGCCGAGGAGCTGCTGATCGACCCGGTCATGGAGGAATACTTCATCGGGGCAAGCGAGGCCACCGCCGGCGCCACCGTAATCGAAGTGCATCGCAAGGCCGGCGTGATGGACCCGGTGGCAGCCTCGAGCGAGCGTGCCATTCGGGACATGGGCTTCGCCATCGACTCGGTCCGCACGGCTCGGCGCTACGAGCTTACCGGCGAGCTGGCCGACGCCCAGCGCCAGACCATTGCGCGGGGCCTGCTGGCCAACGCGGTGATCGAAGATATCTTCTTCGAGGCCTACACGCCGCCGGAAGTCTACGGCCGGGAGTACGAGTTCCAGATCGTCGAGGTGCCGATCCGCAACCTGGACGACGAGGCGCTGGTGGAGCTTTCAGAGAAGGGCGAGATGTTCCTCAACCTCACCGAGATGAAGGCGATCCAGGACCATTACCGCCAGCTCGGCCGCGAGCCACGCGACGTCGAACTGGAGATGATCGCCCAGACCTGGTCGGAGCACTGCGGGCACAAGACGTTCCGCTCCGACGTCTGCGTGCGGAACCTTTCCGGCGAGGTCACCGAAGAGATATCCAACCTGCTGAAATCGACCGTCTTCGGGGTTACCAGGCAGCTCAACAAGCCATGGTGCCTGAGCGTTTTTGAGGACAACGCCGGCGTGATCGAGTTCGACGACGATTACGCCGTGTGCTTCAAGGTCGAGACGCACAACCATCCTTCGGCCATCGAGCCGTACGGCGGGTCCGCCACGGGCATCGGCGGTGTCATTCGCGACCCGCTGGGCACGGGGCTGGGGGCCCGGCCGGTGGCCAATACCGACGTCTTTTGCTTCGGCATGCCGGAAATGCCGCTCGACGACGTGCCCAAAGGCGTGCTTCACCCCAAGCGCGTGATGCGCGGCGTGGTCAGCGGCGTGCGGGACTACGGCAACCGCATGGGCATCCCGACGCTCAACGGTGCGGTGTATTTCGATGAGAAATACCTCGGCAACCCGCTGGTCTTCTGCGGCACGGTGGGCGTGATGCCGAAGCAGATCTCCCGCAGGCAGCAGCCACGTCCGGGCGATGCCATCATCTGCGTCGGCGGGCGGACCGGGCGCGACGGCATCCACGGAGCTACGTTCAGCTCCGGTGAGCTGACCCACGAGCACGAAACCGAATTCTCCCACGCCGTGCAGATCGGCAACCCAATCACAGAAAAGAAGATGCTCGATACGATCATGCAGGCCCGCGACGAGGGGCTCTACAGTTGCATCACCGACTGCGGGGCCGCGGGACTGTCCAGCGCAATCGGGGAGATGGGCAGGCAGCTCGGCGCGGAGGTCCACCTTGATGGCGTGCCTCTGAAATACGCCGGGCTTAGCTACAGTGAGATCTGGATCTCCGAGGCCCAGGAGCGGATGGTGCTGGCCGTGCCGCAGGAAAACGTCGAGCGGATTCTGAAGATATTCGCCGACGAGGACGTCGAGGCGACGGTCATCGGCCACTACGGCACAGAAGACAGTAAACTGAGGCTGCACTACCAGGGGCAGCTGGTGGGCGAGCTGGACATGGAATTCCTCCACGAGGGCCTGCCGCAGCCGACCAAGGAGGCGGTATACGAGAAGATCGACCGGCCCTCACCGAGCCTGGCCGCCAAGGAGAACTACAACGAGGCATTGCTGAAGATTCTCGCCGCACCGAACGTGGCGAGCAAGGAATGGATCATCCGCCAGTACGATCACGAGGTGCAGGGCGGCAGCGTGATCAAGCCGCTCGTGGGTACCTCCGGCGACGGGCCGGGCGACGCGGCCGTCATCCGCCCGGTGCTGACAAGCAACAAGGCCCTGGTGATTGCCTGCGGCATGAACCCGCGGCTGAGTGAGCTGGACCCCTACCAATCGGCACTGCACGCGGTGGACGAGGCCCTGCGGAACTGCCTGGCCGTCGGCGGCAATCTCGAGCGGACGGCCCTGCTGGACAACTTCTGCCTGGGCAACTGCAACAAGCCCGACCGCATGGGCGCGCTGGTGGGGTTGGCCAAGGGCTGCCACGACGCGGCCCTGGCCTACGGAACGCCGTTCATTAGCGGCAAGGACTCGTTGAATAATGAATTCCAGACCGAATCCGGGCAGACCATCGCTATCCCGCCGACGCTGCTGATCTCGGTTATCAGCGTCATCGACGACCCGGCGAAGTGCGTCACCGCCGACGCGAAAGAGCCCGGCAACTATCTCTTCTTGCTCGGTCGGACGCGCAGTGAGCTGGGCGGCAGCCACTATCTGCTGGTCGAGGGCCTCGCCTCCGGCACGGACGTCCCGCCGGTGGACCTTGAGACGAACCTGAAGGTGATGGCTGCGATTCAACAGGCCATCCAGGCCGGCACCGTGCGGAGCTGTCACGACCTTTCCGAAGGCGGGCTTGCCGTGGCGGCTGCGGAGATGGCCTTTGCGGGTGAGCTGGGCGTCGAGATCGACCTGGTCGCCGTGCCGGCCCAGCGCAGCGTCTCCGAAGCGGCCAGGCTTTTCGCCGAGTCGGCCGGGCGGTTCTTGGTGGAGGTCGCCCCGGAGAAATACGACGCGTTCCTGCGGATCGTGAAGGACTGCCCCTTCGGCGAGCTCGGCCGCGTTACCGACAGCGGGCGAATCGTTGTCAAGAACGCCGGTGGTGCGAACGTGATCGACCTTCCGGCCGATCAGGCCAAGGCGGCCTGGCAGAAAACGTTCGCCTGGTGATTTTTTCCAGCCACAAAGGCCACAAAGAACACAGAGAGTTCGAGAACCAAACAGAGACGCGCGAACTTGGCGCTGCCGGTTCCTGCCCTTTGTGAACCTTGTGCTCTTTGTGGCAAGAAAAAGATGGAAGAGGAAAGCTACACAATCCGCCCGGCGAAACTCCAAGAGGCCGAAGAAGTCGCGGCCATTTGGGCCCTCATGGCCGAGGAGCACAAGACTTACGATGATGATTTCTGGTGTTGGGACAAAAACGCCGTCGAAACGTGGCGCGAACGATTCAAGGAACTTCTCGAACAGCGAGATATGGTGACGCTTGTTGCCGAAGCATCCTCCGGCGGGTTGGCGGGCTTCGCCGTCGCCGCGGTCAAGGCCGCCGGGTCGGCTGTCTTCAGCAGGCCGCGAGGAGAGGTATGGGATTTGGTGATCCGGCCGGAGCATCGCGGTAAGGGTCTGGGCAGCCGGCTGATGGAAGCCGTTTTTGAGAGCCTGAAAGCCCTGGGAGTTGAAGAGGCGGTGCTGCATGTCGCCCTGGCAAACCCTACGGCCATTCGGTTCTACGAAAAGCTCGGCATGCGCCCGGTGATGTACCGGATGTACAGACGACTCTGAGCCGCTGTAAAGAAAGGTAAACGCATATGGGCAAACCCAAGGCTGTCGTCCTACGGGCGGCGGGGACGAATTGCGACCTGGAGACGCAGTACGCACTGACCCAGGCCGGCTTTGAGGCTGACCGCGTGCACGTCTTTCGGCTGATGGAGAGCCCGGCGAGGCTCAAGGAAGTTCAGTTCCTCGTCATCCCGGGGGGTTTCAGTTACGGCGACGACGTGGCGGCGGGCAAGATCCTGGCCAACCAGATGCTCCACCGCCTGGCCGAGCCGCTGAATGAATTCCTCGCCGACGGCAAGCTTCTGCTGGGTATCTGCAACGGTTTCCAGGTGATGCTCAAGAGCGGGCTGCTGCCTTGGGCGCAGGTCTCACCCGAGCAGGCCCACCGCGACGCCACGCTTGCCTGGAACGACTCCGGCAAATTCGAGGACCGCTGGTGCCACCTGCGCTGCGATTCCGAAAAGTGCGTCTTTTTGCCAAAGGGCGAGATCATCGCGCTGCCGGTCGCGCATGGGGAGGGCAAGTTCGTTCCGCGCGACTCAGAGGTGCTCGACACGCTCCGCGATAGCGACCAGGTGGCCGTGCGCTACGTGGACGCACGCGGCAATTCCGGCGGCTATCCCATCAACCCCAACGGCAGCGTTGACGACGTTGCCGGCATCTGCGACCCGACCGGCCGGGCCATGGGCCTGATGCCGCATCCGGAGCGGTTCGTCGAAATTACTCACCATCCGCGCTGGACACGCGGCGGCATCCAACGCGCCGACGGGCGAATGTTCTTCCAGCGAGCCATGGAGTACCTCTCGTAATCGGCGTCCGGTCAATCTGTCGCGATGAACCAGGAGTGCTCAACGTGAAAAATCGACTTCTCTGCGTTTTAGTCACAGCGGCTCTATTCTCATTGCACACAGCTAAAACGCTTGCCAAGGCCCCCGGCGCGAAACCGATTCTCCAGGCGCGTGTGGACGCCCGTGTGGAATTGATGAGTATTATCTTCCGCCTGGCCGGCAATCCCGAGTACACCAAGGGCCGGGTGGATTCCTACACGCGGGACGTGGACGAACACTTTCTGCGATTTACGAATCATGCCGTGGTGCAACTCGCCCGAGAGCTGCGGAAAAACAGGGGCGTTTCACATGACGCGCCAATGAGCCTGGCAGTGCACCTGACGGATGCGTTCGCCCTGAAAGAGAAGGTCCCTTTCAAACCGCATCCAGAAGGATTGGACGGGCGATGGCGACTCCGTGAGGTACGCACATTTCTCCAAGAGGCCCGCCGCTTCGTAGAAAAGAGTCGGTTCAAGGAATTCTTCCAGGAGCACCAACGATTGTACGAACCGGCCGCGGCTCGAATGACGCAGACGATGAGCCAGTATGGCCACCTGGAGTGGTTCGATAGTTTCTTCGGCGAGCGCCCCGGAACGAACTTCCACCTCTTCCTTGGCATGCTGAATGGTCCCAATTGCTATGGAGTGAGGCTCTTGGCCGGCGATAAGCAAGAGATGTACTGCATCCTGGGCGTGTGGGCGTGCGATAGCAAAGGCGTTCCTCAGTTTCCCAAGATGGTCTTGCCGACCGTTGTGCATGAATTCTGCCATTCTTACGTCAATCCCTTTGTTATCAAGTATGCAGGGGACTTCGAAAAGGCAGGCAAGAAGATATACATCCGCGTCGAAAAGAAGATGAAGCGCCAGGCCTATGGCAGCTGGCAGACCATGGTTCACGAATCCATCGTGCGAGCTTGCGTTGTGCGGTACCGACGGGCGAACGAAGGAATCTTCGCAGCCATCAGCGAGATTCTCCAACAGGGGAAGCTTGGGTTCGTCTGGACGGATAAACTTGCGAATCTTCTTGAAGAGTATGAGAAGCAGCGCGAGACGTATGCGACGTTTGAAGCATTCATGCCGAAAGTCATCCAGTTCTTCAACGATTACGCTGCGGAGCTTCAAGAGAGCTGACGCGGAAGGTGACAAAACCCCGACCTTTTTTAGAAGCTCCGTCGGTCCGTTGCGGCAAGTCGCCATTAGAGTGAGGACGAGCTAGCGTGCGGCGCTCACTTTTCTTTTAGCCACTTCTTGAGCTTTGACGGCGGGTAGGTGTTGATCACGTTGCCGGCCGTTGCCCAGCCGCGGCGGGCAGTGGTTACGCCGTATTTCATCAGGTCCAGATCATCGATGGAGTGAGCGTCGGTGGCGATGATCAGCCTGGCCCCGGCCGAGATCGCCGCCCGCACGTGCACGTCGCGCAGGTCCAGCCGCCAGGGGTGTGCGTTGATCTCCAGCGCCACGTCGTTGGCGGCCGCGGCCCGAGCGAGCTCGTCGATGTCGATCTCCATGCCCGCCCGCTTGTTGATCAGCCTTCCCGACGGATGCCCGATGCAGTGAACGTGCGGGTGTTCGATTGCCTTGATGAGGCGCTTGGTGGCCTCCTTGCGGCCCTGCGACAGCGCCGAATGCGCCGAGGCCGTCACGAAGTCCAACTCTGCAAGCACGTCAGCGGCGAAGTCCAGTGAGCCGTCCTTAAAGATATCCACCTCGCATCCGGCCAGCACCGTGATGTCCTTGTGCTTCTTATCGGCGGCGCGGATAGCCTCGATCTGTGCTGCTAGGCGCTTTTCGTCCAGGCCGTTGGCCTGAATCTCGCTCTTGGAGTGATCGCAGATGGCCAGGTACTGATATCCTCGCTCCCGGCAGGCCTCGATCATCTCCTCGAGGCTGTTGTGGCCGTCGGAGTCGGTCGTATGCATGTGCAGATCGCCGCGGATGTCCTGCGACTCGATGAGATTAGGCAGTTCGCCGGCCAGGGCCGCTTCGACCTCGCCGCGGTCCTCCCGCAGTTCCGGCGGAATGAAGGCCATCTCCATCCTCTTGAAGATTCCCTCTTCATTTCGGCCGGCCAGTTGCTTTTGGCCGTCGAGCAGGCCGTACTCGTTGAGCTTCCACCCTTTTCGCCCGGCCAGCTCCCGCATGTGGACGTTGTGCTCCTTCGAGCCGGTGAAGTACGCCAAGGCCGCACCGAAGCTCTTGTTCGGCACGACGCGGATGTCGGCCTGCACGCCGCCGTCCAGCAGGACGCTTCCCTTGGTCTGGCCCTTGGCCAGCACCCGCTGAACGGCGGGGGCCTTGGCGAAGGCGTCGATGATCTTCGGGGCAGCCGAGGTCGATGCCTCACAGAGGATGTCGATGTCTCCGATGGTCTCCTTTCCGCGCCGCAGGCTGCCGGCAGGCGTCACGCGTTTCGCGCCCGGACAGCGCCGCACCGCCGCAACGAGCGTCTCAGCCAGTTCCGCCGCGTCGCCCAGACGAATTCGCCCACCGGCTTGCTCGGCAAAGGCGAGCGACTCGGCGATCTGCTGCACCTTCTTGGCGCCGAAGCCGCCCAGCTTCGTCAGGCGCTCGCGGTTGTTCTCGAGGGCATCTTTGAGCTCCGCCAGGGAGGTTATCTTGGCTTCCTTCCAGAGCTTGGCGATGCTCTTGGGCCCCAGGCCGGGAATCTCCATCAGCTCGGGCAACTTTGGCGGGACCTTCGCCTTGAGCTGGTCGTACTGCTTAATCTGGCCGGTCTGGAGATACTGGGTGATCTTCTCAGCCGTCGATTTGCCGATGCCGGGAATCTCCTCCAGCCGGCCTGCCTGGGCGATCTGCTCGATTGGTTCAGTCAGGTCGGCCACGGCGCGGGCGGATTTTCGGTAGCTGTTGACGCGGAAGGGGTTCTCCGCCAGCAGTTCCAGCAGGTCCGCCATGCTTTCGAAGATGTCGGCGATCCGGCGATTTTCCATGCCCGATGCCACCCAAGTGCGTCACGCCAGCCTGCGCCGCCGGCCCGTTGGGGAAATAGATTTTCGCTAGACGCCCAATTGTTCACTAGAATTATAAGAGTCCCTTACATGTGCCGATACAGATAAAACGATCGAACAACGGCCGGGGCTCGGCGCGGATGCAGAACAAACCGCTTATGCGGGAGGGCCGAAATGTTCTTCTGGAAAAAGGAAAGACAGGTCGAGCAGACTGTCGAGGATTATCTTCAGGAAACCGAGCGGTGTGTCTCGTCATTCGGGGAGGCCTTCGAGGTTTACTTCGAGGAAGGCCTGAACAAGGATTTCGAGCGACTTGTGGAGACGACCCACAGGCACGAGCAGGCGGCCGACGACAAACGCCGCGACCTCGAAACGACGATGTACGACCAGGCCCTGATCCCCGAATCGCGGGGTGACATATTGGGGATGCTGGAGGCCCTCGACCTGGTGCCCAACAAGTGTGAGTCGGTGCTCTATCAGGTCTGGACGCAGAACATGACCGTGCCGGGGCAGTTCACCGAACAGTTCAAGGCGCTGGTGCGGGTCAACGTCGGGTCATACGACGTCCTCTGCCAGACAATGCGCGACCTGTTTCGCCCGGCCAGGAAGGTCTCAACCGGCGCCGGGCGGGTCAGCGAGACGGAGGCCCAGTCCGATGCCATCGAGCGGCTCCTGATCAAGGCGATCTTCAACTCCGACATGGATGTGGGCGAGAAGATCCTGCTGAAGGAGTTGGTTCTGGAAATCGGCGCGATCTCCGACCGTGCGGAAAACGCCGCCGACCGCCTGCGAATCATCGCTGTCAAACGGCGAAGCTAAAACCAACCATAAATGACAAATGCCAAATGCCAAATGAAAAACGATCGAGCCGGCGGAGCTTAGCGCCGTCCGCAGCAAAGCTGCCCTGAAATTCGTGAAGAACATTTTGCTCGGAACCCTAAAGGCATGTATCAACTTTCCGGCTGCGTAATCCTGGGCTGGGCACTGGGCTCGAACGACGCGGCCAACGTCTTCGGCACGGCGGTGGCTTCGCGGATGATCCGCTACCGCACCGCCATCCTCGCAGCCGCCGCCTTCATCATGCTCGGGGCAGTGCTTCAAGGCCAGGAGGGCATGCGGACGATTGGGGGACTGGTGCGACAGACGCCGCGCTCGGCGATGGTTCTATCGTTGGTGGCGGGCCTGAGCGTGCTGCTCATGACGACGCTGAGGCTGCCCGTCTCTGCCTCCCAGGCCGTCGTGGGTGCGATCCTTGGCGTGGGCCTGCGCCTTGATCCCGCCCAGGTGCAGTGGGCCAGGCTAGGAAAGGTCGTCGCCTGCTGGGTCGGTACGCCTCTCGGGGCGGCGATCGTGGCCGTTGTGCTCTACCCGACACTGGGTCGGCTGTTCGACAGGTGGCGAATAAACCTTATCAGCAGGTCGATCGCCCTGAAGGCCGCCTTGCTGCTCAGCGGTGTCTACGGCGCCTACGCGCTGGGGGCCAACAACGTAGCCAACGTCACCGGCGTGTTCTATCAAACAGACCTGCTCAAAGGTTGGCCCCATCCCGAACTGGTCCTCACACTGCTTGGCGGGGCGAGCATTGCCTTGGGCGTTCTGACCTTCAGTCGCAGCGTAATGTTGACCGTCGGCAGCCGGCTGGTCGAACTCGGGGCCTTTTCCGCGCTGGTCGTGGTGCTGTCCGAGGCGATCACCGTCCACATCTACGCCTTCATCGGCGTGCCGGTCTCGACCTCCCAGGCCGTCGTCGGGGCGGTTCTGGGCATCGGCCTGGTCAAGGGCATTCGAACCATCCACCGCGCCACGCTGGTTCGAATCGTCCTGGGATGGGCTCTAACACCGCTGATCGCCGGCACGATATGCTACGCAATAGCCTGGATCGCGCTGTAGAAGTGGTTTGGTCACAGCATGCTAAGCCGCAACCGGGGGAAACCGCCCCTCGGGTTGCGAGCAATCCCGCATGACAAACAACAGCGCAAATTGACTCCACCGGTCGGTCCCGTGTACGATGGAGTGTAACTTCGATCGGTGGGAGAGAAGCATTTTGCGCTTTCGCCTGACGAAATATGGCCGGCGGGAATGCGTGCTTGTGACGCTGCTGGCGGCGGTCTTGGCTGGGCTGGCGGCCTGGCTGGCGCTGGGCGGCTCGGCGTTGTTTTGGTCTGCCGTTGTCGCAGCCGCCGCAGTGTGGCTCCTGGTGCTGTGGTTCTTCCGCGATCCGGACCGCCTCGTGCCCCAGCGGGAAGGCCTGTTCGTCGGCCCGGCCGACGGGCTGGTGACCGACGTCACGCCGCTCGGGCCGGAGAGCCCACTCGGCTGCGAAGGCTTGCAGGTCGGCATCTTCATGAACGTCCTGGACGTTCACGTCAACCGCTCGCCTTGCCAGGCTCGCATCGAGAAGGTCGAACGTCGCCGCGGGACGTTTCTGGACGCCCGCAACGCCGCCGCCCCGCAGAAGAACGCCTCGACCACCATTACGATGACTCACAACAGCCACGGGCGCAGCTACCCGGTGATCATCCGGCAGATTGCCGGCCTGCTCGCCCGGCGAATCGTCACCGATCTGGCGCCGGCCCAGGAAGTCCGCAGGGGTCAGCGCATCGGCATGATAAAATTTGGCTCGCGCGTCGAGGTGCTGGTGCCGCGCGAGCTGGTTGGGAAAATTCTCGTGGAGGTTGGTCAGAAGGTCAAAGCCGGCCAGACGATCCTGTTTACAGCAAAGGGAAGTGAAGGGCCATGATAGGCGAACGGATCACCGAAGAAAACCAGACCGCCGACGAGGATCTCGCCGCCGGCGGGAAGCGCATGAGGCTCAAGCGGCTCGGCCGCCGCGTCCACGCGCGACGGCAGAAACTGGTCAGCACGGCGGCTTTGCCGGTCCTCTTTACGGTGCTCAATGGCCTCTCTGGCTTTGCCTCGATCCATTTCGCCACCAAGGACGCGCTCGGCGAGGCGGCGCTTTTGAACCTGGCGATGGCGGGCTGGCTGATCTTCGCCGCGATGGTATTGGACATGCTCGACGGGCGTGTGGCCCGCATCACGCGCCGGACGAGCGACTTTGGCGGGCAGCTCGACAGCCTCTGCGACATGATCAGCTTTGGCGTAGCCCCGGCCATGCTCATGCTCAGGGCCGTTGTGATGGTCCTGAGGGGACAGGTCGAGCGGGTCGATATTCTCCCCGGCGGGCTGGCCATCGAGCGCGTCATATGGTGCGTCGCGGGGGCCTATGTGGCCTGCGCTGCCTTACGCCTGGCGCGGTTCAACGTGGAAAACGACCCGGACGAGTCGTCCCACATGGAATTCAGAGGTCTTCCCTCGCCGGGTGCAGCCGCTGCCATCGCCGCGATGGTCCTGCTGTTCGCCAGCCTGGCACCCCTGGAGAAAGGCTGGCGGTCCAGCACGTGGATCCTCGCGACGGTTAGCATCACGCTGCCGGTGATCACGCTGATCTTTGCACTGCTGATGGTCTCGCGGTTCAAGTACCCCCATATCGTGAACTACTACATCCGAAACAGAAAGCCCTTTGGCTTTCTGGTCAAGCTGGTGCTGCTTCTGCTGGCGGCGATGCTGTGGTTGTTCGTCACCGGGGTGCTGCTGACGCTTGGCTATGCCCTCTCCGGCCCGGCCCGGGCCATCTGGAGCCGCATTCGAAACAGGCGACGCCCGCGAGCCCAAGACGTGCAAGTCTCACCTTAAGAGCCCATTTAGCAAATCGCCCTGTTTGAGCGCTGCCAGACGATGCGCGGGCTGATTTTCTGGGCTGCCTAACTGAGGCTTTAGGCATCGGTTCCCGCGACGATCCTGCCCGCTCGGCGGGGCGAAGGTACAGCCGCCCGTCTATATTGCGTTTTCCTGCGCGAAGCTCTCTGCAAGCGTCGGGGTTTTTCTGACGCTTGGAAGGGGGCTTTTTTCTCAAAAGCAAGGCAGCGGGCAAAACCGTTGACACTTCCGGTATCGGCCTCTACACTGGCCGCCCTGTTCGGCCCTACGAGGCCGGCCATACGAGGCCGGCCAGGGACGGTAAGTTCATCATTTGGGTTTGGAGATGGACCCCCGCGAAGAGACCAGATCAGCTTCAACTGGTCCGGCTGCATGCTTTCAGGCAGGCGCGGAGGGGTTCTTGCTTATTGCGGAGGTTGATTGATGGCCAAGACAAGCAAGTACGTGTATTTCTTTGGCGGCGGCAAGACGGAGGGCAAGGCCGCTATGAGAGAACTGCTCGGGGGCAAGGGCGCCAACCTGGCCGAGATGAGCAACCTTGGCTTGCCCGTTCCGCCGGGCTTTACCATCACGACCAAGGCGTGCGATCAGTTTTACAAGCGGAGCAGGAGGTGGCCAGCCGGCCTGGCCGGGGAGGTCGAGAAGAACATAGCCAAGCTCGAAAAGATTACCGGCAAGACATTCGGCAGGGGCACAGAGCCGCTGCTGATGTCGGTGCGGTCGGGTGCGGCCGTCTCCATGCCCGGCATGATGGACAGCGTCCTGAACCTCGGCCTTAATGATAAGACAATGCAGGCGATTATCGAACTGACCGGCAACGAGCGCTTCGCCTGGGACGCCTACCGTCGACTCATGCAGATGTTCGGCAACGTCGTGCTGGGCATCGAGCATGACGATTTCGAGCACGCGCTGGCGGCCGTCAAGAAGCGCCGCAAGGCAAAGCTCGACACGGACTTGGATATCGCGGGCCTTAAAGAGGTTATCGCCACCTACGAGAAGGTCTACAAGAAGGCCCGCAAGATCTTCCCGCAGGACGCCCGCAAGCAGCTAAAGGCCTCCATCGACGCGGTCTTCGGCTCATGGAACAACGAGCGGGCGGTGAAGTACCGCCAGCTTAACGACATTCGCGGCCTGCTCGGCACGGCCATCAACGTCCAGACCATGGTCTTCGGCAACATGGGTGAGCGCAGCGGCACGGGTGTGGCCTTTACGCGAGACCCGGCCACGGGCGGGAACATCTTCTACGGCGAGTACCTCATGAACGCCCAGGGCGAGGACGTCGTCGCCGGCATCCGCACGCCGCAGCCGATCGCCCAGCTCCGCAGGGATGATCCCAAGTCCTACAAGAAGCTCGTGGCGATACGGCACAGGCTCGAAAAACACTACCGCGAGATGCAGGATGTGGAGTTCACCATCGAGAGGGGCAAGCTCTACATGCTCCAGACGCGAACCGGCAAGCGAACCGCAGCGGCGGCCATCAAGATCGCCATCGACATGATGGCCGAGGGCCTGATCAGCGAGAAAGAGGCCGTCCTGCGGGTCGAGCCCAAGTCGCTCGACCAACTGCTCCATCCGACGTTCGATCCGAAGTCCGAAAAGGCCGCCGCGCAGATCGGCAAGGGCCTGCCCGCCAGCCCCGGGGCCGCGACGGGGCGGATCATCTTCCAGGCCCACGAGGCCGAAGAGCGGGCCGAGCTTGGCGAATCCGTCATCCTCGTCCGCATCGAGACCTCACCGGAGGATATCGGCGGCATGCACGCAGCAAAGGGCATCCTGACCTCGCGCGGCGGGATGACATCGCACGCAGCCGTCGTCGCACGCGGCATGGGCAAGTGCTGCGTGGCAGGCTGCAGCGACGTCGTCATCGACTACGCCAAGAAGACCGTCGCCGCCGGCCGACGGGTCTTGAAGCAAGGCGACTGGATTAGCCTGAACGGCACGACCGGCACGGTCTACGCCGGCGAGATCGATACCGTCGATCCGTCGCTAACCGGTCTGTTCGGGAAGATCATGAAGCTGGCCGACAAGTATCGCCGCCTCGGCGTCCGCGCCAACGCCGACACGCCGCACGATACGCAAGTTGCCATGAGGTTCGGCGCCGAGGGCATCGGCCTGACACGCACCGAGCATATGTTCTTCGAGGGCGACCGCATCGTCTCCATGCGGAAGATGATACTCGCCGAGGACGAAACCGGCCGAAGGAAGGCCCTAAAAGAGCTCCTGCCGCTCCAGCGCAAGGACTTCATCGGCATCTTCAAGGCCCTGAAGGGTCGGCCGGCCACCATCCGACTGCTCGACCCGCCGCTGCATGAATTCGTGCCGCACGACGAGGCCGGGCAGAAGAAGATGGCCCGCGCGATGGGCGTCAGCCCAAAGAAGATCAAGGAGAAGGTCGCCTCGCTGCACGAGTTCAACCCGATGCTGGGCCATCGTGGCTGTCGGCTGGGAATCTTCTATCCGGAGATCACTGCCATGCAGGCGCGGGCGATCTTCGAGGCGGCCTGGGCAGTCAAGGGCGCCAGGCCGGAGATCATGATCCCGCTGGTCGGCAACGTCAAAGAGTTCGTCCACCAAAAGCAAATCGTCCTGGAGATGCTCGAGCAGGTCAAGAAGGCCAAGAAGACCCGCAAAGTGCCGTTCGAGTTCAAGATCGGCACGATGATCGAGGTGCCGCGCGGGGCCATCACGGCCGACGAGGTCGCCAAGGAGGCCGAGTTCTTCAGCTTCGGCACGAACGATCTGACGCAGATGGGCTGCGGCTTCAGCCGCGACGACGCCGGCAAGTTCCTCCAACAGTACGTCGAGCTGGGCATCTACGATGCCGATCCGTTCCAGACGCTGGATCGCCCCGGCGTCGGCGAGCTGGTGCGCATCGCCGTCCAGAACGGCCGCAAGGCCCGCCCCGGCCTGAAGATCGGCATCTGCGGCGAGCACGGCGGCGACCCCAGCAGCGTGGAGTTCTGCCACTTAGTCGGCCTGGACTACGTCTCCTGCTCGCCCTATCGCGTGCCCGTGGCGCGCCTCGCCGCCGCACACGCCGCCATCAACCACGGCGACGGGAAGGCCAAGAAGACCCCGCGGAAGCGAAAGTAGCGCAGCAGCGCGACCCAGCGGACTTGCTGACGATCCTGCGGCCAGTCGCTTGCTGCGGCGAATCCAGCGGGTTTTCAAGCTACGGGGCTGCCAGCGCCGAGAAAAGCACTCGTACGACCTTGCGCTTACTTGCCTTGTGGTTATCAGCTCCTGCATAAACAAGTTAGGGCCGCCGGCAGGCCGACGGATTCCCTAAGCCTTTCGTGCTCTGGAAGTTACCTCTTGACAAAAACGCCGATTCGTGTTATCGTCTTATGTGCTCACGGCGGGTAGCTCCGTCTACGCTCGTTCCGCTCAATTTCTTAGGGTTAAGTAAATCTAAGGAGGCTACGTATAGATGAATGGAAGATTGCTCAAACGCTCAATTTACATGCAGCTAATGATGCTTTTTGCAGCTGCAGGTGCCCAAGGGCTTCAATTCAACACGACTTTTACCGACGGGGCCGGGGAAACCTGGACCAGCACTCGCCGGGGCGTAATCAACCAGGCCCTGGGGGATTGGGGATCGTCGATTCTTGACAATCAGACCGTCGACCTTACGCTGACGTTCACAAGCGCTGGGTCGGGCAACTATCTCGGCCGATGGTACGGAAGTGCAGCGTACTTCCCCGGCGACGATCTCTACCCCTGGAGCGGTACTAGCCATACGATCCGTTTCAACGTCGATCGTTTTACCGGGATGAACTATCTCTGGTGGGACCCTACACCCACTACGGTCGGCGATCTGCCCTTTTCGGCCTGGGATGCCCTAAGCGTTGCGCGGCATGAGTTTGGGCATATGTTAGGCTTCACCGACGATTTCTATTACGATGATGCCGACACCGGCAGCGCCCGCGACCGGTGGGCCGATCAGATGGTCGGGCTGGTTTTCGACCCCAACGGGCTGAACGTCACGATGGCTGACAGCAACAACCTCGGCCACGTCGCCGACAGCGGCGCTACCGCGGGCGACCTGATGGTACCGGGCTTGCCGAACAGCATTCGCCGGCCCATCAGCCTGACCGACCTGGACATGCTCGCACTGGCTCACGACTATGCCGTGATTCCCGAACCGGCTTCACTGTGTCTGTTGGGCATAGCCGCACTGGCGCTGCTGCGCCGCAGAGACAAGTAGATTTCCAGGGCACCGAAGACAACGGATATCGCCGGGCGGCCATGGGAAGGCCGTCCGGCTTTTTCTTGCGCCACGAGCTACGATTGGACCCAGGCCGCTTGCATGCCTGCGGTGTGGTGGTATCATCTCGTTGAAACGAACCTACGGAGCAAACGATGGACAAGCAGGCAAAGCGAGATCTGAAAAACGTGATGGTGATGGCGCTGGCCGACGGCAAGCTCAGCCAAGAGGAGAAGAACTTCATCGAGCAACTGCGCGGCAAGCTCGCCGTGGAGAAGTCCGAGTTCCTGGAGCTGGTCCGTCAGGTCCGCGATGAAGGTAGAAAGATCTCCCTGCCGCGAGGCGGCCAGGCCGCCGAGGAGGCCGTCAAGGTGTTAATAGAGGCGGCGAAGGCCGACGGCGTGATCAGCCCACCCGAGGAGAAGCTGCTCGGGCGGATCGCCGAGCGCGTCACCTCGGCTGCCGGACAAGTCGAGCAGGCTCTTGGCGGCGAGGTAGCCGAAGGCAACGAAGACGAGGTTAACACCCGGATCGACGAGATCTACGCCGACTTCGCCAACTGGGACGCCGCCGCGCGGCGGAAGAAGCTCACCGAGCTAGCGGACCTGGGCGGTGCGGCCGGCCTGGGGCTGCTTCACGTCCTGGAAAGCTACCGCGCTCCGGACGGGCTCGATAACGCGCTGGAGCTGAAACTATTGGTGGCCGAACAGATCGGCCGGCTCGGCGAGGATCGAGCCGCCTATTACCTCGCCCAGCAAGTGAACGTTGGCGATACCGATGACGATATCTCCAACGCAGCCCTGCGCTACGTCGTGGCCGAGGCGCTCGGCAAGATCGCCCGTATGAGCTTTTCGCGCGACCAGGCCGGCGTGGAGGCCGCCCGCCAGTGGTGGCTCAGCCCGAAAAGCGACTCGTACGATCGCCTGGCGTTCTGAGGGGAGTTTGCCCGTTCTTGGCGGATGCGGGCTTTCAACTATAGCGGCGGCTCGCGTTTTGCCCGTTATCGCCGGACCGGCAAAGCAGCAGCGATCAGGCTGGCTTCTGGGCAAGAACGATGATGCGGTCCCCTTTGAGAGTAAAACGCGACAGGACGCTGAGGAGTGGCTTTTTTAGCCAGTTCCAAATTGCACTTCCCCGGTTGGCGGACCGAACGCCTCTGGAGCGAACGCTGAGTACCTTCAGGCCAGCCTGAGCGCAAAACCGCTGTAGGGTTTCTGGAGTGAACAGGCTCGGATGGCCGCTCGGAGATAGCAGTTTCCAGTCGGCGCCCAATATTTCCCGCGTATAGGAGTTGTAATTCACGGCGTTGGTGTACATCACCCCGCCAGGCCGCAGAACTCGGATCGATTTGCGGGCCACCCGGCTGGGAGACAACAGATGCTCAAACACGGCGTTGGAATACACGACGTCAAAGGTATTGTCGGGCAGGTCGGCCTGTTCAATCGTACTTGCGATGACGTTAAGGCCGTGCGCTTGGCGGGCATAGCTAGCGCAACTGGCCACCGGCTCCACACCAACCGCCTCCCAGCCTACCTTACGAGCCTGATAGAGGAGCCCACCCACATTGCTGCCGATCTCCAACAGTTGGTTCGTTTGACGGAATTTCTCGAATTGGCGAAGGACGCGTCGATAGACACGTTGCTTTTCAGGCGAGTAGTGGGCGTCAATGTAAGACGGTTTGGATCTTACGTAGGATTCTTCATTGGCCTTTTCGTAATCGGCAATCGGAGGGTCGGCGTATACGAAACCGCATTGCTGGCACTGGGCATAGCACGCCCCGTTCTTTTGCAGGACGCGTTTGGCGTCACCTGCGCCGCATAAATCGCATCGGATGTGCTCTTCGCCCCCGCTAGCCATCCATGGTCACCTTTCGATCTCAAAGGCTCTGGTCGGCGTGTGCCGAGAGCTTTCGGCGATGCCCGGAGCCAGGATCGCACGGCCAACTCTACCGTAAACCGATGGAGCATGCAAAGTGTCTTGCCCTTGACTCATCCCCACTTTCCACAGGAAGGCATTCGAGGTCCTGTAAGGGCGGCAGAAAGCACCCCCCCCGGGGTGTAAGCTCGGGAAAAAGGCGCGGATTATCCGCGGTGACTCGGCCCCTAATAAAGCTGAAAGTCCCTTGTCAAGACAGGTGACGGGCCGGAGAAGAACTTGGCGGTGTACGTGCCAGCCCCACCGCCTTTGGCGGCGATTTGCTTCGGGCTGAACCGATAGCCCCAGCTACGGAACTTGCCATCCCAGACGATTCCTTTCGTTGCGAGGTAATCACGCTGATCCTTGCGGACGATCCTGATCTCGAAGCGATTGCGGTCGCAAACGTTCGGCAGCGCCACGACGACAAACATTTCGTCGTCCTGGCGGCTGAATCTGTTGACGTAGGTCCATTTGCCTTCGAACAGCTCGCTGGCCATCTGCAGGGCCTTGCCGGGGTCGACCTTGATTGTCTTGCGCACGATGGCGAATTGGTCCAGAAGCTGAAAGGCCACGGCGTCGCTGGCGCTGGCCAGCAGTGCGTACGGGTCGCGCCGCGGCGGGGAGCCTTCTGAGAATCTCATGGCGCTGGCGGGAACCGGAGTGGAATAAATCGTCGAGCCGTCGCGGCGCAGCAGGGCTGCCGTTGCCGTCACGTTGGCTTCGTTGCGCGTGTAGGTGTACGGCCGGTATCCGATGATGTCGTGCTGTTTGGTGTACTTGTTGTAACGGTAGATGGGCTTTCTTCGCCGCTGGCTGTTTGAGGTGATGGAGTATGTGCTGACCGCGCCTGTCAGGACCGCCTGCACGTCGCCGAGATTGCGGAACATCGCCTCGACTTTCTCCGGGTCCTGCCCAAGGCCCAGTGCCAGGTCGCGCTCGTCCGAAAGCACGCCGTGATCGTTTCGATTGTAGACCCTGTAGGTGCCGTTGGCCATCAGCAGGGCGCCGAACTTGTCCGAAATGACGTTGCCGGCGTTTCGTCGGTTCGTGAGGTTCCGAAACGGCGTGACGGCGACGGCCTGGATGCTGCTGTCATAGAAAACCGGGTACTGGGTGATCGTGATTTTCTTGGCACAGCCTCCCATCGTCACGATCGAAATCAGCACTCCACCAGCCAGGGCTTTGATGAGGCGGGAAGAATGGGTATGCATCTCGTAGACTCCTTGCATGTGGGCGTAGAAGTTCACTTCGGCCTCGGAAAGTATACAGAGCGCCCCGGCCGGACATAAAGGCTTTCCGGAGATCTCCCACGCCGGTGACTCTCTGGCGTGCTGGCGGTGTTTGGCTGGCGGGCTGCGAAAGGCGAACGTACAATGAAGTCCGTCAGCGAACCGGTTTTAGGAAACTCGCCATGTATGCAGTCCAATGCCCCAAGTGCAAGCGGCTGCTGCGAATGAAACATCCGTTTCAGCGGGGCAAGCTGCGTTGTCCCAATTGCGGTGCGGTCTTCCTGCCGTCGGCTGGATTGCGTTCTAAACCCATCCAACCGCCACCGCCGAGGAAGCCACCCGCCGGGGATTCCGCCGAAGGCCACAAAGACAACCAAAGCAGACCAAAACGCCGCTCGCACGGTCCTATCTTTGTGGTAGGTTTCTTTGCGATAGCGAGCATCGCTGCCATTATCGGCGGCTGGTACTTCGCCAGCTACCCCTACGTCGAGGTGCGCGATTCGCGCGGCAAGGTTATCTTCAAGGGACGGGTAAGTACAGATGAAGCTAAGCGCCTCCGGGAACGGGCCCGGCGGGAGGAGCAGGATCGCAAGGCGAAGATTGACAAGGAGGCCCCAGCGGCCGGCGAAACCCAGCGGAAGCCTCGCAAGGCGCCGCGTTTGCCCAAGCCGCCGCGGGCAGGCCTTCAGCAGCAACTCAAGGCCCAGCAGGGAGTTCAGTCCGACCCGAACCTCGTGGTCTTCGTAACCTGGTACGCCCCACACGGCGGGGCGGACGGCTACCTGATCGGCGAGGTACAGAATACCTACGACCATGCGCTGTCAAAGTTGGCAGTCGCGGTGGACGTGATGAGCCCGGGCGGTCAGCGGCTGGACAGGTTTCTGGGCGGCTATCAGTACGTCCCGCCGAAGGCCGCCATGCCGTTCTCGATAAAGTACGCCAACCTCCCGCCCGAGGAGATCGGCCAGCTCGTAGCGACCGTTACCTCCACCCGGACAGCGTCCAACGAACTGTGCTGGCAGATCGATCCGACGGAATGCCGGCAAGAGATTGACGGCAGCGTCTTTCGGCTGAAGGGCAGGACCAGGAACCGCAGCGACCAAACCGTCAAGGACGTCAAGATCTACTGCGACTTCTTTGACGGGCAGTCTGTGCGCCTTGGCTCGGCCGTGGGGACGCTTGACGATAAGCCGGCAGCTATTGCGCCCGGCGAGTACGCCTTTTTCACCGTGGAGTTCGACACGACCGGCAGGGAGTTTCTGCCGCAATTCATCGAACGAGTTGTTGCCCGAGCGGTCGGCAGGAAGTTTTAGAAACAGGAACCTCTTTGGCGTGCAGATGGTAATAATACGCGGAGCCGACGGCCGAAACCGCACGCCCATGTGTGCGGGCGAGGAAAAACCGATTCCAATATGCTAATCCCGATTCGCACCGACTATCGGATGTCCCGCACGCCATGGGTGAATTACGCGCTTCTGGCCGTCAACGTCGCCGTGTTCTTCCTGGGTTATCATGCCGCCAACGAGGCCGGTTACCGGCGGATCTACGGCTGGATGCTCCATCCGGACAGTCCCGAGCTGGGGCAGTTCTTCAGCTCGATATTCCTGCACGGCGGCTTCTGGCACCTGGCCGGCAACATGCTGTTTCTGTGGGTATTCGGCAATGCGATTAACGACCGCTTCGGACATGCCGGCTACCTTGCCTTCTACCTGGCCGGAGGCGTGCTGGCCAGCCTCGGCTACTTACTGCTTGGCGGCACCGCGCCCGTCCTGGGTGCCTCTGGTGCCATCTCAGCCGTCACTGGCGCCTATCTGGTGCTGCTTCCGCGAAGCCGGGTGACCGTCCTGATGCTTTTGATCTATTATCTCCACCCGTTTGAGCTGCCGAGCCTCTACTTCCTGATGTTCCAGCTTGTCTGGAACCTGGTGCTGACGTTGGGTGGCCTGGGCGGCAAGTACGCCGCCGGCGGCGGGGTGGCTTATGCGGCCCACAGCAGCGGCTATGCCTTCGGCATTGTGGTCTCCGCCGGCCTGCTGGCAGTGCGCCTGCTGCCTCGCGACACCTTCGATCTGCTGAATCTTATACGCGCCCGCCGCCGTCGGGCGCGCTACCAGCGGATGGTGCACCGCGGATACGATCCGTTCGGCCACATCAGCGCCAAGGTTCGCAAGAACGGCCCGCGTTGGGTCAAGACCCGCACCGTCGAACAGGCCACTCCGGATACCGCCGCCGCTAAAGATCTGCTGCTGCGGCGGGAGATCGGCGAGGCCTTCCGCCATAACGACCTAGCCGGAGCTGCTGGGAAGTATCTCCAGCTCGTACAGGTCGCGGACGAACCGATCCTATCGCAGCCCCAGCAGCTTGATATCGCCAATTACCTTATGGCCTCGGAGCAGCACGCGGCCGCAGCCGACGCCTACGAACGCTTTCTCAAACATTACCGCAACTACGAATACATCGCCGACATCTATCTGATGCTCGGTTTGCTGTATGGCCGATACGTACATCAGTACGACCGGGCCGAACAGTGCCTCCAGCGTGCGGTTGATTCGCTGCGCGATCCGCAAAAGCTTGAATTGGCCCGCGAGGAGCTGTGTGCGGTGCGACAACGCCGCAGCCGCTAGAGGCTGCACCGACGGAAGATCGACAAGACAAGGAAGTCGCAATGTTCGGCATTCCGATTCCGCCTCAGCCGCTTTGGCCTGAAGGCGTGGCCTATGGAGTGGCGGCCGGCTGCCTTGCAGTCGGAGCACTGATATTGCTGTGGGGGCGATTCCTCGGCCGAGCGTTTCTCTGTGTGGTCGGGGTAGGTGCGGGGCTGCTCCTGGCCCAGCCGGTGGCGAGGCACCTGGCGACCAACCCTATGCCGATTCGCATTATAGGGGCCGCTGTGATTGTCCTGCTGGTGCTGGGCTTGGCCCGGGCGATCTGGGCGGTGCTGGCCGCGGTGCTGTTCGGCGCAGCGGCCGAAAGCATCGTGCTGGTCTACTGCCTGGGCAAGGCCGGCGGTGAGTTTCTTCCCGGCTTTCCTGCGGCGAATCCTACGCTGGCGGCCTGGACGCTCGCCGTGGGGCAGTTTTTCCTGCAGGCATTGGCGGCGCTTTGGAATCAGCACAGCGCGTTGGTGCTGGCTGCGATCTGCCCGGCCGTCGTGATGCCGCTGATAGTCGGGGCGCTTTTGCCCCGCATGACGCGAATCTTCATGACCTCGCTGCTGGGCGGCGCGGCGGTGGTATTCGGCTGCATCGTTGCCATCTCCCAACTGCGCCCGCCGCTTTGGGAAGGCATCTGGGCTCTATGGTATGTGCCCCTGGCCGTAGCGGCGGCGGTGATCGCGCTTGGCCTTACCTGGCAGTCTCGCGGTGAGATCTTGGCGGTCAAATCCGCCCAAGAAGACGAAACGTCGCAAGAGGCTGAATCGGAATCACCCAGCAAGACCCGCAAGAAGCGATAGAACCTTTACCCTGATCCAAGTGATGGTCGATCGAACGCAGAACATCCCTTCCGACGTCTCCGGCAGCGGCGCTGATCTTCTGCAGAAGATCGCATCGTTCGAGATACCCACACAGGCCGAGTACGTCGACTCACTGGCCACGATGAACGTGGCCATCGCGGTGGCTCTATGCGCCTGCGGGCTGATCTACCTGTTGCACGGCTGGAAGGCATTCAAGATGCTGGTGATCGTCAACGCGGCGCTTCTGGGCGCCTTTATCGGCAGTCAGCTCGGCCAGGCGCTGCACGGGCGCAACACGGAGATATTCGGTGCGGCGGCCGGGGCGATGCTGCTTGCGGCGTTGGCCTGGCCGTTGATGAAAGTGGCCGTCAGCCTGATGGGCGGCCTGGCCGGGGCGATGATGGGCTACGGTGTGTGGAATTACGCCGCGCAGGCCGCCGGCAAGGTCGCTCTGGCCGAGCACGCCTGGGCCGGCGCGTTGATCGGGCTGATCGGCTTGGGCCTGCTGGCGTTCGTAATCTTCCGCCTGGTGATAATGGTCTTTACGTCCGTCCAGGGGGCGATAATGACGGTATCGGGGTTTGTGGCGATCCTGATGCGCATGGAGACGCTGCGGTCCGACCTGTACACCAATTTGAGATCGAACCAACACCTGCTTGCCCTGGCGATCGCTGTGCCGGCTCTGATAGGATTCGCGTTCCAATACACCGCGCTGGCCAAGAAGGCCGGAAAAAAGAAAAAGGCTCAGGAAGGCGACGGTTAAGGAGGGCTGCCTTTGTCCGAGGATACCAAGGCCGCATCAAAAACGCTGAACACGCGGTGGATGCGGCAGGTCAACTGGTGGCTGTTGCTGCTAATTCCCCTGACCATTGCATTGTTCGTCGCGCACAGTCGCCTCGACCCCAAAGGCTTTCAGCGTCTCCAGAACTCGCTGGAACACCCCGCGCCGTATTTGGTGGCACTTGCGGCCGTTATCTTCGCCGCCCGTTTCATCTATACGCGCAACCCGCTCTGCGCGATTCTGACGGTCCTTGCCGCGGCGTTCGTGATTCGGGAGTTCCACTTCGAATGGCGAAGCGGCGAGCGCCATTTCGATTGGACGGGCAAGGGCGTCTACGTGGTCTTGGTCGCACTGGCCGTCTGGGCCGTGTTTTGGCGAAAGCGCCTCGCCGAACCGCTAAGCGATTGGCGGCATACCAGTTGGCTGATCGTTACGTGTGCGGCGTACGTCACCGCGCAGCTCATCGCCCGGCGTGTCTTTCGGAGCATCCCGGGAGAACAGGAAATTCACCGCTCGCTGGAGGAATGTGCCGAGACGACTGCTCATCTGCTGCTGATCGTCAGTAGCTTCATTGGTAGCTGGCGGAAATACAAAGCTCCAAAGCACCGGCCCGCCGGCGAGGCGCCTCTGCCTGCTTTCCGCAGCGGGAAGTAGACAGCTTCACTACATCCTCTCTGTCCGGCCGGCGCGGGGATTCTGCGCCCGGACCTTGGCGTTGTGCCGAATCGCGTTGTCCAGGCCGTCTCCGTTATGCCGCTGGATGGAATTGCGCCGAGCGGGGTTATTGGTTGTCCTGCCGGGCTGCGGCTATAATCTGCGACACACCTTGCCTTGAGCAATTTGGCGAAGATGGCTCGAGGCGCATCTGTTTTTACCGACCTGAACCGGTGGGTCGTTTTCGCCCATAGCGAGCAGCGCAAATGGCATCAGGCGCATGGAGGCCGGATTCTTGCCGCTGGCGCGTCGCCGGCTGGATCGGTCACTGGGGCCACGTCCACCGCCGCGTCAATGAGCACTTGGCGCTTGTGACGCTTGCCCCGCTCGATGACAGGTGGAAGATCACCGCCATCGAAATGGTGGATGAGCGAGCCATGGAATCACCTCAGGCCACGGCACCATCTCGACAGGTCGGTTCAGAATGATCCACGTTCGCGATCTCCAACTCACCTACCCGCAAGGCGGCTTCACGCGGTTGGGGGCCATCCGCTCGAGAGCATCGACGCGCTACGCGACGTGCAGTTCGTGATGAAAGACGGTGTTGTCTTCAAGCAGAACGGCGTCATGACGCCGGAGAAGTTTTTCCACGGCGGGCCGGTCAACGGTTGGAATATCCGGTAGGGCCGCTGAATATCCACGAGTTCACCTCGCGCGCCGGGTCGGACTATAACATCTTTCCTCCATGACCTCCGATCCATCGCTCTTCCAATCGGTTGTAGGCCGTAAGGTCCCCCTCGCCCATCGCATGCGTCCTGAGAGGCTCGAGGACTTCCTGGGGCAGGAGCACCTCCTCGGTCCCGGCAAGCCCCTCCGCGACGCCATCGAGCGCGGCGCCGTGGGGAGCATGGTCTTTTGGGGACCTCCGGGCTCGGGAAAAACGACGCTTGCCCGCTTGCTCGCGAACTACACGGACCGGGCGTTCGAGGCGTTCAGTGCGGTGACCGCGGGCGTACCGCGGGTGCGGCAAATCATCAAAGAGGCGACCGAGCGCCGCGATCTCGAAGGGCGCGGTACGATCTTGTTCTGCGACGAGATTCACCGGTTCAATAAGGCGCAGCAGGATGCGTTTCTTCCGTGGGTGGAGGAAGGCGTCATCACGCTCATCGGTGCCACGACCGAGAACCCGTCGTTCGAACTGAACTCTGCACTGCTGTCGCGCCTGCGGGTGTTCGTGCTCGAGCCCCTCGAGGCACGCCACATCCGGTCGATCATCGACGGGGCGATGGGGTGTCTGCGGGAAGAGACAAAGGCAGAGGGCGGTGCGCCGGGCCTGAACCTTGCGGAAGAGGCCGTGGAACTCTTGGTGCGACACGCCGATGGCGACGCCCGCCGTGCGTTGAACGCGGTGGAGGCAGTGGGTGACTACGTAATGTCACTGGAGCCGGCGCCAACCGCCGAGGTCATCTCTGCTGATGTCGTGGAGTCGGTGCTGGAGCGCCGCATGGCCCGCTACGATAAGGGTGGTGAAGAGCACTACAACATCATTTCTGCGCTGCACAAGGCGGTGCGAGGCAGCGACGTGGAGGGAGCGTTGTATTGGCTGGCGCGAATGATCGACGGCGGCGAAGATCCGCTGTTCCTCGCACGACGGGTGGTGCGGATGGCGGCGGAAGACATCGGGCTAGCCGATCCGCGGGCGCTTTCCATAGCCCTTGCGGCGAAGGACGCGTATCACTTCCTCGGCTCTCCCGAGGGTGAGTTGGCCATTGTGGAGGCGGTGATATACCTGGCCACCGCGCCCAAG
>SDBS01000521.1_pt1 | contig 37411 bp, 56 predicted proteins | sample 2277091 | NCBI WGS metagenome assembly SDBS01 (sample SAMN10404972, study PRJNA504765) | marine sediment metagenome | isolation source: marine sediment core GS10_PC15, 163 cmbsf | place: Arctic Ocean: Southern Knipovich Ridge | collected 2010
CAACTCCAGGTCCAGGCGCAGGTATGCCCGGGATAGGAACCCCAGGCGCAACTCCAGGTCCAGGCGCAGGTATGCCCGGGATAGGAACCCCAGGCGCAACTCCAGGTCCAGGCGCAGGTATGCCCGGGATAGGAACCCCAGGCGCAAGAGACTGCATCCTGTATCCCCTGGCCGCCAGCTCCCCCTCTATATCCTGCGGACTGATGCGCGTCGCCGTCTCCGCTTGCCCCAGGGCCGGCAGGCCGCCTTTATATATCTGAAAAGGCCGTGCCATAGCAATCTCCTGATGAGGCGTTTGCCTTTCTATTTTTTCATCATCACGAAAACCAACAGAGCGCCGCCGCCTATCAGCGCGGGGATAAGCCATGACGGCTGCGCCGCCATCATAGCCCCCTTGGCGACCGTTTCGCCCTGTCCCGGTGCAACATATCCGCCCTGCTGTAAAGCCGCGATAAGAGTCACCATGTCGTCTTTATTAAGCTGCTGATCTGTGTTGGCCTTAATGGCCGCCTCGACGTTCTTGGCCGTGAGATGCTCCCCGTAATTCGTTATCGAATCGCCGACGCTCTGAAGGAACCAGGGATTTTCCTGCACCCAGTCACCGAACCCGCCCAGATGACCCAGGCCGGACAGCCCCGTGCCGCGAAGCGTTCCTGCGTGGTGTGCGCTCTGTGCCCACGCTGGCAGGGAATACGTGCCGGCCAAGTAGCCGTTTGACACGTTTACGCACCAGCTCACTAATGATGTCCAGGTGCTCTGCAAAACAGGGCACGACCCGGACGGGCACCTGTACGGATGATTCGCTGTTCGGGGGAGCCTAAGCCTCGTAATGCCCTCGTCTATCGCGACGCTGATAGCCATGCTTTTCGTGAATGGCTTCACCGCCGGAACGTGATGCACGACAGGTTCGTGGACCTGTATTATATATCCCCTGTGCCGTAATTCGCTTGTAACATCGCTACTGATGACGCCCATCGTCTGTCCCATGACGCCCATCGTCTGTCCCGGATTCGATCCCGCCATCGCGTAAGTTTGATAACCCATGTCAACCTCCTCTGTTTAGTCTGGATCGTAGTCGTCTACGTCGTAATCCTGGAGAAGCCTGCGTTCCTCTTCCGGGAGTTCCCACCCGGCGTCAAACTCCCGCGAAGCGTCCAGGGGAAACCATTCTTTTGGGCCATCAGGCGGAAGACCCGCCAGAACATAAATGTGCTGGAATTTATCAGACCCCTTCATTCCGATGACCCTCAACCTCACCGGGATACCGACGGACTGCAAAAGAGCGCCAAGCGTTATGGCCTGGTCGTCGCAGTCGCCGATCCCGACCTCCGTCGAACGCTGCGCGCTCTGGAAAAGCTCAACGCCATCGGGATCAAGCGTGTACCTGACGTTCTTCCGCGTCCACCCGAAGAGCGCCGTAGCTTCCTTTTTCCAGTTGCGCTCCGGCACACCGCGCAGGACATCAGCGGCGATTTGCCTCACTTGTGGGAGGCGCTTCCCAACGTTGATCTCATATTCGATCCAGCTAATCCGGTCGTCGATCGTGTTCGACTTGAACTTCATCGGCTTGTACGCTGTCTTGGGCGCCCTCGCGTATTGGTTCGCTATCTGCTTGATCCTTGACGCGCCCAGGCTGCCCTTCTGCGGTCTCGTGTTTGCCGGGAATCCCGGTAGATCTAAGTGCATTCCCATCGTTTGCGCTCTCCCCTTTGAGGGCCGCCTCGCGGTCGGCCTCCGTCTCGTAAATAAACTCTGGCCCTGCATCGTCGGATATATTGCCCTGCTCCTCCGGGCTATCGTCGAGGCTCTCAAGCGTCTCAGTTGCGCCGGCGTGCATGAGCGTCAATATCTCCGCCCCTAGACTTCTTATCCGCGCTTGATCTAAGCCCATCTGACTGCATAGCCTCGCGAACTCTTCGTGCCCCGTTTCATCAGTCGCGCTCATGATGCGCGCCAGCATCGGATGAGGGGGTTCAGTGGCGAAGCCCCTGGCATACGTCACCATAGAGATCATTTTCTTCGCGACCTGCGAATCAGGGGTTCCTGAACCCAGATCTTGTCGAATATCCGCTATCATGGTATCAATGGCGGCGTGATAGGGAGAAGACAACGGCACGGGATTCACTGGAGAGATACCCGCGCCGCCGCCTGGCTGTGCTGATAGTTGTTCGCCGGGGCGAGGTAGTATTGCGGATTGCTGGCCGGCTGTAGGCGCGCCCTGCCGCAGTTGCATGATCACTGCTTGCTCATCCGGCGGAAGACCGCCGATCATTGTTTCGGGCATGGATAAAGCGAGTTTTTTCAGAGCGTTCATATCAACCCCGCCGTTTCCGTTATGCGGAGGGAGCGCCGCGATTTGAGGACTTGCGGCTCCGCTGCCCAGGCCTTTCATCGCCCCCAGACCGCCGATTATACCAGGGAGCGCCGCTATCACGTTGGAGAGCGGATCTTCGGGTGCGACCTTCGGAGTGAACATCTGGCCGATCTCGATTATGCTCTTAATTTCGTTGAGCCTGCCCTCGTCCTTATTGATGCTATTGTTGACTGTCGCGCTTATTATCTCCGACGCGAGAGCTTCGAGGCCAGAACCAGAATTGCCGCCTGAGAGTGTCTGCATAACGGTCGCAAGCTCGGCCATTTGCCCCATCGGGTTTAGATTCTGCTTCATGACCTCCATCATCATTGCATCGAAGGCACCATTTCGTCGATTTCCCCCGCTGCCGTCTCCGTCTGAACCGTCGGGATCGCCTGGAGTCTTCTTTTTGCCTGTCCTTACGTTGTAGAGCGGTCCGGCAACCTGCTTCTGATAGGTTCCAATTACGAGGTTGTCGGCGTTCAATATCTGAAGTTTCCAATCGCCTCCGCCCCACCTGGCCTCTATAAATTCTTCAATGTCCTCAGCCACTTGCAGGGCGTCATCGCAGGGAATTTTCTTCACAGGTATAGAAGCATCTCCGGACCGGGGGCTGTGGCTATACGCCACTTTATGACCCTGTTCATCCGCGTACTTCCTGACCGCCAGCAAGAAAGTCTCTGGCTGTCCGGCCTTCGCCCCGGCTGGCTGCGGCGCCTTTCTTCGCAAGCTAATATTTATCGGTCCGAATTTCATTATGCCCCTCCCTCATTTTTGTCTTTTTCCAGTCGCCTCGTCGCCTTTGCCAACGCGCTCCGGCGGCGCTCTTCCCTCAGTTTCCACAAAAAGTCATTGGCAAACAGCGCCCGCGCGTCCCTTTTCATTCGGGGATATACGGCCTCGATCAGCGAATCGAGGTTTACCCTCACGCCTTTCTGATTCTCCCAGGCGTCCACCTCATCCCGATAGACCTCCTCCCACCGCTGCCGCCATACGTGAATGCCGCAGTCCAGCATGAAGCGTCCCTCGGTCATCCAGATACTTGGGAGATCTGTGAGTTGTTTGCGTCTTTTTTCATAAGCCATGAGAGCATCCCATAGAGAACTGATAGAGAACTGATAGAGAACTGATAGAGAACTGATACTTATTTATCTACACCCTTTCCACATTTCCACATTTACGCTACAAACGTGCAATATGAAGAAACCTGTTAAAAACAATATACCACGACTATTGTTGAATGTCAATATAAAAACGTCTCATTTTGGAACAGATGTTGCATTCTGGGAATAATAGTGGTATTATTGTATTGCAGAACAATATACCATGCTTATGATGGAAAGCCAAACACGGGGTGTCTCATTTTGGAACAGATGTTGTGTTTTGGTAGCAATAGCGGTATTATTGTATTGAGGATTTCAATCATGCTATATCATGACAGAGGAGACCTTTTGCTAATTATCAATATCGGGTTCCCGTTCGAGTATCCAATCTGCATACACTCAGAGGAGGTTAAGTATGTATACGGCAAGAATATTGAGTCTAGGGCAAACGGCGCAAAAAGGAGCCGTCCTGGAAGACGCGATCACATACATTCTGAAGGCGGCGCGGTATCAGACCTTCCCAACGGGCACCTGGTGGGTGAGTCCGACGTCATTCGAGCAACGCGTGACGGAGATAATGCAGAGGGCAAACGGCACGAGACCCGCCGGCGTTGCAGCTTTCGGGGCCGACGAGGTCCGCGCTGCTCTCATAGAACGCGGCTATAACTCTAAAGCTCCGCCGGTCGTCGTTTCACCTGCGCCGCGCGCCCCTGCTGTCCAGGAAAACGGGGTTAGCATACCGATTGCCCCTGTCTTCCCGACAGTGGCTCCAGTCAAGACGAAGACATACCTTCCCGCGGTAAAAGCAGAAGCAATCCCCCCTGTATTGCGACAGCCCGGGCGCGTCATACTCCCCGTGGTAGTCCCACGCTCTCCAACATTTCCAGAAATTCCAACGGCGGCGCCGCCCAAAAAAAAGAGCAACATAATTCTGTGGATTGCCGGATTACTGGCTTTGTACGTTCTTGGAAAGGCAGACGCGCCCCCTCATCGCCAACCTGTCAGGTCGCGACGTAAGAAGCCAGTCTCCGGCAATTCCACCTTAAGCGGCGCTACTGCAAACTGTGGCCTGTGGCAAGAGGTAGAATCCCAGAAGACCGGCGCCTTGTTATGGCGCTGTCTGAAGTTCGCTCCCGCTTGTAGGCCTGGCTTCGCGTGCGAATCGCCCGAAAGGTTGCAGGTCGCACAGAAAAAGCAGATCAGGGTGTGCGTTGAGTCAAAGAAAGTGAAGCCTACCTCGACCAGATTCAAGTCGGCAAGTATTACCAGGTGTGCGAAGTTTCTCCGCGTCTGTACTGACCGGGCCTGCTTGACTGAGCCGTTCCGTAAACCGTCCCCATCACCAGGGCACAGTGTCAATATAAAAAGCATGATCTACGACGTGTCGAAACACATGGCAGAGGAAAGAAACGAAGCAGAGGAGACCGCCGGGAAGGCTCTGGGAAGGGAAATCGTGGACAGGGGAGGGATCCGCTCATACAGAAAGGGTGTGGAAAAAGAGGAATACAGGGCGATCCCCATATTCATGCGAAAGAAAACGGGCCTGCCGATGGACCAGATGGCCTCCGAAATGGGCTACGACTCAGAGCAAGACCTCATCGCAGAAATTAAGAGGCAATACTCAGGTACGACCAAGAAAAAGCGCCGTTATACGGCAAGCGACTTCACGGCAGAGGCGGAGGAGATGGTCTGGAGGGATCTGGATTCAGGCATGATCTCCGGTCTGGGACAAGATTTATTCCCAGGTCTGCGGCGCGAACTGGCGCTGGATGCGGAGGACCTCGCAACCTCTGACGATCCGCTTGAGATGCACCTGGAGCGGAAGGGATGGAACCTCAAAAGAGTCGGCGACCTCCAGGCAAGCATATCGCAGAAAGCTGTACCCGATATGTTCACTGGCGAAATGAAGCCACTGACGGCGACGGAAAGGGAATTGCAACAGGATATTGAGGAGTTTTTCCATACGGCGCGGGCCTACAGGGAAGGCGTGCAAGCCAAACAGGCAAGCCTCCTGGGAGCGACCAGGAAGCGCCGGGTAACATGGAACAGGAGAGACCTGGACAGCGCGATAAGGGCCGCCCGGAAACTTGTCACTGACAAGCCGTTATCTATCTTCGCCACGTATAGCGGATTCGAGATCAAGCCAAGCGCGCCGCCCTGGATGGACCACCTAACAGTTGATCGCGACGGCGCAGTGAAGGGGCACACGCGGGATCTAAAATCCGGGCGCTGGACTGTCCGGGAATTAGAGAAGGCGCGGTCGTTGGGAGCTGTGCAGAGGGAGATGTTCGATCCCGAACAGACCGAAATGATACTCCCGACGGTCCAGCCGAAGGGCAATTATCACTGGTTTTTCCTGCCGGCAGGGAAGCGACAGCCGCGCTATATCACAGTGGCGGAAAAGAACAGAAATAGCGACTTTTACCTGATGGCGGAAAGGAACGACGAGGGGAAGCTGTATGCGGTGAGTAATCAGAATACGATACACCAAGCCGAAGATCTGCTTGAGTCGGAGCTTAATAAGGCAAAGGAATATACAAAGCTCTACCCGGGAGCGATAGGGGAGAGCAACCCATACCAACCCCTGTATTTAGAGCAAAGTCCGCGGGAAGGCTTCAGAATGGTAATGCCGGACACACAGCGCAGGGCAGACGCACGGGGGAGGGAACTGGGTGGAGTAGGGCGCGTGGATACTATGGCCGGACTTATGACCACGCTGCAAGCATTGCATTCGCTTTCAGCCTTGATGAATTGAGAAAGAAACGAAGTAAAACGAAAAGGACGGTCTCGATAGACCGCCCTTGTCGTGGCTGTTCTGTTGTGTTGAGCTTTTATTCTTTATGGTTCGCCTTTGTGGCCGTCCTTAGATAGCCGGCGATCTCTTGTATTTCGAGCGCCGCGAGGTCGTTTAGCGTACCCTTCCCTTCGAGAAAGCCGGCGAGGCCATTCAGGAAAGCCGGCAAATCCGCCGCGACCTCGACCACGTCAGATCTAGTTGCTTTATTGATCCACGCGTGGAAGTCGTTATGCAGATAGAAGCCGTCGCCGGCGGCGCTCCATTCAGACGGCATAGGTTTTAGCTCCTGATGTCCGCCGCGCTCCTGGACGTAGCACAGCGCAGGCCCGTAGTCGCCGATATTGCTGGAGGTTACGTTACCTACGTAGGCGACAGACTTATGTATGAATCTAAATTGTGTATATTCGCCAAACAGATTGGAGAGGATGTCTTCCACTCCCTGGATGGCTTTTAGCAGGTGATTTCCACCACGCTTATAGCTGGCGGCTTTTTCGGCGAGGTCTAAAACTTTCTCGGTCATGGCTAATCTCCTTGTTGGGCATCCCGCCCGGTTCGTTTAGAACAGCCTGTTTTATATAGACGCCTATATAGTCGCCGAGGTTGTACAAAATCGGTCGAAAAAACACGGAAAAGGCGGCGGCGCGAAAAACTACAAGATGGCAGACGGAGGCTAACATGCTAACATATACTCTCATAGGCGGACCCATGACGCGCTGTACCTGCCATATTATCACAAGGGACGACCAGAACAGCATCATCGACTGCCTGGAGTCGGCTATCAGGCCGCGGATATTTGAGAAAATCCTGATCCTGATAGACACCAGGAGCGAAGACGTTACAGGCAGGATCATAAGCGCCTATCGATCCAAGTTCCCGGAGATCCAGATCGTTCCGTACACGTGGAGCGATCCGCCGGATTTCGCGGCGGCGCGGAATTACTGTATCTCTCTCACGCGGACGCCATACGCCTTCTGGCTGGACGGAGACGAAATTCTCAAGAAGCCTGAGCAGCTCCGGGCCCTGCTTGCCAGAGCGGACGGCCAGGCGTTCTCGATGTGGGTAATATCCCCAACGGCGACCGGCTTTCATAATATGCTTCAACCACGTCTATTCCCCATGGTCCCGGGAGTGCGCTTCGAGTGTACTGTATTTGAGCGTCTGGATTGGAGCCTGCGCCGCTCAGGAGTCCGTATGGAACTGACGGAAGCAGATCCGATCTGGCATCCAGGATACACCAACCTCGCAACCCTACGAAAGAAGAACAAGCGCAATATCCGCATCATGGAAAAATACCTGTCGGAGCACAGGACAGACGACCCACAGCGACAGCATATAGTCGCGCAATACATGAGACTGAAAGGGGCGAAATAGTGGTTTCCATAATTCTAAGCGCAAAGGGCAAACTCAGGGAATTGACCATCCCCTGTATACAGAGCATACGCGCGACCGTTACAACGCCCTATGAAATAATCGGTCTGGATGATGGGAGCAAAGACGGCACATACGAGTATATGCGCGGAGCGTGTAACAAGGCGATTCGCCTGAGCAGGATCGGCGTGGGCGCTGCCCGAAATATAGGGCTTAGGATGGCCACAGGGGATCACATACTTTTTGTGGACAACGATATTTCCCCACGGCAGACAGGCTGGCTGGGCGCAATGCTCGAAGATTCACAAAACTATAACGTGGGAGTCATGGGGACTTTCCTGTCCAACGAGCCTTTCAAGTGGGAGCTTGCGCGATCTGCCGATGGATTGATCGACGTGCCCGACGTGTCGGGCGCGTGTATGCTGTTTCCAAGATCGACTTTTGCGAGGCTGGGTATGCTGGATCCTCTCTTTTCCAGGCGTGCAGAGGATACTGATTATTGCTATCGCGCTAAATTATCGGGGCTTCGCGTGGTGATCACGCCGAGGGTGTTCGTCAACCACAGGGGAGGCGCGACATACAACGGGAACGAGGAGACTGAGCAGTTGAGAAAGTTCTGGTACAAATACAGAAATCACATGCACCTGGTTAGATGAACAGGGGGAGGCCAGCTATGTACACGGCTAGAATTATGGTATCTGGTCCTGGAGGCCTGGGAGCTTTGCCTGTGCTCCTGGTGACAGGTATACTGGAGATGGTTAAATACAAGATGACACAGGCACAGATAAGCAATCAGCTTGCGACGCAATACGAGGAAACGAAGAGACTCACGGAGAGCCAGCTTACAGAATTGGCCGTGCTCCTGGGCAGAGAGACGGACGTTCCTGAATGGGAGTGGTTTAATTTGCTGAGGTCGGCGCGTGAGATGGCGCTTTTTGCGAACGGAGCGCAGGGAAACGGAGAGCCGCCGCCACTAGGACCGCCTCCAGCTTCTCCTGCAATAAACACAGCGACGTGGATCGCCATAGGAGCTGCCGCGCTTTTTGCGGTTGTTGCATTGAGACGATAGGAGAGTATAATCATGTTGACCGTTACTTTTCCCCATCTTGGTCAGACCAACTCCGAGACCATCGGACCCTGTCAAGGCGCATACGGAACGCGGCGCACATTCTACCTCGATGGCGTCCGGGTCATATTGCCAGACGCCGTAACGGAAAAAAAACTCCGATGGCTCATTGATGAGGGCGCGTCATTGGAGGACGCCTACAGAAACGTCGGCTGGTGGGACGAAATACCGCCACCAGGCATGAGGCGCTGTTGTTATGACGTGCTCCGCACAAAATGGTATGACGCGATATCCGACACCTGGAAGTTGAGCGGATGGGGTCATACCTGCGCTGGATACTTTCGCTGTTTCGAGGCATACGTGGAAGCCCTGCGGGAGACGAAAAAGCGCGGACGAATCAAGATCGCCGAGGGAGTCTACGCTCCATCTCCAGACGAGGAGGCTTGTATCAAACAACGATTTTATCGCTCTCGCAATATCGCGAGGGCATATTCCGAATGCGGCGCCGTGGACATACTGCCAACATTCCCAGGCGCTATCGAGGGATTAAGTAAGGTAATGGCCTCCAGCATAACGATACCCCTGTATGAGATGATCAAAACGCTCTACGCATTCAAGCCAGAGCCGCCGCCGGCGGATATCCCAACGGACCACGCGCCCACGCCGCCGACACACAGAGACACAGCCACCACGACAAGCTACCTCTGGGCAGGTATGGCGGCCATCGCGGCCGTGCTCCTCTTGCGGAAAATGATATAAAGCCAACACCGCCACAAAGTCAACACACGCCTTGCCTTCTCTCTTGCCGCCTCTACTTCGCTATACGTTCTTTCCTGTTGCATTCTGTCTCCCCACTCTAGTATTATTGTTGTACTAGCGGGATCTGTCATTTTTTCTTGACATGGCATTGCGTTTTGTGGTAAGCTATGAGTGTGTCGACCAATTAAATGCACTTACGCACTAAAGGAGGAGGCAATTCATGCCGGCCGAACTCTTGACCGTGAAACAAGCAGCGCAAATTACAGGCAGAGACTCCCAAACCATTAGACGTTGGATATACGCAGGATTCCTCAAAGCACAAAAGGGACAAGGAAAATACGGCCGCTTTAGAATTTACAGAACCGACCTGATGGAGGCCGTAAAGTACAATCCTAAAAAACTTGACAAGGCGGACCTGGAAGATCGCCTCACGGCCAACGTTTAGGGGAAACGCAATCGCGTTAAGGAGTGAAATGGGACAAGGTAAGCGCCGCACGCTTGGAGGGCCGCGGTATAACAAGCCTCACGAAGTTCATGACAAACTAAACGCGCTGGGAAAGAACTACAACCAATTCTACGACGACATTATGAGACATGCCGTCGTGAGGTGGGATCTAGACACAGACAAAGTATGGGTCAAGGGCAGATTCCGCGCGACTAGGATGCAGATGTTAAGATGGACAGGTCTGGCAAAGAGTAGTTTTCATATCAAATGGCGTAATATGGTTGATGCGAAGCTGATTGAAGAGGAGGAGGACGATATATGGGTCTTGACCAGGATAATACGGAAGGAGGACGTCGCGGTAAGCGACGCCGACGTGAGGAGGATCCAAGAACAACAGTTAGGAGTCATCGAAGAACTCCGGGGCGTGAAAGCGATCCTTGCGGAATGGCAAAAAGATCGTGTTCTTCCGGTACACCGGACAAAAGAAGGCTTCCCTGAAGACGAAAATACTTCCGGTGTACCGGACGAAAGCGGATCCTCACCGGACGAAAGAGGATCCTCACCGGACAGCGACATCCTTTTAAAGGTTTTTTTAAATAAGAAAACCTCTCACTGTAGTTTAGATTCCATTATCACCGGGTTTTACCGGCAGATCGGACAGAATAAAATTCCAAGCGGCAAGAGAGAGAGAGGTTTTAATGTTGTAAGAAAACTAAGAGAGGACGGATTCAGTCTTGAGGATATCCAGTTTGCAGTGGACTGGATAATTAAAAATGCGGAAAAAGAACCGTACGATTTTTCGATTGTCGAGCACACGATTGCTCAAGCCCTGGGAACGAGGGATAAGTCTAAAGCGAAAAAGCGGATGGTAGAGGAACGCGACAAGGCAATAGAGGAAGAAGATTTAAAGCAGGAGACGGAGGAACGGGAGCGCCAGGAGGTCGAGACCCAGAAGGCGAGTCTTGGCCAAGAAGACCGGGCGGAACTTCGAGAGGAAGCGCAGGGAGAACTTGTGAAAGCTGGTGTTTCGGAGGGCATGATCAACGACTTTCTGCTGAATATCAAGGAAAATGAAATACTGAGGAAGAAAGGACTTGTCAGAGTAGACGACTAACAAAGGGGTGTTATTTATGGAGTTCGCGCTACGCAAGCGACTAATTAAGAGGTGTTATTTATGGATTACGTTCTCCACGCGGATACGATGTCACTATATAGTTTTATCGTTATTTTTCGGAAAGCGTGCAGTGACGGGGGAATTGAGATTACCCAGGCGCAGGCAACTAGTATCCTTGCAAAATTGATGGCGGAAGCGCAAGTGCAGGGGTTGATGGTGGAAGTCCCGGAGTTTCCCTAGAAAGGATCGCATGAAAAATAAGACTGTTGATAGTTCAGAGGTCGTTGAGCTACTGGCCAAATACGCCACGCTGTCGATGCAGAGCAGAGGCGTCAGTGTCCGCTGTCTGGTGAGTATAAACGATCTGTCGATACTGCATAGCATCGTATGTTTCGGTAGAAAGCATTCGCAATTTCAGGACCTCGGACCTGAGGGCGAGGAAGTTGCTGGCCGTTTTCGCGATTTCTTCAAAAGCGTCTTGGTAAGCCGGGGACTTTCTCCAGACGAGGCGGATATGTTGGAGCAGATTAAAAGTGAGTTCGACGAAGTGATCTGAGTGTTTCAAGCTGTTAAGATACAGCGTCATGGATGAGGGAGGAAAAGCAATGGGAGCCACGGAAGAAAGAAAACTCATAAGAACGGAATTTAAGGAAACTGTAAACCGGATATCCAAAGATGATTGGTTGGCGGAGGGCAAGAGGTTGTTTGGCGAGGATCGCAGGGAATGGAAATTCAAGTGTGCCTGCTGTGGTCACATCCAGACCATCGCGGACTTTATTGAGCTGCGTAACCTCAAAATATGGGATGGTGACGCACAAATAGCATACCATAGCTGTATTGGTAGATATGACACCCGTATTCCAGCGAAAGACCTGGGCAGACTGGATGGCCGGAGCAAGTCGCCATGTGACTACACTCTGGGCGGCTTAATATCCCTCGCAAAAACCGTCGTTGTCGATGACAACCAAAACGAGCATAAAGTCTTTGAGTTCGCCACTGGAGATTGAGTGTGTTGACTATGGGAATTCTAATGTTATAACTTTCTAAGGGGTAGAAAACTTAGAGAGGAAATGATTCAAATGACAGACAGATCAATACTTCCAACTGAAAAAGAATTGACAGATCCTAAAGCTCATGAAATTGTAAAGTCTTCGTGGTGTCCAGAATACTTTGACGTTGTTACGAAAGATTACGAATCAAAGCCGGAGAAGGATTGCGGCGATGGTATATGTCTAAAATGCTTGGACAAAATGCTAGAAGAATTGGAGGTCTTAGGGTGAAATTACACGCGACGTATTGGGGCAAAGATATTGATCCCGAATTAGATGGAAAAATCAAAAACGTTCTGTATAAAATCGGATTTGACTGTTACGCCAGCGGGTACGATTTAACCGAAGAGCGACGTGATTTGTGTTTTGAGACCCGGAGCACTCCAGATGACAGTAGTGATAGTAGGGACCCTCTCTTGACCTTCCGGCTTCCCCAGGAAGTGCTGGATGGCCTGGATTCTCTCGTAACCAATGGGGAGGCGGAGAACCTGTCGGACGCCGCCCGGAAAGTCATGTTTGGCTCTCTCAGCATGAGCAAAGATAAGGATGGGGGTAAATATGGAACTGAAAAGAGATGTCTTTGAAGTGGAAACATTCGGGGATGCGCAGCCGCCGGGTTACCTTCTAGGGCATGACGCGGGAGAAAAGGCCAGGGAGGGGATATACGGGAAACTCAGGGACCTCGAACCTAACACGGTTCTGGAGGTGGACTTTCGCCGCATTCTATATACGACTGCGGGGGCCTGCAATGAAGTCGTAGTCAATGTGTTGAGGAGGCTGCAATCGGTAAAATTTCCCGATAAATTCTTCATTCTATCCCACCTTCGGCCACGCGTTTTGAGTGAGATCGAATATGCGCTTAATGTGGCGCAGGCGGGAGTTATCGTCACGAAGGGCGAGGATTGGGAAGTTGCGGGAAGCCTCTTTGATGGCTTGAAGGCTGCACTGGCCAAAGTTATCGAGATCGGCACCGTAACCGCGCGAGAACTCCAGGAGGTCATGGGATACAAAGCTGTAAATCAAGCGTCCAGCGCGCTTTCTTATTTATTCCAATGCCGCTTAGTGGCCCGCGAACCAGTCAACGGGCGGAAGTTCAGGTATTTCAGTCTACTTTCCCAGGCGCAAGATCGGATCGTCGAGGATGGATAAGAGGTTTTTATGGCACACGACAGGCATAAACTGGATCGCGAAAATGGGATTTTTGCCGATGTGGAGCAAACCCAGAGTTTGCGCGGGTCTGTGGTCCGAGCAGCTTCGGCGCAGCGTGAAGCTCCTTCGATGCTTCAGATGGTGGAGCCAGCGGGATCCGGTCCCCCTGAGCGAAAAAAACAGGGCGTTTCTATGCCACACACTATCAGAAACGCAGGATATTTCGATCCTTCTATGCCGGGAATATGGGGGAATTTGCGAAATCTTGGCGTAGATATGGCAATAATTTTGTGCAGAGTAAGCACGAAAAACCGAAACACTCCACAAAGGCTGATGAATGGCGGGATCGCGGCCTTTGTAGTCCTGTCGGGCGGCAGTTGGTTTACTCTGCATAAGATATATTATAGGGCGTTGGCTCCAGGAAGGTGGCAACCATGGGATTTCTAACCGGCCCGGACAAAGAGAAGAGGCGAAAAGAATTACTCAAGTGGCCTGGTCTTACATTATTTGCGGAGCTTCACAAAGCAGGATATACACTAGAGGCTTGCAAAGTAATCCTCGATGTGGCTAAGGCCAGGCGCGAAGCAGACAAGGAGGTTGAAAATGAAGAGAGCGAAGGATGAAAAGAGCAATGTACCGGAGGGCTATATAGAGGGCTATATAGCTGTTCCTGGACTGGGCTTCGCTGAATTCAAAGCCCCCAGGAAGGAAAAAACCATGTCTGGTTACCAATACAAAGGCGGTTACCAAGGACTCATTGATCTTACCCAGATAATGATGGACAACATTGACAAAGAGGGAAATACGGATCGGGATCGGCTCAGATGGCGCATGGATACGGTTTGTGAATACCTGGAGATACTACAGCGAAATCCCCTCAGGAAAGGGGAGGAGGAGCCTCAATACGAGGCCTTAAAGGCGAAGCTGGAGGAATTACAGATACTATACGGGATCTATCCAGGTTGACATTGTCAGATTCTTAGTCTGCATAACAAACATTATGGGGCGTTGGCTCCAGGAGGGAAAAATTGGCTGATAAGGGACAGCATGAAGTCTTTAATTTTGACACACCAGGATCAGAGTTTGAGTGCGCCATAGAGCGGGGAGAACATCTGCCCGGAGAATCAACGCTTTCTTCTATGACCTTCACTAGGAAGAGGCAAGGCAAGCCTGATGATACCGTGTTCCTATGGCTAAAAACTGAGTGGCTTGACGTTATAGCGGACGCAATCAAGGCCGCGACCCCTGGGGCGTTGACGGAGCGGGAGATCGCTGTTTCCTCTGACGCTTTCGATGTGCCTATCAAATGCCCTGAGTGTGAGGTTGAACAAGAGGGATCAGTGTTTCTTGGGTTAGCGCATCACAACGTCATAACCTGCCGGGCATGTGAGCATGTAGCTCCTGTAGGTGAATTTCGGAAAGATACTCCCGGATATAGAGGGGTGTAAAATGTTAAGGAGATACTTCGTCTTCAGGCGGCGTCCCTTCAATATGCAGGACTATATCGTTAGTATTACGCCTAGAATACGCAGCTATTATGCCAATGGGGCATGGGATGAAAGAGGGCTTGCCTATCTGTTTGATATAAGTATGGCGGCGGTCAAAAGGGTGCTCACCGCAGAAGATCGACGGGCACACAAGAGAAATGAGAAAGCGAAGCGGACCCCACGGGAGATGCAGGACCATATCGTTAATATGACGCCTACAATACGCAGGATATACGCGAAGGGCGTAGGGGGGGCAACGGCGACGGAGACGATGGCTTTTCTGTATCGTATGTCCGTAGACGAGGTGGAAAGCGTGCTTACTCCAGAAGATCGAGAAGCGCGCCGCAAAGCGCAAGAGTCTGCATAACACTGATTATGGGGCATTGGCTCCAGGAAGGAAAACAATGAACACGATGCGATTTATCAGATACTTCGTGACTTCGCTGTCAGCCATCTCGATGATCGGGGCACGTTTGAACGATACAAGAGTACCGCAGAAATGGAGAAAGTGCTACAGCGCATAGACCAGGCCAGGGGCATTGGAGAGGAGCCAGACGAGGTGCCTGGGCAGGAAGTCTCCGGGGCGGATAGGGTGGAAATTCTCCAACGAGGGCTTTTGGAGAACGCCTATCTGCTCGCGCCCTTTGTCACGTCCACTCTTCTTGTGCGCCATGTCCGGGCCGTCAAAGGCGCTCTAAAGAGGAGCGCGTACGCTGATGTGGTACGGGCGATAATTGAGTGTGAGAGATTTATCGGGGTACTTCTTGAAGACGGGTACCAGGGGGATCGATTCATTACGTATTTGAAGACACTGAGAGGCCTGGAGGGGCGTCTTGGGGCGGACCTGGACGCGTCCAGGGCGGCGGCCGATGGTGAAGATTATTCACACAAGGCGGAAAGGAGTATGATGAAACAGAGAATAAGGGCGGGAGAATTGGACAGTAGAACAGATGAGTTAATTACTCTGATTTTGGACTCATTTGATCAGAGCTTGATTTCCGAACTGGCGGGAACTGGCTGGGATACCGTAATTACACTAATGAATGGCGTTAAGATAATCTTTGAGAAGCCATAGCCTCAAGCGAGTTGTCAGAGAAATGGAGAGAAAGGATGTGCAGCGCGAACAGAACAAAGGACCCGCAAATGGTGAAATCCGTTGGAATGCCGTTCAAGACTCACATTTATCTGGACGTGAGGGAGGAGGGCGTTAAGTTTTCAGTAGTCGATAACATGCTGATCAAACCCGGCCATGAGTTAGAACTGCCGCCGCCAGGTGAAGTTATGCCCGGTGCATCTCTGACGCCGGACGATTATGACAGGGGGGTAAATATCCGCTTCTGGCAGAATCTACAGATCGACCTCGTATTGTCACTGAACGCGGATCAGGCGCTTGATTTTCTTCGGGACTTCATAAGCGCGTTCCTTGCGGCTCATATCCGCGTCATTGGCCCCCGAGCCCCCTTCGACGGGGAAGAACTGCTTGCAATCGTCGAAATTGACGGCGTCACGGAACGGATGGCCGACCTGATCCAAGAGGCGGCCGGGCTTCTCGCGGGTTACGGGGCGTTATCCCGGAAAGGGAATATCTGATAATGTGGGAGATGTATACTGTCAGGGAGAAGATAGCTTGGCGCATAAACAGCCTTCTGCTTTTCGTCTGCTGGCATACCGATTACAGGCTTTTGCCTATATGTCGCCTTGCCCGGTTCTTCGATGATTATTCCAGGAAAGGTCTTGATAGGTACATGACATACCTAAAAGGGTTGAGGAAAAATGGGTAACGCTTCCAGGAGCGAAAGGACAGGGACGGGTAGATTTGTTCATATATCGCAAGTCGTGAAGGTCGTTATGGCCGACCTCGATCTTCCTGACCGGCATGCCCTGGCGAGGAGGCAGCGCAATCGGGAGATACTGGCGAAGGCAAGAGAGCAGATCCGGACGCGGAAGCTGTATAGGCAGCCGGGCGGGACGTGGGCGCCAAAGGCGGTATAATGAAGAAAGTTCAGACAAAAGCGGGATTTTTGCAGCAGACTATCAGCCAGACATGAGGGTCTAGAGTGAAACGCCGGTCACCCAAGAGCAGGGAAGAAATGGCTAGAATCGTGCCTGAAATTCGCCGACTGTACGCGACAGGTAAATTGGGGCGTTGGCTCCGGGAGGTACATCAAGCTACTCAACTGAACACAGGAGACAAAACAAATGACCGACGCTGAAAGAAAGAAATACTTTGATTCAATCAAGCCGATATAGGAACCTTCTGGGGTCCCATGTCGCAATTCAGTGACGCACTGGCATAATAACCCTCCACCACGCAAACGGGGGCGCAAGCCCCCAGGAAGGATAAAGGACATGCGAATTACACAACGCAGGCAAGACATAATGGATTTTATCAGCGATCAAGGCGGAGTGACTAATGTATCTGCCCTGCAGCAAGTCGGGCTAGTCAAAAGAACTGCTATTTTAGACGGGATGGCTAGGGCCGGCATTCTTATCCATGTACATCGCGATCTAATTAAATCCCCGCGCAGAGGCAAACAGGTTCCTAAAAAATATAAGAAGGAGCTAACAAGGCGTTTGGCGCATACAAGGCAAACATCATTCTGGATTTTAGCAAAATGAAGCCGTTCCGCCGGCATAGAGAAAGGAAACCCGAACTGGGTGTCAAAAGGCGGGTCTGCATAAGATACATTATGGGCGTTGCCCGAAGGCGGGAAAAATGAGCTATGTAGAGCCTTATGAGGGCCTTCTTTCGCTCTGTAAAATGGAGATGGAGGCCATTGAAGAAGAGGGAGGGATAGATCAGGCCTTGCTCAAAATCCGTATGGATACGATATACGCGAATCTGGGGATTGTCCGGCGATCCGGCTACAAGAGCGCAAAGGAAAAAGATCAATACAAAACGCTGGTGGCGGAGTTCGACCTGCTACTGGAGCAGCATCTCATGTGGTATGGCATGGATGATCTGTTATATGGGGCGTTGAGGAAAAAATGGGACAATATTTCTTGATTGCGAACTTAGATAAGAAGCAATTTATCGATCCGGCGAACTTCAAGAGGCATAATGAGGATGCTGGATTTAGCAATAGATTGCCTCACTTGTGTCGAGGTGATTTTGCAGGCGTGCTTGTCTTCCTATTGGCGACAAGTGCTGCCTATCCATATATGGGAATGTGGGCCGGCGACAGAGTCATGGTTATTGGTGACGAAAAACAGAGCATGGACTGGAACGATGAATCTCTCCCGGGCGCAGAAGTGCTTGAAGAAATCAGGGCGGAGTGGCACGATGTGAGTCGAGGGATTGCCCCTTCTTATCTCTGTTATGTCAGTGAATATGGTCTAATGAGCGATAAGGAATTTGCAAGAGCGGGAGCGATGGCCGACGCAATGAGTAAAGGCGGCTGTTGAACTCTGCATAACGATTATTATGGGGCGTTGGCTTCGGGAGCTAATATAGAACACGTTCGGAGGTGCAAAGTGGAAGAACTGGTGCGAATATGTGACGTAGAGGACTTCATTCGCGATCAAGTTAAGCACATCGCAGAGAGCAAGCAAAGGCTGACGGGGTTTACTGACCCCGGGGACAAAGGCCGCTACCAGAGCAGCCTTGAGGGGCAAGAGAAAGCCTACAAGGTGATGCTGGAAGAGATCAAGCGTATGGGGCGCAGCTAACAGTCTGCATAACCACTATTATAGCGCGTTGGCTCCAGGAGCTAATCCGCCTGCTGAAGCAGGAAGTTTTTTGCCGCATTTTCTATAACCAAGAACGGAGGGCAGCTATGCCGGAAGCAAAGATATTAGTCGACAGGGCGTTTTTTGTAAGGAAAGTTCAACCAGTTTTGGAACCTATGGGCTGGACGGTAAATTACGCCGTCACAGATTCGCCAGCCGGACATATCGTTATCCACGATATAAGCGACACCGTGGAGCGTGTGATTGCGCCGGAACTAAGAGAGAAATTCACAAGGATCCTTGATGCGTTAGCGGGCCCCTTGAATCATGCGGAGGGCAAGTCGCACTGGCACTATGCCACTGACGAGGACAGATTACAATGGCACGAGACTGGCGACGGCGCCATTGCTCCTGTTCCTGTGTTCCGACAGGAATTTGCCGTAACTCCACCATCGGAGCCGGACAAGCAACCTGTTCCGCCGCAGAAGCGTCCTGTCTTTGACTATATAACGCTCAGGAAAGACCCGGAGAACGACCGCCGGATTCAGGAATACTCGAACAACCCGATCGCGGTGAAGTCGGAGGACCTGGTGCATCTGGTCAAGGCGGAGTTTGCTGCACGTGGCTGGATCTATTCCGGGACACACTACGGCGGCGGGTCGGTGGAGCTTCACGTCGTTCTGTCTGCGGATGACAAGGTGGTCGCTCCTGCTGAAGTGCTGGAAGCCCTTCGGCATTTAGGGGTGCCGTACACTGTCGGCTATCGAAGCCAGGAACCCGCGGATGAGGTCGTGGAGGATGACTGGGAGGATGAGGAGGAGGGCGAAGATGGGAGGGTGTTCCTGGACGCCGCTGAAGCGGAAAGGCAAGAGACGCCGCAGGCGGCTATGGAAGCCGAGGAGGAAGAGCCGGAGATAGGGCCCGGTGCCGTCCTTAACCAGGTAGTACCAAGATTTACCTTTATTGAGGACGCGCCTGGCGCCCAGCTAGACGCGACCGGCGCATTGCGGCTGGAAGAGGGTCAGAAGATGCACATTGAGGGAGTGTGTGATCACGCGAGCGATGCGGCGGAACTCAGGCTTGAGCTTGGTGATAATATCATAACAATCGTGAGCAGTTACAGGCAGACAGTGGAATTTCTGATGGAGGCCACGAATTTGGCTTGTGAACTAATGGCCGAGAAGGGCAGGATATTGGCGACTGGTACGGGTGCCATTATAGCAGGTCACCCGCCACTTCTTAAAATCAAAATCGAAGAACCAGAAGAGGAGACAGAATCAGATGGGGGAAAAGAACCAGAAAGAGACGAGTTCGCCGAACAGAGACAAAGTAATCAATGAGCTTGTTGAGCACTTAACCGCGGACGGCGCGCCGGGCGAAGTAGTGGAAATATATAAGACGCTGGCCGACGGCTGTTACTGCGCCTTTGTGGCCGGCAAAATGGTGGCGCAGCGGATGGAGCTTGAGGGCGATATAAAAGCGGACCAGGTATTCGAGGTCTCGATGGAATTTGCTAAGATCCTGGCAGTGAAGATGACGCTGGCTCCACAGACTTCTCAGCTTATGACACCGCAGCCTGGAACCGTGGGTGGGAATGTACTTAATCTGCGAGATTTTCAGTAAAAATGAGGGGGGAATATGTTTTACTTGGACAATAACGCCACCACGCGAATGTACCCAGAAGCCATTGAAGCGATGGCGTCGATACAGAGGGAACACTTCGGGAACGCGTCCAGCCTGCATTCATTCGGATCGAACGCGAGGGAGATCCTGGAAAAAGCGCGCCGGAGCATCGCAAAAATGATCGGCTGTAAGCCAAGAGAGCTTTATTTCACGTCCGGCGGGACGGAGGCCAACAATTGGGCGCTATGCGGAATGCTGGCGTCGCGGCCAAATTATTCAATTATCACGTCCACCGTGGAGCATAAATCTGTCGTGAAGGCTTTAGAGGTTGCGTCCTGGGGTCATTCAGTGCATAAAGCCCAAGTCAAATACGACGGAGGTATAGACCTCTATAACCTGATTTGGGGTCTTGAGGAAATGGATCGCGATTCCCTGGTCTCCGTTATGCTGGCAAACAACGAGACCGGCGTCATTCAACCGATAGCCGATATTGTTAAGGCGGTCAAGAGTCGCCGCCCGGGATCTCTAGTCCACACGGACGCCGTGCAGATCTTCGGCAAGCATCCGGTTGACGTGGAGGAGCTTGGCGTTGATCTTCTCAGCATATCGGCGCATAAAGTCGGCGGCCCGAAGGGGATCGGCGCGCTCTACGTCCGCGATGGCGTTAAGATAGAGCCGCTCCTTCTCGGTGGGCACCAGGAACGCGACCGCCGCGCTGGAACGGAAAACGTCGCGGCGGCGGTGGGCTTCCAGGTTGCGGCGTCCAAGCGGCTTGATAACCTCGAAGAGTACGCTGAAGCTGCAAAAAAGAGCCGCGATGGGCTTGAGGTCGCGCTATTGGGTGGCCTTGACAATATACGGCTGAACGGCGGCGGACAGGAGCGACTGTGTAACACCCTCAATGTCGGTTTTGATGGAGTTGACAGCGAGGCTTTAGTGCTGATGCTCTCAGGCCTTGATATTCTCGTATCTAACGGCTCTGCGTGCGAATCCGGCGCCCTGGAAGGATCTCACGTTCTCCAGGCTATGGGTCAGATCGGAGAGGAGAGCCGGAGCGCAATTCGCTTTTCATTTTCGGACGACTTGCCAGATGGCGCCATTAAGCTGATAGCGAATTCCGTTATCGAGTCAGTTAACGCGCTTAGAGGTATGCCAAGTCTCACGCCATAGGAGGATCACGCAAATGAAAGAACTAACAGGAAAATCTACGACGGAAGGAACTGTCACTGAGGGGAAGGCAGAGCAGAGAATCTGTCCATATATGAACATCGAATGCCAGGAAATCTGTCCTGGATGGATCGCAGTGGTGGACGACTGCCTCTTCCATATATGCTTGACGCAGGTCAAAGAGAGTTTCATCGCGGCGGGTAAGCATCTGGACAAGCATTTGGGGCTTGTTGACGGCGCTGGCGCGAATACCATCACCAGTCTGAGGCAAGTGATCAGTGGCAAAGCGACCGATCAGCAAAAGGAGATCGTCCGGTCGGTTTTGGGCAGCCTAATTTCCACCGGTGTCTTGGTAAAAATCTCTACGATGACGGGCGCGGACATATCGAATTTAGTGTCAAAAGTAGAGAGCAAGATCAGTTTTGCATTTAGCACGCTATTCCAGGATGACTAGAACAGAGACGTCTGGAGAACTACTTGACGCCTGTTAAGTGATGACGTATGGGGGTCTGACATGATATTGGGTTGTATGATAATCTTGTTCTTTATTGGGATAGTCGGCGCAGGCCTGCTACTCTGTGGGATCTCTGGATTGCTTGCCTGGCAATACATAGGGCTAATCTTTCTGGCAGCCCTAATTATAGTTTTGTTGGCTCTGCGAAAACGATCTAAACGTTGAAAACCTTAACGCCTGTTAAGTGTTTGCTTCCTGGAGCCACGTGCAAAACTTAACAGGCGTTAATTTTCCCTGAGCGCAGAACATGGAGGGACGCGACAATGAAAAAGCATCTATGGCAATATCTGAGAACAATCTCAGCTTAACACATATCGCATATTCGGCTATGTTAATTTGCCCCTGTAAGCGCCTCAGTCCTCTGGCTACGGGACTTTCCCACAAAGAGGGGAGGATTTAGCTTGTGGGGGCTGTTTTGTCGGAGGAAATATGGTCGCGTGCGCGGCCAGGGAGGTCGGTTGCGATCTATTTGCGGCGGAATATTCGATCTTTGGACATATATTGCGCCGGGTTGCACTGTGCGACAGGTACAAACTCCCCGTCCTTGTCCCTGCATCCTTTTCTCTCCGTCCCTGCCAGGGTTATATCACCGCGCTGCGCTCCTGTGCCACGTCCAGGCATTTTCCTCAGCTTCGAGAACATGGCTTTTTGCGTCCCAGCACAGACACAATCTTCATTGCTGTTCGTCGTAGGTTCGGGGGTTTTTGCGCAGATGCAATGCACGCCCATCTCACTCGCCAGATTCATCATTCCGATCCGCTCGCATCTCAATGCCGCCGCCCTGCTTTTCGATAGTTTTGGCTTCGCCGTTTGGATCCAAGCCAAATAGCGGATCTGGTTTTCTACTCTGGTACGCCCTGCGGCTGTTATATATTTCATTATTGATCCTCCTGTTTGGAGTTTTCATTTTTCACTTCTGAAAACTCAAAACTTCTTAACTCAAAACTTCTTCCTTTTCACGGATACGGCCGCTCAGGCAACCGATCAACTCTACGTTCGATTCCCCGCAATTTGACGTTGTAGTCAGCACTGGTGCCGCCTCGCGGAAGTCCTGTCTGGCGATGCTTCGTTAGCTGCCCGGAGTCAATGAGCGGCGTAGAGTTCGCCAGTAGAGTGTAGGGCGTGTTTCCCGGAAAGTTCGGCATTTCTTTTTTTGCCTTTCCCTAAGTGGTCCTCAGGGCGTATGCTGCCGTGAAGTTGTCAAAAAATATAGTGTAGACCTTCCCTCCCACCGTAATCGTATCCAGAGAGGCGATCCCTCCCCCGTCGCTGTCAAAATAGTATTTCATCTGCCCAACAGGCTCGAAGCCGCCGACTCCGACTCCAGCATGAACAACGAAAGGCCACACGAGATACGTCGTGCCGTCAAACGCATTCGGGTTACAGTTGGTCAAATTGGCGCCCTCGCTGTAGAGCGCGACTATTACGGGTGTCCACGCCCCATCATGTCCGCGCAGGACTCTATTGTTTCCGCCGCCAACGCCCTGCTTGGCCGCGACCATGCTGTACTCGGTCAGTGACGCTCCTGGATAGGGAGCCAGGAGGCCACCAGCGAAGGGGGCCACCATTCCGCCCCACCAGAGGGGGTATCCCGGAAGAGGCAATGCCCGATGCACGACCAGCGCGACGCAGTCCTTGTCAGCACTAATCCAGTAGTTTTGAGGGAAATCGGCCGGGTCGAGAGTTGCAAATGGTCCGGCCCTGTGTGTTCCAATAGCGTCGTCCTGGACGTAAACATAAAATTGGGTAACGAGCCTCGCGAAAAGGACATAGATATTTTCCTGCCCGCTTTCCCCCGTAGAATGGAACAGGCGCCCGTCAGTATGGACCCCTGGATCTCCGAGGTCAGTCCATCCCAGCCCTGTCAGAACCGCAATAAGCGCATTGTATATGGCGGCATGATTGACGGCGAGTCCAGTCACCGAGGCAAATGTCCCGTCCGAAATGCCCGTTGACAGCACGCCGCCGGTGCGAATAGCGAAGCGGCTGTTTATGCGGTCGGATAATACGATCCATTCCGTTGTCGCGCCAGGTCTGCCGGTTGCGATGGTGTCCTCCTGATTGATGGCAGGCTCCTGGATCCAGCCCGTCACATGCTTTAATTGTCCCGCGATTTCGTTCCGCCTTCCGAAATACGTCCCGGGGAGAGAAATGCTGCCGTCGAAGCGATCTATTCGGGTGTTATACATCTCAAAATTAGCGTAGAGGTTTGAGTCAACGTCCCAGAGGCCGGTGTGATTCCGCAGTATCGTCCCTGCCTGAATGTCCGTCGCGACGATCATTCTGTAGGTCTCGTCAGGGACAGTCAGCGCGAAAGGGATTACCATGCCCGCGTAGATATGCCTATAACCCGCACCGAGCTTGAAGCAGACAATAATCGCATCCATATCGCCGGACATCCAGTATGCAAATTGGACGCCGCCTGAATCCACGTAGCCGCCAGCGACCGGCGTGGTGACGTGCGTCCCGGCAAGGTCATCCTGTACGCGAAAATAGACGCGGTCCACGTTGATCAGGTCGCGCCAGACGCGCAGATACAGCATAGTGAGCCCAGCCGCCTCGCTAACAGAGCGAAATGTTATGTCCTGAGTGCCGCCGCCTGCCTCGACTGTCCAGCCCAGCGATGTCATCCAGGCCTGGAAGGTTGCAAACCAGTCGATTACCTCGTCCGCCGCTCCGGCGGTTGTTACTCCTGCGAGATGATTGAAGGACATGATTCCTTAGACCTTTCTTGGCTTGATGAGGAGCGCATCGATGACCCCAAGACTATCAGCACCCGCGTATGCTTCCAGAGCGATTGCAAACGCCATATCTCCAGCCGCCGCCTTCATGGCGATCTTGGCTGCGTCCAGCGTTCCCAGCAGGTCGCCAATTCCTATATTGATTGTCCCATTTACTTTCAGGGAAGTGGTCTTCCCCTCCACCTGGATAGCACCAATATTGTTGTTAGGGATGTTTGCGCTCCCTACAATGCCGAATACCATGTCGTCGCCCTGGATAGCCGTTGTTGTGATCTCGTTCCCGGCGGCGACCGCCTTGAGGACTGTAGTTTCACCCAGCAGGAGGAGCCCGCCTGACGTGTTTTTCATATAGCGGAAATCCTTCTCACCGATCGAAGAGTTGCCCAGATTGTTCATAGCCAGATTGGCGCTGCCCAGGTCCAGGATCTTGACTGCTGCTGTTGATCGTCCCAGGTTGTTGCCAACTACAGTATTCCGCTCCGATTGCGCGCCCAGGGAGATAAACGCGGTTCCGCGAAAGTTGTTGCCGCTGATGGTGAAGTCGTCAGAGTTGACAAAAATGCCTCCACCGGCGTTAAACGTGTTCCCTGTGATAGTGGAGTTGTACGAAGTGTCAAACGTGCAGGACACGTCGTAACCGTTAAAATGATTTCCTGTGATCGTAATGTAGTTGTGTACTGCATCCCATTCAATGGCTCCGCTGCCAGTCAAATGATTGCCTGAAATGAGGATATTAGCGCCGGAGATCACGATATCCCCGTTTGAGCTCAAGAAATTTCCCACAAAACTAGAGCTTTGATCCAGCTCAACGGAGTCAGTCGCAAGGGTCTCGAAGTTATTCGCTCCGCTGATGGAGGAGTTTTGACCTACCAGAACGCCGCCATCTGACGCGCGAAAAGTGTTGCCGTAAACGGCTGAATAATCGCCTGTCCTAGCACAGTAAGCACCCGCCCTGGAGAACGCCTCTATAACGTTTCTCGATAGGACGCAATAATCGCCCGTGAGGGCCACGCCGTCGAATGCCGCGCCGGTGCCCAGGATCCGGCAATTCTCAACCCTGGCGCGATCCCCCAGTATCTCTACTGTAAAGTTTGCAGTGGACCCGTGGATGGTGAGGTCTCTAACCATCACATTTGCATTACCGCCGGCGGAGGTGATCTTGCGGTTGGCCGCGCCGAAATCGATTATCGTGTTGTCCGGGTTTTCGCCTATAAGCATCTGCCCGTCCTGCATGACGATGTTTGCCGTTTCGCTATATGTGCCGCTCTTGACGAAAATCCGCGCCCCGGCCGCTTCAGTAGCGCAAGCCGTGACGATAGACGTATAGTCTCCCCCTGCGGCTGCAACTACCGCGTCATAAGTGGCAAGACTGCCGGCAGAGCCGTCCACGTATGCCTTTGTCGCGGCCTCTAAGGGATTCACCGGAGCGCCGGCAAGCACCAAGACTCCGCCCATAGTGCCTCCGAGCAATGGGAGCATGAGATCAGCGTATGTCTTAGTCGCGGCGTGTAAGGCGTTTACGGGAGCGCCGGAGAGGGTCAAGGCTCCGCCCATAACACCACCGGCCAATGGGAGCATGAGGTCAGCGTATGCCTTTGTCGCGGCGTGTAAGACGTTTACGGGAGCGCCAGAGAGGGTCAAGGCTCCGCCCATAATGCCGCCGGCCAATGGGAGCATGAGGTCAGCGTATGCCTTTGTCGCGGCGTGTAATGCGTTTACGGGAGCGCCAGAGAGGGTCAAGGGGCCAGTGAGCACGCCTCCGGCAAGCTGCAAGTATGCCAGAAGCGCCGCCGCTATTCGCGCATCTATCGTGCCTCCGGGACCTGTTACTATGGCAATCGCGGCCGCGATATCGGCATTTGTAGGGAGCGTCCCGGCCAGCGTATCCACGTATGCCTTATTCACGGCTTCATTGTCGGCGCTTGGATTCCCCGCTGATAGAATCAGAGGTCCGGCCATGACATTGTTGCCATCCGTGCGCAAATATCGCGCGTCTTGTAAGCCCCACATAGTTGCTCCCATTTCTGTGCCACCCCTTTCGACTAATTGAAATCAAACTCGCATCCAACGACCTGTATAGTTGCTGTGTCGGACTGAAAGTCTATCGCCACATAGTCACCGGGCGACAAGCCTGTCAGCAGGCCAGATATATCAAGCTCTGTTATGTTGTTTGCCGTCACAGCCAGTGTTTCATTCAATGCAGATCTGTCGTCGTTGTCATACGCCTCCCCAGGAGCGGAAACGCTGACGAATATATCCCACTGTATCGTCTCTGTTGCATCAGGTATTACAACTATGGTAGCATTGTCGAGGATCTCAAAGTCTTCAGCCACTTGGAAACTAAAATGGACGTTTTGGGCGGTGCCTATCTGCACTACATCCCAATTACCAACGGTTCCTGTAGGGTCTTCCAGCGGCGTCATGAATTCATGCTGAATCCCCGTAGAGCCTTTCAACAGCGTGTGCTCGACGCCTGCGCCGTCCTGGAAATAGATATTATTGTCGTTTTTAGTGTATAGCTTCCCCTGGTTGGGAACTGGCACTGGTGTTGTAGTCTCCACGAGTGCCACTATACCCCCCGCCGCTATTCGCGCATCTATCGTGCCTCCGGGGTCCGTCACTATTGCAATAGCGGCCGCGATATCGGCATCTGTAGGGAGTGCTCCGGTTAGCGTATCCACGTAGGCCTTACGTACAGCCTCGTTGTCGCCGGTTGGATCCCCTGATAGAATCAGGGGTCCGTTCATAGAGTTTTCGCCGTCCCTGCGCAAATATCGCGTGTCTTGTAAGTCCCACATAGTCATTCCGATTCCTATTTGTATCCTAGCCCCCGTACCCTTTAAGTCCCAAGCGCGTCCTCGCCTCCACTAGCCTCTCGGACATGCCCGGCAATGGAGCTGTGATTGATGGCGGAATTCTGCGCGGCTCTGGAGTTGTTATCGACGGCGGAATTCTGCGCGGCTCTGGAGTCGCCTGGGCTGATGGCTGTGGGCGTTCTGAACGTCTCACGCCCACCGCCGCCTGCACGAAGCCGCCCGGCCCTGCTTGAAAGCGGAGCCAGCGGCTATCTGCCCGGGGTCTCCCCGCTGGAAAGCTGAAGCTCTGCCCTCCGGCTCCAACTAATACCCTTGATCTGCCTGTTCTGGGGTTTAACATAGTTGTGCGCGTTATGCCCAAAGCCCCTGGAGGCCCCATCGGCGGAAGTGGCAAATATTCTGGCCTCCCTGGTGCCTTTCGCGCCTCTGGCGCTTTTAGGGCAGGAAGTGGCAAATATTCTGGCCTACCTGGTGCCTTTCGTGCTGGTGTTAGCTCCGGCGGTGGAGCGGCTGCTTTTGTCTCAGCCGCGTACGTCCTCGCAGGCGCTATCGGGGAATAAATACCTTCATCTGGATCTATCGTCGGGCGAGGTCCTGGCCTCCCTGCGTCGTACCATGCCTCGCGCTCTGTTCGGTGTTTCGCCTGGATGGCCACGCGGCGCAGGATTTCTCTTTTATAGTCCGCGGCGACTTTCTTTGCGATCCTTTCCCCTGTAGACTTGGTCGGATTGTCGATCCACTCGTCCCAATATGGCATATCCCCGTCGTAAGCCGTGGCAAACATCCAGGTCACTCCACGCTTGACTCCCAGGCCAGAGGTCTGAGTGAACGACCGCGGTATAAAGTAGTTCCGCCCTGTCGCCCGCGCGAACTCGTCCTTCTCTCTTTTTTCGAGTTTTCTCCTCTGCGACGGTGATGGGGGGCTAAATCCCACCGCTCTATAATACGCCTCCCACGCGCGAATTCCTGCCGATTCCGCCGGCCTCTTGGGCGGGACGTAAAGATTTACCTCCTGCGCTGGGACTTCCGCCTTGCCGCTGCTCGTCTTGAGCCTTATATTCTCGATCTTGATCCTCATGGACTGCGGCATGTCGGAGATGTCCACCATCCTCCCCGCGGGCACCTGGCGCGTCGCGGGCGTTCGGGGCTTTGCTGTGGGCTTGGGAGGCACTACAGCCCCGGCCGCTATCAGCAGCCTCCGCAACGCTGGCGAAATGCTTGTGTTGCTGGCCCACGAACCCAGGGGATACATGGTATTTGTGCCTGGGACTTCAGGCCCCAGTAGCTCGTAGGTATTCATCTCTGTTTGCTCCTCCTCCTGCGGCGCCTGAGTGGCTTTAGCTTGCCGGCGACATCGAAGAGGAATTTAAACTCCGAAGGGTGAGTCTGGCGCCCTTTTGAGTCTTCCACGACGGCAAGCAGCTTTTCAGCGTCGCTCTGGTAGCTGTCTTCGTCGAGGATGATGTCAATGTAGTATCTAGCCAGCGGAGGGACAGCGACGCTATGCGTCACCGTGAAACCGTCCGGGAGCGCTGTCTTCCCTGCGTCCCTCAGCTCTTGAGTTGCTACATACTTGTCGAAGACGATCTCCAGGCAGCGGTCCCGGGACAAGCCAGCAGACAAGCGTTTTCCCGTCTGGACCGCTCGATCAAGTGCTTGTCGCCCCGCCTTCGTGGCTTGGACAATCGGCCCCTCCTGCACCTTAAGCCGACCTCCGATCTGCCGTATGACCCACGCTTCCGCCTTATCGAGGTCATCAGGGGATCGTCCCTCTTCGGCTTCCCTGAATATCTTCTGGATCGCTGATTCCCTGGGCTGCCCTTCTCTGACAATATCGGCACGATGCAAGGCCTTCATCATCTTAATTTCGGCCATCAGTTCCGTGTTGGTCGGCTCCTTGTCCGCTTCCTCTTTAAGCTGCAATGATTTTACTTCTTGGTCTTTCACGATTTTCCCCCATTCTGACTTCGGTCGCTGTTAGGACAGTTTTCAGTAGGATCAGTTTTGAGTTTTCAGCAAGATCAGAACTGAAAACTCAAAACTCTCCTAATTTCTACGCGTTATACATCCGCCTCACATAACCGGAATAGGCGACTTCGTTATTTCCAGCCGATCCGTCGGTAATCCGCATATACACGTCGTTGTCGATCTCGATCTCGTATTGCCTGTTATGGATGAGGGAGTCCGAGACTGCCCCGTCCTCCATTATATCAGACAGTACAGCGCCGTTATACAGTGCGACGAAAATGTCAGGGGAACCCGCCGCCGCCACACCGGCCCATATCTCCGCCGCTACCTGGGTGACAACCGCCTCCGTTCCGTCAGGTGGCTGGATGTCCAGGTTTGCGCCGGCTCCCAGATCCTCTATGGCGCCAAACGGTTCCACGGCCACGCGGATCGCGGAGACAGCCACATCACAATCCGCTCCGCCGATAGGATCCGCCCTGAGCCAGAGGTCGTTTGTCAGATACAAGTTCCAGGCTTTCGGCCATACGAGGTCGCGCTCCCCGTCAGCCATCATGCACAAGATGAGGACGCCGTCGGTGAGGAATAGCGTCAGGTCCGGCTCGTTCGTGGCGTTCATGGTTTCAGCGCCCAGTTCCGTCACTTTCCACACTTCGCCGGCCGGCGGTCGTATGTCCACATAACCCGGAGCGAGGTTCGGCGCTGTGTATATGGCCGTCCTCACGATCCCGGCGGGGACCTGATGCCCGGTCCATCCGAGATTCTGGTTCCCGGCCGCCGAGTTGGTCAGTCTGAGGTAGGTTGTGTTGTCGATGTAAATTTCTTTCATGCGCGGCTTTTGTGCGACTGTATTCGGATCGATGGTCACGAGGCAGTCCACCGCAAGAACGGTACGGAGCGCGATTATCAGGTCGGGTTGATCATTCTCAAAAACCGCGTCCGCGAAGAAGTCTTTGAGTAAATACGCGTTTCCCGCCGCTGGCTGAATGTCGATTGCAGCCGCGCCGCCCACTGCCGCCGATATGTTTGTAGCTAAATAACTAGGCATTTCATACCTCCGCGTCTTGGGATTAGTGTCTGTCACTTCGATCCCTGATTACGAGTAGAAGTTTTGAGTTAGCAAGTTTTGAGTCTTCAGAACTGAAAACTGAAAACTCTCCTACTGAAAACTGTCTTACTGAAAACTGTCTTACTGAAAACTGTTATCAGGATGCGAACCTCTGAACCATTTCACCGACCATCCCAACATCCTGCCCTGCGGCGTTCGTGTTCGTGATTCGGAGATAATTAGTGTTGTCAACCAGGATCTCCATCGGGTGCCCCTGGTTCAACCAATTTATCTGACTCTGGATCTGCGATGCGAGTGTCCCGTCAAAAATGTGGACAGTGATGTCAGGGAACAGCAACGGAGGCACACCGACCCAGATCGCTCCGGCTATCGCTGTGACGCGCCATTCGTATCCAGCCGGCGGCTGGAAGTCCACAGAGGCCGCGGCTCCCACGTTCTGCAAGTCGTTTCTCACGACGGAATCTCCAGACCCGCCATAATTGCGATAAAGTACCCCGATAAAGCACACGACAGCCTGGACCCCGGCCGTATTCTCTATCTGAAGATAGTTCGTCCTGCTGCTGAACAGCTCGAGCTCCGATTCCCAGAGCCGCGCTGAGGCAGGATCGAGGATCTGCGCTTGCAGCGTTCCGTCGGTGAGGTCCACGTCAATATTCGGCACACCTGCCGGCGCAGCGCCTAACCAATTCGCCGATCCGACGTCAGTAATTAGCCAGTCCATTCCCTCTAGAGGCTGCACATCGAAGGTGGCTGCCGCTCCCAGAGTTTGCAGATCCGAAATGACGTTTGAGGTTCCAGCGCCAAAAAACCGCGTCAGCCTGGCGGACCAGGAGACATTCGCACCGGCGCCGCCCGGATTGTTGAGCCGGATGTAATTGTCGTTGTTGATGTGTAGCTTCTGCCGTCGATACCACCCCCGAATATCGGTCGATCTGATTATCTCAGCGATGATTGTTCCGTCAAAAAGGCTCACGTCCACCTGGGGGACCTGGAAAGGCTGGACGCCAACCCAGACGTCTGACCCGATGGCCGTCACTTCCCAATCTTGAGTTTCCGGCGGCTGTATGTCCTGATTCGCTCCGGCTCCCAGCAGGACCACATTTGAATTGACAGTTTGATAACCCATTTCTTTACTCCTCTTTATTGGCCTCGTATATGAGGCTCAGTAGATTCTCCAGCGTGTCGCAACGCTGATCCAAACGCTCCTTTAAGTCAAGAATCCTCTGCGTCAGAGCCTTCTCGCTCAACTTGTCCAGGAGGGTAAATCTATCGCAAGCTGCCTGGAGATTTGCTTTGTTTACGGCTATCTCAAGCGCGTTTTCCGTCACCCGCTCCTGAAGGGTAGCCTGCGCCTTGATGCCGACGCCGAAAACAGCGATTGCGACGGTCAAAAGACCGCCCAGAATTATTTCGCTTGCGCGATAGCTTAGAAAGTCCTTGACCTTGCGGATCATTTCCCTGCTGCACCCCACTAGACATGAAGAACTTTACAGAATTGGTATACACTGATACCAAGCATGAAAGCCGGGTATCAGTTCTCTGACACGGAATTTGACGAAACTATCAAGCGTCGTCATGCTGGATCTGATAATTCTGGTATCCCCGATCTCCGTTCCATCGTAACTGAATTGGGCTTCTATTGGACCGCCATATAGCATCCATTTTGCCATACGACAGCCCCACGGCAGGGCTATCCAGTCTTCGAAGTCCGCCGGAGCCTCGCCATTAAAAGCTCTGTAATCGTAAGAAGTGATGCCCAGATGCTCCATGAAGGGCGCCGCCAGTTTCATTGGATTCAGCGAGTCGCCTGATCGCGTTCGTGGGCTTCGCGCAAGGATGGGCGCCAGTTCCCTGTACCCATAAAATGCGCCTGTCCCGTAGTGAGCCATATTTCCTTACCATTGACCCATTATCTGATAAACCGCGGTGGCGCCAGGAAGGTAGTTGATTACCTGGCAAGCCTGAGCGGACAGATAGAACGGTTCTGCCTGTGGCGCATCGTATAGAACTATATCATCGCCATAGGTCACGCCATCAAAGCTGAAGCGGATCACAATTCTGTTGTTGTGCGTCCAGACCAGGATGATCTTCGTCCCTGTGCCAAAACGTAACTCACTAATTCCGCTCCACGCATCAGCCGCCGGATAGGCTCCACCGCCGGGGTCCGGCGCATTCGCCATTCCGCCAGACGGCAGGATCTTATAATTGTATGTTGTTTCCACGTCAATCTCCGCATTGTCCGCAGGCGGTCGCCTGCCTCTGCTGCACAAACTTCTTTATTCCCTGGAAGTCGGAGGAAAACTTATTCCTAATTCCCGGCAACTGCGTGATCTGTGTCCCGCCTGGCACGGCATAGCCGATCCAGGTTGTATTGAGACCGCGATTTATATACATAGCCCACGTCGGGCAATTATACGTAAGTGTAGTTCCATGAGGAAACACAAGTTGCGTGTTTCCTGGAATAAAGTTAGCCATGACCTCCCTCATCAGCGGGGTTCGCGGCACGCCCCGCAGCCAAGACCATTCAGTATCAGCCGATCACCAAAAGTTTCGTATACGCGTCTCCCACAATGGCTCTGAAAAGCTCCCTGTATGGTTCCACGAGGCTCATGACCTTTGCGACGTATCGCAGCACGCTCTCAGGAGCTATGACCTTGTTGTCCTGGACGCGCACCCTGTCGGGTCCGTAATTGTACCCAGCGATACCCGCCGGGACGCTGCCCCCTTTCCTATCGACACAGTAGCGAATATATGCCGTTCCGACCTGGATGTTCGTCGCTGGAGTCCGGAGCTGCTCCGCAGTAACGCGGCCGATCCACGCGCCGGTCGAAGGCATGATCTGCATCAGGCCAATTTCCCCGGCGCCGCCCACCGCGTCGGCCATCCCGCTTGATTCGACCGTGATAACGGCGGCAATCAGCGCAGGATCAACGCCCTGCTCCGCCCCGAAACGAAGCATTTCGCCGGAATAGCCCATCACGCGCTCAGAAGTCCTAACGTCCGTCGTCGGAATAGATATGCGCTGCCTCGATGGGGCGCGCGACGAGAGAATCAGATAGAGAACGCTCCCGCCGAGAAAGGTGATTAGCAGCTTGTCCTCGGTCGTCACGATTAGCCTCCCGCGATAATGGCTCTCGTAATTTCGGCATATTTAAGTTCCCGCTGCGAGCATCGCGTCCAGTGCCGCTCTGATGTCATAGCCCTCCGAGACGGTTACGAGGATCGATCCCAGTCTCACTACGCCGTATAATTGCGATCCCGCGGTGAGCACAAACGGTACAGTCGCACGCGCTACTATCTCGGTCCCAGCCGTGGGAGAGACGCCGCGATTGCTGACAAGTAGCGGCTGCGCGACGTTCAGATTGTGAACGTCAACGCGCATGAGCGGCTGCGATTCGTTAGCTGCCAGCAGTATCTCTGTTGTGGGGACCGTGATCATCCGAACGTTTAGCGGCGCAGACGGGAGGGAAGCTGCGACCATGTACTCCAGGAGCAAGTTTTGGCGCAGTCCTATCGCTTCCAATCTGCGCAGATCGACTTCGTTCGATGTTGCTGCACGACTCAGAAGGTCTATTATCGTCTGCAGTTTGTCGAGGACGAGTGCGACTGGATTGCCTTCAGTTCTTTGCGTGCCCACGGCAGCCCCCTTTGTTACGGCGCTTCGCCTGCCTGTCGCCGCATAGCCTTAATGACAAGCTCTTGATTGGCTTGCGCGGCCGTCGCCTCCCGATTCCAATTCGTCAAGTAACCAATCAGAAGGAGATGGGGCGTATTGGCAAAGCCCGTCAGTTCCTCGAATGTTATCCTGATCGTGGTCTTTTCCATGAAGACCCACGGAACAGGCAAGTCCACCGCCGCGCTATCTGATGTCCCTGTATTCCCGCCAATTAAAGCGGTTATGTCAAAGCCTTCTGGCTGAAAGTTCCGCGATCCGCCTATGTCCTGGATTTGTACTTTCCAGCGCCCAGGAGCGGCAGGAAATCCGACGGTCGGACTCGTAAAGCCTACTCTCGTGCAAACGAAGTCCAGCCAGGAAACGGTTTGATTCACTTGCTCGGTCGCCAACGCCGCGATTGCTGCTAACGGCTCAAACGGCAGCAAATACGGCACCCGCTCCATCGCCGCGTCTTTCGCCGAAATAGCAAAGATTGGCTGTTGAGCCAGTCCACCTGGTCCACTTCTGCCCATCACGTAACACCCCCTTAAAATGCTCTCCTGGGAGCTGTTACCTCAGCGGCTTGGACATATAGGTGTGCAGCACGTACTGGATCTGTGTATCGTTGTCAAGCGTAACTCCGCCTGGGAAGCGTATGCGCCCCTCAAACGTCAGTTCGTTCGTCAACTGAATCGGCAGATCCAAAGGCACCACGGCGCCCAGACTTGGCACCCCGTTGTTGATTGTGCCTACGCTGGTGGCGGCCCCGCCTGTCCGCATGATGTTACCAGTCAGGCCTAACGGCGACGGCCAGAAGAGTAGCGGAGCCTCCTTCTCGTCTTTCTGCGCTCCAGTTCGGAAGCGAGCGACACCCTCGTAATACAATCGCTGTGCATCTTCGGGGGTAGTGAAGATCCCCGATCCGGCGGCTGTTTCAAGGAATAGGATGTGAATTGACATCATGTACACAGTCGCGTACCAGCCCGAAGGGAGCTGCTGCTGCCCGACCATATTTGTGTGCCTCTCGTCCTTGCGGACGCCTGTCGGGAATGCGGGATTACGGAAGAACGTGTATTCATCTCCGGCTGTAATTGGAGTCGTGATGATTTCAGTGTCGTAGATCGGCTCCTGTGTCCAGGACTTCATATCTACCCACTGGTCGATTGCATTAATATACACCATCCCCGGCTGTGGTCCCTGGATAATAGGCGCGTCCACCGCTGCTGATGGCGGCGGCGGTTGTCCTCGCTGTGCTAATGGATAACCCATGAAAAATTCTCCTTTCACTTTGAAAATTGCCGGCACATGCCGGCGATAGTCCGCGCCAGCTTAATCTCAAACTACACCGGCGCGGGCATACTGTATCTGACCTAAACTGCCGCGGGCATACTGTAAAACCCGGACAATGGCGGCGGCGGAGCGAACGCCTGCTCAGGCACTCCAACCGCCTCATACGTGTTGAGGCCCAGTCCCGCCGACTGGTTCGCGCCGTACAGCGGCGAATACATGGAGTCAAACGCGCTGGACCGGGTGAAGGTGTTTAAGCCCAAGCCATCCACCGCCGGCGTTCCCATCACATCGCCGAACAGCCTGATTGCGCCAGCGACAACGGGCCCAATCGCAAAAGCGGCCGCGAGCTTGGGTTTCTTCGTGAACTTCGCGATAATGATGCCCAGGGCGATCCCCGTGGCCATCTTCGCAAGATCCCTCTTCCAGCCATCCAAATTGAGACTTGCGCCGATTTTCTCATAAAGCTGATCTGTCACGATGGCTCCAGCCGCCGCGATTGCGCCCGTTATCAGGACGCCCTTCACGCTGGCCAGAGTTCCTTTCAGTCCAGTTGCTTGACCGAAGTTCCCTAACGAACCTAATCCACTCACTCTCTTTGCCCTCCTCTTCCGCGCCGAACGTCGCACCTGGCGACCAGACACGGGATCATAATAACTCGTGTAGCCTGATGTCCTTGCTGCCATAGCTCTACCTCCTGTTAGACCATGCAAAAGCAAAAGTTCATTTGCGGGCACGATACGATCCTCCTGAGCGAAAAGCGGTTTAGCTTACACCGCGCCGCCTTTTAGCGCGCTACCCGGCGGCCGGGCGCGCATTGCCCTTTCCTATATCGCACCTTACCATTCATTAGACGACACAGCTTCCGCCCCTTCGTGGAGCCTTTTATCCTGATACATTTACAACTTCCCTTTTTCATTTTCATTCCTGAAGTACCTCCTAACGATTTTTGGCTCTTTGCCTTCCGCCTTCTCCCCGTGCACTGAGAGACAGGAACAAACTGCCCTTGAGAATCCCTGCATCCCGCGCCAGTCAACGTATATCCTGCCACTTGCGATCCTCCCCTCTTTACTTCCAAATTTTGGCGACAAGAAAAATCCCCGCCCCGATTACGGACACGATGACAAGGCTATTCATCACCGATCCCCAATCCGTGCTTCCGCCGAAAACGATCTGCGCGGCATTCCGCGAATCTGTACCGTCAGCGCGCAGGTCCTGATAGACCTGCGTTTGCGCGTCTATCTTTTTGGCGTCCGTGAAGTGCGCATATATCCATCCACCGATTGCCGATAGACCCAGAAGCGCCCCGGCTCCAGCGGCTATCACAACCGGAACGATCCCCAAATTTCCGGGCGATTGCGCCGATTGCCATCGCTGGAAATCCACCAGTCTGCGCTTCAGTAGCCCTTGCCTATATCGCAAAGCGTTTAGCTCAACAAGAAAAGGCTGAGGAGCTTCATAGCCCGGGATCCGCGCGGCGGACTGCTCGATGATTGCTTCAGACGCCATAAGAGCGTTAAACAAATTCCCGATGTTCTCCATGTCTTACCACCTCATCTGGCCAATCGCCCGACAAAAGCCCCCAAAATCATCCATAACCACCAGGGAATCGTTGCCCGGCCAGCCTTGCTGGTTACAGCGTAGACTAAATTCCGCGGCAAAACAGCGTTGCAGAAATCGGGGCCGTAGTTCTCCAGACACTTTGAGCGGAGATCACGATAACGCTCCTCAAGTGTTTGCGTGAGGTCGGTCGTGTATAGGCGTGGCTGTGCCTGTTGTGGCTGTGCCTGGCCTAAATAGGTAATAGTACGCATTTAAAACCCTCCTTACACAATCTCCCCAAAATCCAATACTGACCTATCCTTAAAAAGTACGACAAGATACGGGAGAAAGCGCATATATTTCGCATACGGTGAAGCCGGCCCATAGGGGACGTGCAGGTCAAGCAGAGGCTCATGTAGCGCCAAATGTCCAGGCGCAGGTATGCCCGGGATAGGAACGCCAGGTTCAAGTCCAGGCTCAGGTATGCCGGGAATAGGAACCCCAGGCTCAAGTCCAGGCGCAGGTCTACCGGGAATAGGAACCCCAGGCTCAACTCCAGGTCCAGGCGCAGGTATGCCCGGGATAGGAACCCCAGGCGCAACTCCAGGTCCAGGCGCAGGTATGCCCGGGATAGGAACCCCAGGCGCAACTCCAGGTCCAGGCGCAGGTATGC
>SDBS01000522.1_pt1 | contig 37404 bp, 34 predicted proteins | sample 2277091 | NCBI WGS metagenome assembly SDBS01 (sample SAMN10404972, study PRJNA504765) | marine sediment metagenome | isolation source: marine sediment core GS10_PC15, 163 cmbsf | place: Arctic Ocean: Southern Knipovich Ridge | collected 2010
TCAATAATGTAATAAAAAATTGGGATTTGGAGAGTAAAGAGAAAAAATATGATAACCCAATTGCTGCAAGAAACCTTGAGAATGAGGTTAGCGATAAAAGTGTCGAAATATTAGGGGAAGTAACTACTGAGAGCTATCCAATTGTGGAAAAATATTATAATCTAAAGAAAAGAATTCTGAATCTTGAAGAATTGCATATGTCTGATTTATATGCTCCAATCGGGCAAGTATTAAAAGAATATACATATGAAGAAGCGTTAGATTTAATTAAAAATGCGGATGAAAAATTCCATCCAGAATTCCGTGACATCGTTGATAAAATGGATGAAATAGGACATATAGATGCAACGCCTCGTAAAGGAAAGAATCGGGGTGCCTTTTGTGCTCATGGTAAAATGAATAAATATCCTTTTGTATTCGTTAATTTTACTGGTAATGTTGATTCATTACGTCAACTATCTCATGAACTTGGTCATGCATTTCATGCTTATTATATCCAGAGAACTCAAAATTTTATTAACATAGATATTTCCTTAGTAATCGCTGAAATTGCATCAGTTTTCAATGAAATCTTAATTTTTGATTATTTAATGAACACAGATTTAACCAAAGATGAAAAGATTTCATTATTATGTGGTTTTATTGAATCAAAATTTGGTACTTCACATAGACAAAATGCTTTCTATAGGTTTGAAAAAAGAATACATGATTTGTTAGAAAAAAAATTACCATCCACGGATGATATCAGAGAAATATTTGTTGAAGAAATGGAATTAATGTTTAGAAGTTCGATAGTAAATATTAAAAAAGAATATAAGAATTACGTATTTGTGGTTTCTCACTTTTTACAAGTTCCTTTCTATGTCTACGCATATAATATGTCTAATCTTCTAGTAATTTCAATTTATCAACAATATCTTGAACAAAGAGAAGCATTTGTCCCAAAACTTCTAAAAATTCTCTCGGTAGGTCGCTCGTTAACTCCTGAAGAAATGCTTTCTGAAATAGGAATTGATTTGGATGATCCGAGTTTCTGGCAAAAAGGAATAAAATATCTTTCTGACAAAATTGATGAGTTGGAACTATTAGTATAGAGTTAATTTAATAAAAAGAAGTTAATTAGTAATAGCTCAGAAAAAGGTGATAGGTTAATGTTTTTAGAAGATAGTTGCGAACGATGTGGAACGTGCCTCGTGGAATGTCCGTATATTGATATCACAGAAGAAGACGCTATAAACGAAATTTCAAATATGGTTGAAACAAGAGAATCAGGAGATATTCTTAAAAGATGCATAGGATGTGCATATTGCAATACCGTATGTCCCACTCAATCAAATCCTCGAGAATTGATTCGAGAGATAAGTATTGATCGGATGTGTAAGGAAGGAATGTCTCGGTTTTTTATTCCATCTGATGAAGTTCCCTATAATGAAACGACAATTGCAATGAATAGTGAATCTGATTTAAAAAAAAAAATTCTTAAATACGCTAATCCCCCAAAGACAGAAATAATGTATTTTCTAGGCTGTGCTCTTTCTTATATACAAACAGATCTATTAAATACAAAAATAATTTCCGATCTACCAAAGATTGGGGGAGACAAATATTGTTGTGGCGGCTACACAAAGATGTTTGGTGAAGAGGAAGTGAAAATTAAAGGTAGGGCTCTTCTAAAGGATTTTAAGGAGTTTGGAGTAAAAAAGTTTGTTTTATTCTGTCCGGGATGCCTAAATATGATGAAGGGCGTTTATTCTAGGCTACTTCCAGAATATCCGGAAAATATTGAATTTCAAACTTTCAGCCAATACTTTATAGAAAGATATCATAGAGGGGAATTGAACCTCACTTCTAGAATTAAGGAAAGGATAACATTCCATGATCCTTGTGCTTGGAGAGGATTAGATAAAAAAGTATTTGATGCACCACGGGAATTTCTGGAGATAATTGGTGCGGAAGTTGTAGAGATGGAACATAACTATAAAAATTCTCTTTGTTGTGGTTCACCAGCTTCAGCTACAAGTGAAGAATTTTACAAAGAGACCTCGGGGATGAGAATTTCCGAAGCAGTAGAAATAGAAGCTGATATAATAGCAGTTAGTTGTACAGGTTGTATATCACTAGGAAATCCCTCAAGGGAGAAAGGTATTGAGACATATCATTTGATTGAGCTAGCACAAATGGCAATAGGGGAAAAACCACCTCATCGAACTAATGAACTGAGAGATAATTATCATAAGCTAATAGAAAAAACTATAAACGAAAATCCTGATCTTCTAAAAGATAAAGTTGTTATTAAAAAGGGAAAGATAATACGAATATAAGCAGATATTTACATGATACGACTTTCAGATTGAGAGACTGTCTTAATAGGTCTGAGGACCACACATACTCTTTCAACACTTTTTACGTCAGCACGGGCTTTGAATGACTCAATTAAAGCATCTAATTCAATGATTTCAGGTACGTTAACTTTTATCAAAACACCGCATTCTCCAGCAAGAAAGTAAACTTCTTCACATTGAGGAAGAATTTGCGCTTCTCTTAATAACTCTTTTGTTTCTGCTTGGGTTTTTGGAATAAGTGTGAGGAATGCGATAATACATCTTTCATCTTCGCGACATATTTTAATAGTAAATTTTTCGATTACTCCTTCAGTTTGAAGTTTAATAACTCTTTTTCTTACTGTAGATTCAGATAAATCCACTATTGGATCCTCAGAAATATCTTTGTATGGTCTTCTTGAATCTTCAAGGAGCATTTCAAGTATTCTTTTATCCTTAATATCTAGATTTTTCATAAAATTCCCTTATACCAATTTTTTAAAATATAAAAAATATAAATTTTAATTAAATAATATTGTTAAATTGACTCCCTCTTAGAGATCTTTAAGTAAATTCACCCATTTTTAGAAATCTTTAAGCAATCCTGAAAAAATTCTTTCATAATGTACACTCATACAATGTATACCAGCAGCCTTCGTAGTTTTTTTGATTTCCTTCATAAATGGTTCGAAGAATTCAATATTAATCTGATCTATTTTTTCATTTCGTTTTTTCTTATCTTCTTTAAAATCTTTTTTTGCTTTCTTAAGAGCTCCAAGTAAATCTTGAGGAACACTAACACCAGGAATGTATTCATTGAAATACCATGCAATACCATAATTTTTTAAAGGGAATAATCCAAGCAATACTGGAACATCATATCTTTCTAACTCTTTTAAGAAGATTTTTGCCTCATCGATATCAAATGCAGTCTGTGTTTGAATAAAGTCAACCCCAGCTTCAATTTTTCGTCCTACTTTAAGAATTTCGGGCTCAAGATATTCACCACGTGCATTTGGATTTGCAGCGCAGGCAATATTCATCTCAATTGGCCCACCTTTAATCTCTTTCCCTTCTAGGTCTGTGCCTTTATCAACTATTTTCGAAACCAATTCAATAAATTGAGTGCTATCTAAATCAAAAACCGGACGTGCTTTCTTATTATCTCCTAGTCCACTATGATCTCCACTGAGTGTCAGTATATTTTTAATACCAAGAATAGCAGCTCCAACTACATCACCAAATAAGGCAATTCGATTTCTATCTCGAACTGTCATTTGCCAAACTGTCTCTAAACCTACTTTCTCTTGAACTAAATAACTAGGTACCATTGAACAAGTGTAAGCATCACCTTGAGGACCATCAGTAACGTTTGCGGCAACAATTTTTCCTGTTTTCTTCATTTCTTCCGCGGAGTGGATAACTGCACTCAAATCGAAATCTTTTTCAGGTTCAAGTTCTCCAGTAATAACGAATTTACCAGTCTTGATTTCTTTCATTAAATTACTATATGCGGGTCGTTTTACCATTTTACTTTTTCCCCTCCTTTTTCTTTTCTTCCTCATTAGTAAAGACCTTGTTTACAGGTATATAAGCAGGACTTGTAGCAGATCGATAATCACGAGGAGGTCTATAGATCTTGAAAAGATCCAGTCTGTTAAACTTCTTTAACCTCCTATAAATATATATCCATGCACATGGATGTTTATATCCTCCTACTTCACACTTACCTTCAACAGTTCCCCCACAAGGTCCATTATTTAGATGTTTGGCGCATCCAGCAATTGGACAAACACCACCAGTAACACCTAGAAGACAATTTCCACAGGTTTCACAATATTGAATGAATGAATTTTCTCCGTTATTTTGGACTCCACCAAACATACTATTCTGGGCCGGATATGTTAAGATCTTATCCGCTACTGTATTCATCATGACTACACCAAGACCACACGCTAAAGAAACAACTGCTTCATAATCATCTAAAAAAGGTCTAACTGTAGTTGCTGCAATTCTATCATCACATTGTCTTAAAATGGTTATAGCTTTCCATTTCAATTCTTTACTTGTTGTCCTGGCTTTTAACTCTAACAGTTGACCAAGCAATTTAGCTTCATTTATAGAGCGAGGTGGTTGACAACATCCATCACACCCCGTTATGAGTATCTTATTGTAGTCTTTAACCATTGCCCATATTTCATTAATATCTTTTTGTTGTGTAATAATCATTTTTAACTCTCCATATTTTATTCCATTTTTTTTATTGAAAAAACTCTTTTTATGAGATATTTAATTTTTTTAATAGTTTACTTGGTCGAACACTTCGATTAGTTAGACCTAATTTATCGGTTTCAACGCCAAAAGCAATTGCCATTAATTCTGGCAAATATAGAATCGGAATATCAAGTTCTTTACCAGTTTTTCTAGAAATAAGACGCTCTTTTCTGTCATATTGACCACAGCAAGCGGGACATACTCCAACCATTACATCTACATCTTCTTCCATCGCTTTCAATTCCGTCATCTTATCCTCTACAAGTTTGAATCCAATTTCCTCCTGTAATCTTGCACAGAATCCACAACATTCTAGTTTTCCAGCAAATGCTACACTTTTGCCACCTAACGCGTCAATTATCTTATCTATTGATTCTGGTCGTTCTGGATGATCAAAACGTAATATTTTACTTGGTCTGGTGAGATGACAGCCATAATGAACCGCTACATTGATATTATCTAAAGGTTTCATTAGAATATTCTTTATCTTCTCTAGCATATCATCTTGAGAACAATAATGAACAAAGTGGTATACTTCCGAAGTTCCCTTATATTCATATCCGATCTTCTTTAATACTTCATTAACTCGAGCTTTTGCTTTTGGATCTTCCTCTAAAAGAACTTTAGTTGTTTTTAGGGTTTCAAAACAACCTGAACAGATTGTCATTACATCTAATCCCATTTTTTCTGCAAGAGAAAGATTTCTAGCAGCAATAGTTAACCATGTAATCATGCTTACAGAGGCGGTTGCAACAGGATCTGGACAACAACTCGCCCCTTCTATCTCTTTAAAAGTCATATCCAAAATACCAGCGATTTCTCTAAAAGCAGATTCGAAATGTGGCATTTTCAAGGGAATTGTACATCCCAAATATAGTGCATATTCCATTATTTAGAATCCTCTTTATCATCTACTACTTTTTTAATTAAATATCCAATTCCAGTTTCTTCCATAATAATTTCTATTTCTTTTAAATCAGGTGGTACAATTTTTGGCAAACCAAATCGTTTCCGACGTCTATCAATATTTGTTGCTAATCCCCCAGTATAAGGAACCACAAAACCATTATCATGTATCGTTTGAATTGTTCCTCTGTATTCTTCAGGACAATTTCCTTCCTTACAAGCAATATTCCTTAGTAGTGCTAAGATGAAAGAGTAATCTACTCCCTTTGGACATCTTTCTGTACAACGATGGCAAAGAGAACATGTCCAAATTGCCCTACTTGATAGGACTTTATCTCTTAATCCTAATAGACAAGAGGCTACAACTCTATGGGGTTGCAGATCCACATACTCAGTCACTGTACACCCAGAAGAGCAAACCCCGCATTGAATACACTTTAGTAACGATTTTGCACCTATCTTTCCACTAATTTCATAACGAAAATCCTTATCTAATTCTTTAGCATCCAATAAATCTTCTTCTGTCATTATTTACGCTTCCTCCTTTACTTTTTTTGGCTTATCACCTGATTTACTGAGTGAACCTAGTTCTTTGATCTTATTAACAAAATCTGTCACAACCTCGGAGAACCGTTTTCCTTCACTTGCAGATACCCATTCTAGTCGAAATCGGTCTGGATCGATCCCTACTTTATGAAGAATTTCATCTATTTCATTGTATCTGTATAGAGTATCATAATTACCCTCTATATAATGACAATCTCCGAGATGACACCCTCCAATAAGTACTCCATCAGCGCCCTCCAAAAAAGCTTGTAAAATGAATCTTTTTGGAATTCTACCAGAGCACATAACTCTTATCGGCCGAATATTCGTTGGATATTGGAATCTACTCACTCCACATGTGTCAGCTCCAGCATAACTGCACCAATTACATAAAAAAGCAACGATTCGTGGTCGTTCATCTATAAATTCCCCTTTCAATGCCTCAGAGATCATTGGAGTAAGTTGATCATCAGCATAGTGACTCATCGTAATTGCTCCTGCTGGACATGCAGCAGCACAATCTCCGCATCCTTTACATAAAAGAGGGTTGGATTCTGATACTAAGACACTATTATCGAAATTAACTCCGATTGCTCCAAAATTACAAACTTCTTCGCATTTTTGGCATGATAAACATAATGCCGGATTAACAATTGAAACAAGTGGTTCGTTTTCAACAATTCCAGCGATAAGAGGGATTAGTGCATGAGCAGCCGCACCTCTTCCTTGAGAAATAGAGTCAGCGATGCCTTTAGGGCCATGTGCCGTCCCAGCTAAATAAATTCCATCAGTAGCAAAATCAATAGGTCTCAATTTAACATGAGCTTCTAGGAAGAAACCATTCTGATCTCGTGGAACTTTAAGTAATTCTGCAAGAACTTTATTATCATTAGGTTTTAATGGTGTTGATAAAATTACTTTATCAGCTTCGATGTTGAGATGAGTCTGGGTTAAAATATCATGAACTTTAACATCTATTTTTCCATTTGTTATATCAACTTCAGGATATTCTTTAAACCTTATATAATTGACATTTTCTCTAGCTTTCCAGTAGAACTGTTCCTCGTCAGTACCTACTCGAATATCCCGATATAATACAAAAATTTGAGAATTGGGATAATTCTCTTTTACGTATAACGCATGTCTAATGGATTCAGAACAACAAATCAAAGAACAATAAGTACACCCATTTCCTCCTTCGGGTTGTCTTGAACCTACACAATGAATAAATACTATAGTTTCACCGTCTTTTAAATCATTGGTTCTTAGTTTTTTTGAAAATTCCAGCTGTGTCAGTATTCTTTGGTCTTCTCCGTAATGATACCAACCATCCGGTTTGTATTCGTAGGCTCCAGTAGCTACAACTATAACTGCAACGTTTAACGTTGTAATCTTATTATCTTGTTTGTTTTTTACTTCTATTTTAAAATTTCCAATTGACCCTTTTACATCTGTAACTTCAGAATTCAAATGAGTTGTTATATTTTTCAGAGAGTTGTAATCTAGTAGAGTTTCATCTAAAAATTCTTTTGAATCAATCCTATCAAAATTAATTTTGTAGATAAGATTCAATTGACCACCTAACTTATCATCTTTTTCGACTAAATGTGTTTTAAAACCTTTTTTAGCTATTTCTGTTGCAGCACTAATTCCAGCAATTCCACCACCAATTATTAAAGCTTCTGGTACCACATCTCCTTTAATTTTAACTTCCTGTTTTAAAAATCTCGCACGAGCTATGCCCATTCGGATTAAATCCTTAGCTTTATCTGTTGCTTTATCTCGTTCTTTCATGTGTACCCATGAATCCAATTCTCGAATGCTTACAAAATTGAATAAATATTCGTTTAACCCCGCTTCTCGAATAGTTTTCTGAAACAAATGTTCGTGTGTTCGAGGAGTACAAGCTGCAACAACAACTCGATTTAGGCTATATTCTTCAATTTTCTCTTTAATAATATCTTGAGTTAAACTTGAGCAACTATATTTATTATCCATAGCAAATGTTACATTAGGAATAGTTTGAGCATATTCTACTAATTCAGGGACATCAACATATCTCCCAATATTGATTCCACAATGACATACAAATACTCCTATTCGTGGTTCTTCTCCTTCCCGTACTATTCTTAAAGGAGGTAGATCAACTTTTTGATCTTCTTCGCTTAGAGGTATTGCATGGAGGGCCGCTAAGGCGGCAGCACCACTAGCTTTAGAAACTGAATTCGCTATATCATCTGGAGATTGACATGAACCAGTAACATAAATTCCTTTCCGTGTTGAGTGAAGATTTTCGATAGAATTTTTGGTTTTAAAAAAACCTAACTCATTAATTTCAATACCCAAGATTTCTGCAAGTTGTTTTGAGTCTTTACGAGGTATCACTGCACTTGCTAGTACAACCAAGTCAAATCGAGCCGTTTCTACTTCTGAAGTGTCAAGGTTAGCGTGTTTAACGAGGAGATCTCGAGTTCCAATATCTTCTCTTATATCTCCAGGGATCCCATGAAAATATTTTAATTGATATTCCTCTTTCCCTCTTTCAATAAATTCTTCTTGATTCTTTCCAATGACACGAGTATCATTGAAAAAGATAGTTACATTTGTTTCTGGTGAATGTTCTCGTGTTACGACTCCTTCTTTAGCCATATACATACAACAAAATTTTGAGCAGTAAGAACAGTATTTTTCATTACGAGATCCAACACATCCAATAAATGCGATTTCAAGGGCATCTTTTTTATCTGAAGGACGGAGAATTTTACCTTCAGTAGGACCAGAAGCACTGAGTAATCGCTCATATTGCATTGAAGAAATAACATTAGGATATTCACCAAAATGATAACGAGTTAATGGAGCTGGATCTAATATGTCAAAACCAGTAGCAACAATTATTGAAGCTACATTATAATCAATTAATACATCCTCCATTTCAAAATCAATAGCATCCGCTTCACATTCTTTTAAACATAATTTGCATGCTCCTTTTGTCAAGAAGAGACATGTTTCCTTATCAATAATAGCCTTTCTTGGAACTGCTTGAGGAAATGGAATATAAATTGATGTTCTTAAACCCATTTCTTCTTCGAATTCACTAGGAATCTTCTTCATTGGACATTTCTCACTACAAGCACCACATCCAGTACATTTATCAATATCAACATATTTTGATTTCTTGACTACTTTCACATTAAAGTTTCCAGCCTCGCCAGATACTTCTTTCACTTCAGAATAGGTTAAAAGTTCAATGTTGGGATGCCGTGCGACTTCTACCATCTTAGGTGCTAAAATACAGATAGAACAATCTAATGTAGGAAAGGTCTTATCCAGTTGTGCCATTCTTCCCCCAACAGAGGAAGTTTTTTCTACTAATATAACTTTATACCCTTGTTCTCCTAATGAAAGAGCAGCTTCAATTCCAGAAATACCCCCACCAATTACCATTACATTACTATTCATGACTTTTCAATTTCTTTTATATGATCAATATAATTATATTTTAGACTATTAATTTGTAAGAAATTTGAAAATTATATATAATTTTGGGAAAGGACGTAAAAATTATAAGACTTGTTGTTATATGACTTATTTTGATTATTTATAAGGGTTATTTTCCACAGAAAGTTACTGTATAATCGTTTTTTTTTAATTTGTCATCGAATTTGTTAATTACATACTTCAAATTTTAGTCCTAAAGAATGTACATTTTTCGTATATTTTGGCACTTTTTTGTCGTTGATTTAAATAATAATGTGATTTATTTGAAAAGAAGTCAATTTTAACCTTACGAAAACTTGAAATGAAAGTTAGGATTATTATATTTTAACGGTTTGAATTTATATTTTAACCACAAAAATATTTATAATATCCATATATATTATTCCTTTAAATAGATCTCTCTATATAAAATCTCTATTAATAAAGTTTTATTAAAATTTTGATGATTTTTAAAATGAAGATTTTACTTAAAGTCGTACCAAACTCAGAGGAGAAAGGCGGAAGGTGATATAACAGGCTTGAAAATAGTTGTAAGCGGTCCCGCTCAATCCGGCAAGTCGAGTTATATTAAATCTTTGGATCCGGGTGCTTTAAATGTAGAAGCCAAAGGTAGAGACCAAAAATTATATACTGTAGGGATGGATCTAGGGAATGTTAAATTAAATGGATTTGATTGTTCATTGTTTGGCACACCAGGACTTTTACGATTTTCCGTCATGCGAACCATCATAACCGGTGGTAGTGATGGGGTTATTTTCATCTTTGACTCAGCTGCTCCTGAAAAGGACGATAGTGCAATTGTAATTCTAAATTCTATCAGAAAATCATTACCCGCTAATATTCCTATTATTTTCTTAGCTAATAAGCAAGATGTTGAAGGAGCACGTCCTCCAGAAGTCATCCGTTCGCAAAACTATTTACCTGATGATAGTAAAATCTTTCCAACAAGTACTAAAACTGGGTTGAATATAAAGGAATCAATTACTTATATAGTAAATAACATTTATGAAGAATATTCATCATTACTTCCAATCCTACGGGCTCATGAGAATGATATAGAAGGATTAGCAGGGAAATTAGAAAAAGATAAGGTTCAAATTAGAGATTTTTTAAACAATTTAGAAATCAAGCGTTTTATAGAAATTGACAGGATTACCAAAACTTACCATGTCAAAAGCGGATTAAAACACTTAGCCTAAGCATTTTTTTGAAATTCTAATGGTGAAATTTCGTCCTCTTTATATTTATTTCTTAACTCAAGTAAATTAGATCTTTGCTGATTGAGAATATTCCAAAAGAACTGAGGAATATCTTTTTCGGTTCTAAACATTTTTTCTACACGGTTTAATTTATTTAGCAAATTTGAAACTCTAATTTTAAATTGCTCGAGATAATCATTTTCAGTATATTTTTTATTTAATTCAATATCAAATAAATGCTTTAAATCCTCAAATTTAGGGATAAATCCTATGGGAGTTTTAATAGCATCAAATTCATTATGTGTGCGCCCCTCTGCCCATATGACCCAAACTTTTTTGTCAAGCATTCCATTCAAGTATTTACCATCTTTCTTAAGAAAATAGTTTGTTGCAAAAACTTTTGGACAAAATTTCAGACTATTCCCAAATATTTGGTGATTTTTTAAATATTTCCCAAGAGGAATTACCAGGAAATCAAGATTTGCCATCGGGTTTGCCTTCCGTACACCGACGGTTCCAAGCGTAGCTGAGGTTGATTCAGATTCAATGGAAGCACCTAAAAAAATTCCATGTTCCCAATTTAGGCTTTCGAGTAGAGGAGGCAATGTATCGCTGTCTCGTCCTCCATAAAAAATCCCTCTTACTGGAACTCCATTTTTATCTTCTATTTTAGGATCTGCGTTACTTAACTCATTAATTCTAATAGTATATCTTGCATTTGAATGAGCATAAGGAATTGAATTTCCTTCTTTATCTTTTATGCCATCATGCCAATTACCTGAGTAGTTAATACCTTCTTTTGGTACTTTTTTTCCCATACCAATCCAATAAGGTTTTCTATCTGAAACTAAAACATTTGAAAATATTGTTTCCCTTGGGGTTGTAATAGCATCATATATAACAGGATCATTTTTCGGGTTTACGTCTTTAATGATTCCAAAGATTCCATTCTCAATATTAACCGTATGAGCATAACCATCATCCCACTTTCGTAGATAAGCAATATCATCTCCTACTACAAGTTGACCAGGAAGCATCGCTGTTGAAGTTTTACCACACGCACTTGGGAATGCACCGCAAAAATAACTGGTTCTATCCTTACCTGTTGGACGAATACCTAAAATAAAGTAATGTTCTGCTAACCAACCTTCATTATTGGATTTGTTTATTGCTAATCTAAGAGCTAGCTTTTTTAAACCTAAGCTGTTTCCTGCATATTGGTTATTTACTGTAAAAACTCTATTTTCAAGTAAATCAATATAAATTCTTCTATTGAAAACATTTTTTGTTATACTACCATCAAGTTCGCCTGCAGAATGGATAAAATAAAAAAATAATTTTGAACCATTTAATTTTTTGAATTCTTCATAACCAGTACGGTAAAGCAAATCCTCAGAGTGAGCTACATAAAAGGAATCAGTTAATTGTAAAGCACATATAGTAAATTTTGAATTTTTCGGACCTAAACAAAAGAATCTTATTAAGCATTCTTTCCCACTCATTGCACCATCCATAATATTTAAAATTTCTTTTAAACCCTCATCCCGATCAGTTGTATTTATCCAAGGGCTAGCATAATCTCCTCTAGGAATAAGAACTTTAGTTTTTTCTTTATCTCTGGCTTGATCATAGAACCCATCAAAATGAATCGTATGGCCTTCTATTTCTAATTCTGTTTCTGCACCAACTTCAATCGATCTCTTCCTACAATATTCAATATCTTCATTTGAGTCTGTTATAACTGTAACTTTAGAAGGTTTACATAAAGTAATGAAATCCTGAACAATTTGTATGATATGACTATTTTTTAAAGCTTCCAGTTTTTCGAGATTTTTTTTATCAATAATTTCCATTGTAACTTATCCAAAATTCTATTTTAAAAATTGAAATACACGATTATGTGATGTGTAATAGAAAACCTTTGAGTCTAATTAATTTTACTTTTTCAAGGGTTATCATTTTTTATATATTTGATACAAATCTGAGAAGACTTTAGCTTTAGTAAAAAAAAAAATAAATTCAAAAAAATGAAAGAAAAAGAAAAAGAAAAAAAAATTTAAAACTTTAAATTCCTGGGGGTCCAGATCCTTTTGCGCTAATTATTCTATCAATTCTTAGAATCAAATTAGATAATTCAGATCCCGATTTTATAATATGGTTTATCAGTGCTGCGGGTTCTACAATACCTTTTTGAAAATTATCCCCTATAGTATTTGTAATGGTATCAATTCCAACCCATTTGTCATCATCTGTTTTATGTGCAGCTCTTAATTCAGTTATTTTCTCAATCTCTTCTAATCCAGCATTCCTTATTAAAGTTCGAGGGATTTCTTCAAGAGCTAATGCAAATGCGTTAACAGCTAATTGTTCTTTTCCGCTAATTTCGTTAGCATAGGTTTTAATCTTCTTAGCTAACTCCATGTAAATAGCGCCGCCGCCTGCGACTACTGTCCGACTATCATGCGTTTTTGCAATAACTGATAATACATCATTTAAAGAGACTTCAGTTGTTTTTAGTATTTTATCAAGACCACCCTTGAGCAAAATTGATACAGATTTTGGGTTTTTACATCCAGTAAGTAAAACGTAATCGTCATCCCCGAGTTTTTCGAATAAAACTTTTTCAGCAAATCCTAAATCATCATCTGAAAGAGATGTTAAGTCATCTACTAATTTTGCATCAATTGCTTTTAAAATTGATTTGTAATCACTTTCTCCAACATTTTTGATAGCAGCGATTCCCTCTCTAGCTAAAAATGCGCCAAATTTATCGGATATGTCACTACTGTTCACTATCAAATTAACATTTAAATCTTTAAAGATTTTCAAGTAATCTAACAGCATTTTCTCTTCTTGGTCAAGGAATTTTTGGATATCAGAGGGACTTGAAATCCGTACTTGAGCATCGAACTCGGTTTTTTTCACATCTAACTTTCTTCTAATAACTGCAATTTTTGCATCTCTTATTACATCCGGCATCATGGAGTTTACTTTATCTTTTTGAATATAGACCCCGTTTATTAACTCTGAATCTTGTAAGGACTTACCAGGGGCTTTTACGATTTTTACGTTACCTACTTTGTTGAAAGTCATACCATCATCAGTTGTAATTTGGCTAATTGCTTTAAATGCTAAATCTGCGAAGAAATCTTTTAGCGGTGAGATATCTTTTCCATTCATAGCTGTTTTTGCTATATTTTTAATAACAACATCATCTTCGTTAGAAATTTTAACTGCTATTTCCTTAATGATTGCAAGTGATTTATCTGCGGCTAATTTATATCCATGGGTTATAGGTTTTGGGTGAATTCCTTGTTCAATCAACTCTAACGCGTTGTTTAAAAGGGCGGCTGAGAAAATCACAACTGATGTAGTCCCGTCACCGATTTCTTCATCAATTGATTTCGCAATATTGACCATCATATTGGCAGCGACATTTTCAATATCAAGAGTTTTTAGAATTTCTGCTCCATCATTTGTTATTGTGACATCCCCTAAGGAATCAACTAACATTTTTGACATTCCCCTTGGTCCTAGAGTGGAACGAACGGTCTCAGCAATAGCAATCATTGCTGAAATATTCTGTTTTCGAGCTTCTTTTTCACGAACTTCCTCGGTTCCTTCCTTTAGTATTATTATTGGTACATTCGACATTTTAATCCACTTTTAATGTAGTTTTGATTTTAGATTTTAAATATACTATTTATAGATCTCTAAGTCATAAAAATTTTACCGATTTTTGATCAGAAATGAATAGAAATAGAAAATACACCAAAAATTACAATTTATAAATATATAATTTAATTTAGCTTGAAATTTTCTACAATAGAAGAATGTTTTAACTTAATTATTTCACATCATGAATACATCAAATCCTAAAAATAAAAGGTTCGATAAACGACTTTTTATAATTTTTCTTATAATTTTTACTGAAACATTAGGATTTAGCATAGTTTTACCTGTTCTTCCCTTTTTTGCACTATCTTTAGGTTTGAATGAGTTTCAGGTTGGTTTGGTAATGAGCGTGTTCAGTTTTTGTCAATTTTTCGCAAGTCCGATTACAGGCAAGCTCAGCGATCGTTTTGGGAGAAAACCTCTTTTATTATTTAGTCAAACTAGTACTTTAATTGGATTCCTTCTTCTCGGGCTTGCGAATAGTGTCTGGTTATTAATTTTAGCACGGCTTGTTGATGGTCTTTTAGGAAGTAATATGACTGTGAGTCAGGCGTATATTAGTGATACAACTGATCCACAAGATAGAACTAGAATCTATGGGTATTCAAGCGCGGTCTTTGGTGCTGCATTAATTTTTGGACCATTAATTGGGGGTACATTTTCAGCAATAAATTACTCGATTCCGATGTTTATTGCTGCAGGGATAAGTTTAATATCTATAATATTGGTGGTATTACTTCTACCAGAATCATTAAGAGAAAGAGAGAAACATGTCAAAATCAAATTTGAAGATATAATACCTATTAATGACATAAAGCGATATTTCAAAGATTCTAAGATTAGAGGTATTTTAGTTATCTTTTTTACTTACACATTTGGTTTTATGCTTTTTATATCAAGTTTTGCTTTATTGGCCAAAAAACAAATTCAAGTAACCTCACTAATACTTGGTTATTACTTAGCTTGGGTTGGAATTCTTCGTGTTATCCTTCAAAGTTTCTTTATCTCACCCTTACAAAAAAAAATTGGAGAGAATAAAACTTTAGGAATTGGGATTTTAGCATTGTTTACTTCCATGGTAATGCTAATTTTTACCACCAACTTTTTGTTCGTGTATATTCCACTTATTTTTTTAGCATTTGGGACTGGCGTGGGGCGTCCTATCTTGACGAGTAAATTAACTAAGAATGTTAAAAGAGAAGAGACAGGTAGTCTTTTAGGTGTAAACAATGCACTCGGTAGTATTGCCCAGATTATAACCCCCATTTTAGGTGGCGTTATGATCCAATATTTACCTCAATTACTCCCCGCGAGTTCAGCTTTCTTCTTCCTCCTCATATTTCTCTTATGGAAATGGGGATTAATTAATCCTGTTCAAGAAGAAAAGGGTATAATTTAAATCAACAAAATCACGTTGATTTCACATGTGAATAAATTTATTTTTATAAGAGAAGATAATTCAAATCATGACATTCTGTGTCATATTTCAACGAAAATTGTGTTTTTATACTCCTTTAGAACCATATTTGAAACAGTGCGAATAATATATTCTTTGCTATTAAGGTTTCTTATAAAGTCATGGACTTGTTCACTCTCTTGAAACCTACATATCAACGCTGCTGATTGTTCTCCTGTTGTGTGAAAAATTGAACATACTTCAGGAATTTTTTTGAGGTCCATTAGAAGCTCCTCTGTATGTTTACCATCAATATTGATTCTAATTAAAAAGGTAAGTTTATATCCTAATTTTACATTATTAAGCCTCAGAGTATACCCTTCAATTATACCATTCCCCTTCAATTTTGAGATACGGTTATGAATAGTTCCGATTGAGATTCCCAGCTCTTCTTGTATCTCTCTGTATGATGTTCTTGCATCTTTTTGGAGTATTCGTAAGATCTGCTTATCTATCTCATCTAGTGACTTTTCTTTCTTCATTAAGAACCCAGCCTTAATAGCTAAAAAGTAAAATATTGTATGATTGTAAGATCAATATATTTTATTTTAAGATATATTTAAAATTTTAGAAATTTTAAAATGAAAGCCAATTTTTTATGAAAAATGTTTAGAGATTCGCATAAATATAATTTTATTTTTTTAGATAATAAGCATTAAAACTTAAAATTCGGCGTATATTTTAATTATTATCATAATTTTAACTTTAAAGAGATAAATATGACTAATTTTAAAATTGATCCATGGGGAACTTCAGCGCTTGCTCAAGAAGATTATGCAAGATTAATCAAAGAGTTTGGAATCGAGGAAATTACAGAAACACTCAGGCAAAAGATGATAAATAACCGTTTTATTCGAAGAAAAATAATTTTTGGACACCGAGATCTAAATTTGGTTTTTAAAGCTATAGACAATAATCAACCGTGGGCAGTTATGAGTGGAATTAAACCGTCTGGACCTTTTCATTTAGGAACGTTAACAACAGCTTTAGAGATCGTTGAATTTCAAAAAATGGGAGGTAAGGCTTATTACTGCATAGCTGATATTGAATCATATGAAGATAATGGAATCACATATGATGAAGCGGAAGATAATGCTGTCGATAATTTAGCAGATATATTAGCACTCGGTTTAGATCCAGATAAAGCGTATATTTGGCGTCAAAGTAGGGAACCACTTGTTAAAGACGTAGCATTCAAAGTTAGCAGACTTGTAACCCAGAATATGTTGAATGCCATTTACGGGGAAAAAACTTTTGGACTTTATCTTGCGGCACTTGTACAGTGCGGCGATATAATCCTGCCACAGGTATTAGACGGTATACAACCAACTGTTGTTCCAGTAGGTATTGATCAAGATCCTCATATCCGTCTCACTAGAGATCTAACGCGTCGGTACTACAAGAATTTTTTCTTACCAGGAGCAACTTATCATTATTTATTACCCGGTATGGATGGCTCGGAAAAAATGGCAAAACGAAATCCAAATAGTTGTTTCACTTTTAATGAACCATTAGAGTCGATAGAACGAAAGGTAAAAGGGTCTTTAACTGGTGGAAGAAAAAATAAAAAAGAACAACAAGAATTAGGTGGAGAACCAAGAAATTGCATGATTTATAAAATACTTATGTATCACTTTGAAGAAGATGACGAAAAATTAGCTAAAGACTTTGAATTGTGCATCAAGGGCGAATTACTATGCGGAGAACATAAACTGGAGTGTGTAGAAAAAGTATTGAAATTTATTAGAAATCACCAACAGAAAAAAAAAACATTAATAGGTAAAGCTAAAAAGCTTTTAGATATAACATAAATACTTCCTTTTCTTTTAGAAATAATTTTATAGTAATTCTTCTAAAATTTGGGATAGCTCTTCTAAAAATTCAGGAAATTTTAGTAAAAATTCATCTCTCCGTTTTTCTTTAATTACAGCTGAAATAAAAAACGATTCTCTACCTAAATTCAATCTATGTAAAAACGATAATAATTTTCCTTCAATAACTGAGAAATTATAACCAGATTCAAATTTTTCTTCTTCCATTCGTTTTAATAAAAAAAGATGCTCTTTAATTGATTCTAATAACTCAACATAGACTTCAGCCTCAATATCGCTATAAAACTCGGAAATAATAATGCCATTACGATCAAACACAATTAAAGCTTGACTTTTAAATAGATTCAAATATTTCTCTAATAATTCTGTAAGTTCGAAGAATTTTTTATCAAAAATTGAAAGTCCATATGACACAAGTTGAACTATTGATATGATATCATAAATTGATGTTTGTTGAAATAGTATGTTGAACGTTTGATACTTTTCTGTTATCTCTTGTCTTAGTTTTTCAACATTTTCCAAGATCTTCTCATCGTACCTTAAATCAGGATCAAATTTATGAAAAGTAATTATTATTGGTATTTTCATTTCATTTTTCCCAAAAAACTGTAAAATTGCGTCGAGATACTCGAGTGAACTTTTAAATCGATCTGAATCTTGAATATCAATTACAAATATTAGAAGATCAGTTGCATCGAAATATACATCTTCATATTGTTTATATGTGTCTCTATATTGCTCTTGCCCACCCATGTCCCAGAAAATGGTGTTGTTCTTTAAAAAATTCATTTTATGGTATTCAACGCGAATAGTAGGCTTAAGCTGGACGATATCCTTTTGAAAATCATATTTTCTATCCAACGCTGTTAGTATTGACGTTTTACCTGCTGCATCTAATCCAGAAACGATAATTTTTAATAAGGTCTCCATAATTTCAACTCTTATTCATTAGTGTGAAATATTCAATTTAATAAAATAATAGATTTAGTTAAATTTAAACTTCTGCGAAAATATAATTAGAGATTAACAAAAACACCATTATAATGGTGTGATATATTGCGCGTTATAATATCAACGTGTTATCTATATCATATTCTTATACTCCTAATTTCTAAAATCTATGATATAGGATTATTAGATTATTAATCTATAAGGCTTTTTAATGACATTAGTATGATATACCAATTATTTAACTATTATTTAGTGATTCTACTCAAGGATATAATTTTTAAAAGAGGTTGATGTATTTGATAAACGTGAATAATTGCGTATTCTTAGAAAATTTAGAGTACCAGATTAGTTTAAAAGAAAAAACTTATAAAAATTTTAAAAAAATTCCTGTATTTACTGAACAAGTAAAGCAGTTTGATAAAGCAGTAGTAAATCTTGAAGAGAAATTTGTAAAAATCCGACTCCGTGACAAGTATAAAATAATCATAACAGAATTGGATAATCTAATAAAACAGCCAAGATAACACAAAATTATTCTTATTTTTTTTCTTAAAAAGAAAAGCTTTAATCTCCCACAATCATACAATAGATCGTTCTCGATCTTGGCTTTTCGTCACATTCGATGAAAATAATTTGTTGCCAAGTTCCTAAAATTAACTTTTGGTTCTTAAATGGAAAAGATTGAGATGTTTTGATTAAAAAACTTCTTAAGTGCCCTGCTCCATTGTAATCATGCCAAGTTTTATGATGTGCATAATTTTTATCGTAAGGAATTAGTTTTTCAAACAAATCTTTAATGTCTTGCTTCACAAGACCAGGTTCATATTCTACAGTCGAGATTGCCCCTGTAGATCCTGCATTATGAACATTAACAATTCCATCATTAATATTACTACTAATTATTAATTTTTGGACTTGTTCTGTTATGTTGATAACATCACAATATGCTTTAGTCTTCAGATTAAACGATTTTAATATAGATGTCATTTTCCTTTAGTTTTTTTATTACATTGATTTAAAGTTAAAATTTGTTTCAATATTGAAAAGGGGAGGGATTTTTCGTTTCCTTCTTTTAAAGCTAGAACTTTAGAAATTAAAAGAAGTTCTGGTTGATTAAATTCCTCTATATTAGTCCAACTTTTCGAATCTGCTTCAATACAAATAAAAAATGGGACTTTTTTCTTAGTAGAACATTTTCTATCTTTACAATTCTCACATATTTCGGGATAATAATAAACGTTACCATTTTTTATAAAAATCGAGAAAGTGCCAAAAATTTTGTTTCTAACCTTAAGCCAATTTAATGAATCAAGTTCAATTTCAAAATCTAATTTTAAAATATAATTCACTAATTTTTTTGGATTTATAATTTGTTTTACCTTTAAATTATAAGATTGAGGTTCAAAATAATCATCACACTCATCTGTGACGTGGATTTTTGGAAATAACGAGCTTCTTTGTATAAAGTCGATTATATACACGTTTTCAACTATTCCTTCCCTTATCTTATTCAAAAAAATTGAACTTATCTGGTTTATCATTGAAGAAACTTTGTCAATACTATTGATCTGAAAATTAAAATTTTCAATTAGTGAAGAAATCTCTCTATTTTTGAATTGCTCTTTTATGAACGTAGTCTTTTTAGTTTTTTCGAGGACTATGCAAAAAATAATATTGATATTTTGTATCTGGGTTTGAATTTCATTAAAATATTGGGGTATCTGATCGAGCTTGGTTTCACATATAAAAACAATAATAGCTTCAGAGCCATTATAGAATATATTTCTTAGACAGGCTCTTCTTTGCCTACAGTCAATATTCCATAAAAGATATTCTATTTTTAGTTCATTTTTATATAATTTTTCAATTCTGCTAATGTTGACTCCTATATTTTGCTTATTATCTTTTTCTAGGCAATGTGAGCTAATTAATTCTTGAAAATTATCCTTATATTTTTCTAATCCTCCCAACAATGCGATTTTTTTCTTGAGGGTCAAGATTTTTTCTTGATGAAGAATTTCATAAGTACTCAATACGCCAACCTCTCTAAATTAAAGAATATAGGACATACCCATTAAATAATAAAGTTATTTATGAATTTTAATTTATTCTTTTTATAGATTAAAGGAAACTCTAAAAACGATGAGTGAAAAACTCAAAGAATTTTTAAAAAAGATTCATTCTACAAAAAATAATCTACCAGACTACATTTCTATAACGATACGCCCAGGTAAAAAAGTCTTAGATATTAAAATCAAAAAAGATGCGGTTAATATTTTAAAAGTTATAGCGCATGATGATAAAAAGCCCGGGTGGTTTACTCATTCAATACATATACCATTAAAGAATTTGGGCTTATCATATGCATCTAAAGATAAAGAAATATTAGATTTTTTATCACAACCACACAAAATCGCTAACAAACCTACTCAAGAATATCTTCAAGATGTACTCAGGAAGTACATTGAAATTTTACCGGAGAAAAAGAAGCATTTCTTCCGAACTGAACGATTTAAGAAGAAAAAGGAGTATAGGACTGGTGCTCAATTGAAAGGTTTTTAATTATTCTAATTTGTAACTTAATGAAATTAATCTCCTTTCGACCCATCTTTAGTAAAATTAGTATATCATTAAGGAAAGTAAGCTATAAATTATTACTCTCTTAGGGGCATTCCGTCAAGACTAATAATTTCTTGAGACTTACCTTTTCTTTCTCGATAGGGATTTTTCAGGTTATCAATTTTCCTTCCAAATGTTAAATAGCCCGAATGACCTATCATTCGTCCCTCTGGGCGAGTCGCATTTTCTTTAACTTGTATCCTTCTTTTAATTAACTCGTAAGTATTAATCTCAAAAAATTCATTATTTTTCATAGCGAGAACAGTTTTCTTTACTTGTTCGATTGTTGGAGAAAAAGAAACAACTGTACCACTAAATTTTAGGTAACTTCTAATTTTTTCAATCGCTTCCCAAGGAGTTGCTAAATCTAAAACAACAGCGTCCACATTTATAAGTTTAAGATTATCGTTTACAATATCTCCATATTGAATAGTAATTACATCGTCTAAATTCGCTTTTATAATATTTGATTTTGCTCTTTTAAGAGATTTTTCCCTGATATCATAGGAATAAACATGCCCATTTGGACGGACATAAGTCCCTAATATACAAGTTAACGCTCCTGAACCACAACCGGCCTCGATAACAATACTCCCGGGGTTAATCCCTGAATAGAGTAAAATCATTCCTGCATCTTCAGGATAAATAATCTGCGTTTTTCGAGCCATATAAATTACATAATCCGAGGGTAAAGGCTTTAAAACAAAAAATTTATATCCTTGTGTTTCATAAGGGTGTGAAAAAACAACACTTCCATATTTTTTTCCGATTATATCATCAAAATTAATGATCCCTTTATGTGTGTGAAAATCTCTTCCAGGTTTAACTTGAATTAGCCATCTTCTTCTTGTATCGAGAATTAAGAAGATTAAATCATTTTCTTTTATAATTTCAGAGTCCATGTCAGTGAATTTACCTTAGTTTTTATATCAATATAAGATGTAATTGCTTTATAAAATACCCTTCTAATAGAATTTATTTAAAATTACTAAATTTTAAAACTTATATAAAATTGTCTTTATTAAACACTTTTAAATAATTCCTTTTTATAAAAACTCCTTAATGAAATAATATATGAGTAGAGAGAAACCCCATAATACTCAAACATCTCGAGCTTCATTTAAAGACTTTCAGATTCAAATTGAAGATCTAAAAAGCAAAAGAGACGAGTTAAATAAGAAAACAAAAAGTTTTATAAATGAACTTTTAGAAGTAGAAACTGAAATATCAAATTCTCTAAAGATTGCAAAAGAAAATCATAAAAAAAGAAGGGATTATTGGAATAAGAAAGTTAAACTATTGAAAGCTAAAAAAATTGAGTATAAAGACCTTCTAGATACATTATTTGAAGAAAAAAAAAAGAATCAGAAACAAGATAAAAAAGAAAATAAACAAGTTCTTTCTTTAAAACAAATAGAACGTAAAATTGACAATCTAGAAAGAATTATCGAAACAGAAAAACTTGATATGACTGAAGAAAACGAGATCATTGACCAAATTCGAGAATACGCTGCCATGAAAAATGAGGTTGAATCTCAAGATCGCAATAATGAACTCTTTAAAATTGAGAGAAAAATAGAAATTGTCAAGATAAATCTGAATAAAATTTATGAACAATTAAATAAGTGGTCAGATAAATCTCAAGAAAACCATTCTAAAATGCTAGAAATGTTTCAAAAAGCAGATGATCTAAAAGAGAAGAAAAAAAGATTAGAAGAAGAATTGATAGAAAACAAGAAGACTGCCGATCGTTATCATGAACAATATATAACATCAATGAATCAAAGAAGAAAGGAATTTAAGGGAAAGGGGCAGTACAAAACAAACAAAAAACCATTCAAAAATTTTAAGCATAAGACTAGAAAAAATGAAATGTTAGAAAAACTTAGAGAAGATAAACTAGCGGTAGCCATAGAGAAGCAAAAATCAGGTCAGAAATTAAACTTATTTGAAGCAAGGCTAATTTTAGAAAGAGCTAAAGACTAATCCTCTTTTCAACAAAAAACTTAAAAAAATTACTCAAATCCATGTTTAAGTAATTTTCCATTAGAGATTTAGTGGAAATACCAAATTTCAACTCGAATGATAATGAAAACTGTCATAAGATTTAAAATTAATTAAATTTTATTTATCCTTAAAATAAAAAGATTGATTCAATTTGTATAAGAAGATAGCTGAAATCAGAAATTTTTTAAAAGAACATCACGAATTGTTTAAAAACGCTATTCCCTTAATAGCTTCTGAGAATATCACTAGTCCTGCCGTAGATGAAGCTTGTAATTCTGACTTTAGCCACCGATATGCTGAAGGGTGGTCTGGGAAGAGAGTTTATGCCGGATGTGAAAAAATAGATAAAGTTGAAGATATTTGTATGGATCTAACAAAAGAGTATTTCAATTGTATCCATGCTGATGTTCGTCCAATTTCAGGAGTTGTAGCTAATTTAGTTATGTATAATGCATTTACATCCGGGAACAATGGAAAAATGTGTTGTTTGTCAATAGTTAGGGGAGGACATATATCGCATGGACCAAGGTTTGCAAAAAGTGGGAGAGAAATTTTTGGTACCGCTGGAACAACGAGAGGATTAAATGTTGAATATTTAGCTTTTGACAATGATGAGATGAATCTCAATATTGATAAATCAGCAAAAATAATACGAGAATTTGAACCGGAATTAGTCTTATTTGGGGGTTCAGTTTTCTTATTCCCGCATCCAGTTAAAGAACTCGGAGATGTTGCTAAAGAAGTTGGAGCCTATGTTGGTTATGATGCTGCTCATGTAGCGGGGTTGATTGGTTCAGGATATTTTCAAGATCCATTACGAGAAGGAGCAGATGCAATGACTTTAAGCACTCATAAAACACTCCCAGGGCCTCAACATGGTACTTTAGTATCAAATAGAGAAGATTTAATTGAAACTTTAAGATCTTGTGCTTTCCCAGCTTTACTTTCTAATCATCATTTGCATAATGTGGCAGGATTAGCAGTTGCTCTAGCTGAAATGTTAGAATTTGGAAAGGAATACCATAAAAATGTAATAGAAAATGCTCAAGCTCTAGGACAAGCCTTATATGAAAGAGGATTTAAAGTATTAATGGAACATAAGGGTTTCACTAAATCTCATCAAATCGTTGTTGATATTACAGATTTTGAGAAGTCATTAGGATTAGGGGGAGATATTGAGAGATATTTAGAAAAAGCTAATATTATAATCAACCGAAATCTCTTACCATATGATCTTACAGAAGGTAGGCACTATCAAAATCCAGGGGGTCTGAGAATTGGTACTTCGGAAATTACTCGACTTGGAATGGGAAAAAGTGAAATGGTAGATATTGCTGAATTTGTTAAAGAGTTATTAATTGAAAAAAGAGCTCCAAAGGAAGTAAAAAACGAGATCGTGGAATTTAAAAAAGAGTTTCAAGAGATTAAATATTGTTTTCAAGAAAAAAATACAGCTTATGAATATTTAAACTTTTATTAATATCATTTAGCTTTTTTTTAATAGAACAATAAAACTTATCTTATAGCCTTCACTAACTCATAATTATAATTTCAATATATTGAAAATCATGAGTTTAGAACTTATTGAAAAAAATGATCGAAAACTATTTTTTTTTGTAGAAGGGATATCAGGTGAAATGGCTAATGCTATTCGCAGAATTATAGTCTCTGAAATTCCGGTAATGGCTGTTGATGAAGTAATTATACTAAAAAATGATTCACCATTATATGATGAAATTATATCTCATCGATTAGGAATGATTCCCTTAACAACTGATTTAGAAGTGTACAAATTACCTCGTGATTGCTCTTGTGGTGGGTATGGATGTCCTTTATGTCAGGTATCTCTTACTTGTGAAGTTACAAATACGACAAATGCACCTCTAGAGATTTATTCAAGGAATCTAAAATCAAATGATCCCAAAATAGTTCCGGTAGATCCCAATATTCCAATAGTAAAAATTGAAAAAGATAATCAAGTCATAATTGAAGCTTACTCTACCTTGGGTTTAGGAAAAGAGCATACTAAATTTCAAGCTGTTTCAAATATCTTCTATAGATTTTATCCACAAATAGATTTTGAGGATACAAAATGTGCTAAATGTTCAGATAAATGTTTAGTCTCAAGAATGTGTCCAGAAAGATTATTTGATTTTTCAAACAAAAAAAAACCTATACTTGTAGAAGATTATTGGAAAGAATGTACATTATGTCAATCATGTGCACAAAACTGTTTAGAAGAGTCTATTAATGTTGGTTGGAAAGACCATACGTTTATTTTTTCCCTTGAGAGTGATGGAGTTCTCCCCTTTGATGTAGTGATTAAAAAGACATTTGAAATATTTTTTGAGAAAATCGATGAGTTTGTAGAAAAACTTGAAACCCTTAACGTGGAATTATGAAAAATTATTAAAATATTAAAAATTTATTATGAGTCATGCTATAACAGGTCCGTCAAATTTTTATCATAGAAAGCTAATAAGAGATTTATGGAAAACAAAGATAAATATATGGAAAAAAATCTCTAAAAAATTAAGTGGCCCAAGACAGAATAGGATCAAAGCAAATCTATATCGTATCAATAAAAAAACAAAAGAGAATGATACGATTGTGGTACCTGGAAAGGTTTTAGGAATTGGAGTTTTAGATCATCCTATCACAATAGCGTGTTTAGAATATTCAATATCAGCAAAAAAGTTAGTGGAATCTTCAGGAAGTAAGCTAATTTCGATTGAGGATCTATTAGAACAGAATCCTAAAGGTAGTGGAGTAAAGGTTTTCTATTAAAATAAAATAATTTTGAGAAAAAGTGTTAGTTATATATGGTAACTGAATATAAGCTATATGATGCATCTGATAAGATTTTAGGACGTTTCTGCAGTCAAATTGCTAAAAAGGCGTTGTTAGGAGAATATATTGTTATAATAAATGCTAAAGATGCAATCATAAGTGGGAGCAAAGGAGAGATTCACAAACAATTTTTAAGTAAGCTTGGGATATCCACGGCGACGAATCCAAGACGTGGACCGTTCCACGAAAGACGACCTGATACATTTATGAGAAGAGTTATAAAACAAATGCTACCTCGTAAAAAACTTCGAGGTAAACAAGCATTAGAGAGGGTTCATGTTTATATAGCAGATATCCCTGGAAGATTTAAAATCAGGTATCAAAATTTAGAATCTAATGAAATATTTAATGCGGATAAACAACGACTTTCTTATTACAATAAGTACATAACGTTAGAAAATTTATGTCATCGAATAGGTTGGAAAAGAGCCAAAGCTGAGGTTTAAAAAATGTCAATGAAAATAGTCCAAGCTTCGGGTAAGAGAAAAGCAGCAATTGCAAGAGCTGTATTGCGTCATCCAGCAAAGGGTCAAATCTTAATTAATAATGTTCCATTGGATCTCTATGAACCCGAAATTGCCCGATTAAGAATCCAAGAAGTTCTTGAAATTATAAATCACCCGAAAATTGAAAAATGCGACATTAACATTCGTGTTAAAGGAGGGGGCACTATGGGTCAATCTGACGCTGTTCGAATCGCACTTGCTAAATCAATAAATAAATTTATAGGAACAAAAACAATTGAGAAATCTTTTAGAGATTATGACGTTTCTCTATTGAGTGGAGACTCGAGAAGAACTGAACCTAAGAAATTTGGCGGTAAAAAAGCGCGAGCTAGAAGACAAAAAAGTTTCCGCTAAGAAATAATCAAACTACTTCTATACTTACACCAATTTCTTCCAGATCTTTAAAAAATGCAGGATAAGAATCATTTACAATCTCACTATTTTCGATAGAAGATGCCGATGTTGCATTTAACGCTGCGATGGTGCATGCCATTGCTATTCTATGATCGTTAGCATGATTGAGATTAATTCCTTTTATTTTTGTACATCGAAAAATTGTTAATTTATTATTATCTTCAATAAGTTTTACTCCCATTTTTCTTAATTCCGTAGCCATACTTGAGATCCTATTACTTTCTTTATTTCTCAAATTGGAAATATTAAATAGCACAGTTTTTCCTTCCGCAAAAGCACCAACAACGGATAATATTGGAAATAAATCTGGAATATCAAGACAATCAATTTCGATTCCAGTTAATGGGTATTTATATCGACTACTGTTTATGATAATTTGATTTGATTCCTCTCTATATTCAATATGTGCTCCCATTCTATGAAGGATATCAATAATTTTTTTATCACCTTGAGAATTTTTAAAACTTAAGTTATTAATCGTGATATCTGATTGGTGTGTAGACAAGACTGCTGCTGCAATCAAAAATGCCGCTGAAGAAAAATCTCCTGGAATTGTATATGACTGTGATCTATAAGACTGTCCACTTGTGACGTAAAATGTATTATTTTCAAAATCTTCCTGTATATCAATACCAAATGAATTTAATACGTCTATAGTTATTTCTACAAAAGGTTTAGATGTTAATGGTGTTATTAGTTCGATTTCAATATAATCTTGATTGTTACAGTTCAATAAAGGACAAATCATTAGTAGAGCGGTTATGAACTGAGAGCTAATATCTCCCCGTATCTTTATTTTTTTACATGACAAATTTTTTCTTTTTATCCTGATACCATCCTTAATTCGAAATTTTCCTCCTAAATTTTGTAGAGCTTCCAAAAGGGGTAAAATAGGTCTTTTTAATTTAAAAAATTCACCTGTTAAAGTTAGTCCTCCTTTGACTAATAAACTCAATGCACTAAATATCCGAATTGATGTCCCAGAGTTACCGCAGTCGAGAACTTTCTCAACTGATTTTAGATCATTTTTATTGGGATTAATAATGTATGTAGTTTCATCTTTTTTTTTTATTTTTATCCCTAATTTTTCTAAAATTTCCATTGTGATCTTTACATCTCCAGTCGTCAATGGATTTTTAATAATTGAGATCCCATTAGCAAGACCTGCAGCAATAAAAGCTCTATGGGAATAACTTTTTGAAGCTGGTGCTGTAATTTCACCTTTTAAACCATTTGTTAACGGATTAATTTTAAGATTCATTAAATAAAAAAAGAAATTTAAAGATATAATATTAATTAAATAATTATGTAAATTAATCCTACTTATAATTAAAAGGAATTTATAGTGGCATTATGGATAACTCAATCGGTTCACTCTTTAAAATAACATCGTTTGGAGAAAGTCATGGAGATCTAGTTGGTATAATTTTAGATGGTGTTCCAGCAGGATTAGATATAGATTTGGATTTACTCCAAGATGAACTAAATAAGAGGAGACCAGGACAATCAAAATTATCAACACCTCGTTTAGAAAAAGATCAAGTACAAGTCTTATCAGGAGTTTTTGATGGAAAAACAACAGGAGCTCCTATATGTTTAATTATTGAAAATAATGATAAAGATTCCGCGATATACAGAAAATTTAAAAATTTCTTACGACCTTCTCATATCGATTATTCTGCTTTGAAAAAATATGGGGGATTTTCTGATTTTCGCGGATCAGGAAGGTTTTCTGGAAGAATAACTGCAGGTTTTGTGATGGCGGGGGCCGTGGCTAAACAGATATTAAAAAAGCTTAATATTTTAGTATTTGCTTACACTAATAGCATAGGAAACATTATTGACGAAATGGTTTATAATTATGATAATATTCAAAAATTACTTGAGCAAAGAGATAAATCAGATATTAGATCTCTTAACTTTGAGAAATTAAAATTGATGGAAGAGTTAATAATTGATGTAAAAGACCAAAAAGATTCTATAGGAGGAACTGTGAAATGTGTTGTTAAAAATTTCCCAGAAGGTAAAGGTGGACCAGTCTTTAATAGCATCGAATCAAATATTAGCAAATCAATTTTTTCTATTCCAGGGATTAAAGGTATTGAATTCGGAGCAGGCTTTAAAGGGGCTAGAATGAAAGGATCGGAACATAATGATCCCTGGATTTTAAAAAATGGGAAAATAATAACAACTAAGAATGATGCAGGGGGAATAATAGGGGGAATATCTACAGGTATGCCTATTGAATTCATGGTTGCAGTGAAGCCTACTGCATCTATTGGTATCCCTCAAAAAACTGTAAACATTGAACTTATGGAGAATGTTGAAATTGAGTTTTCAGGTCGAAATGACCCTTGTATAGTCCCAAGAGTAATTCCTGTAATAGAAGCAATGACAGCTATAGTTTTACTTGATTTTTTATTACTAGAAGGAGATATTCCAAGAGTTTTTAAATAGAGGAATGAAGCTTAGTAAATTTTTAATTTAATAAAAAATTGAAGTATAAAAATATGTGATTGAATATGACAATTTCTAATCAAAGAGAATCTATTGAAGAAATTTGTAAAATAATTGACAGATGGTCTTTTGAACAATGTGCTTATTGCAATGAAGGGATTTTGATTTCTATTGACGGTATGCTAGACTTTAAATGCGAGAAATGTGGAAAAACAATGAATCCTATTAATTATTTGGGGGAAATAGCTAAAATTGTCTATAATTATAGAGAAAAAGACAACTCCCTCAAAACCGGTTCAAAGAGTAGTTAATTTAAAATTGTATTGTTTATCCTGATTAATAGTTGGTTTTAATACCTATTATTATTAATTTTGAAGATATTAATAATTACAATTTAGATGGGAACGGGAAGGAGTGATTTATTTTTACTGCTTTTAATGCTCATTTAAATGGGATTATAATAAGAAGGAGTACGAAGTAAGATAATAAATTAGGAATAAAATTAGATACTGTAAAAATAGGACCTTGGAGAGAGTAATTTTTAGTTAATTTTAATAGAATTGAGATCATAAAGTATTATATATCTAAAATTAAATTTTGGATACGAGAAAAGTATGGGTAATAAAATTGCCAATTGATACTTCTGACCAATTTATTGAATTTTACAAAAAGAAAGGAGATTATTTAGCATCTCTTTCAGAAAATCATTTCAAGAATGTAGAATACCGTAAAGGTATTAAACTCTTAAATGAAGCATATGGCATGTATATGAAAGGAAACCATACTGAACTCGCAGAGACTGCAAAAAAAAAGTTCTTAGAAATTAAAGAAAAGTATTTTAAAAAATAAATTTTCTATTCCGTTTTTAATATGTGATTTAATCTTTTCTTAATATCTTCAATATGAGAGCCTTGCCAGTAAAGCTTTCTACATTGGGGATTAACACATTGATAAAAATCATTATAATGAGAGAAAGTATTATGTGGAACTATCTCCTTTATCAAATATTTATCATTAATTTTCTTCAATTTCGAGTTACAAATAGAGCATCTTGCTTTCTTAATTTCAAAACTAAAATCTAAAGCTAATCTTTCCTTAAGTTGTGCTAAATAGTTATAGGTACCTTCCCCCTTTAAGTGAATACTGTTCTTATTACAAATTTTATGTAATGGAAAATCTTTAGTAATTATTATTCTCTTGTGATTTTCGGAATAGTCAATCAATTTTCCATCAGGAACGGGATTAGTGTTATAATAATCTCTTAAATCAGTCGCATAAACTGTATCGAATCCTAAAATTCTTAAACAACGCGCTAATTTACCAAGCATAGCATCTACTAAAAATTTCATCATACACTGAAGATTTTGAATTAATTTAATCTAAATTAAAACTAACAGAATTCATTGATAAAATTTGTACTTAAATTATATATTTTTATTTAAATTAATAAAAATATCAAATCTCAGATTGAAATAATATGAAGAATTAAATTTTAGTTTTATATTTGAATTTGATAAAGGAAGCTAAGTTGATAAATCTTAGAATTAGATGAATATTTTATGATAAAGAATATAGATAAAGGATATACCCTAATAGTAAGAGGTCCTGCGAGAATTACTTTACTAAAAGGTCAGATTACTGTTATGGGAAAACCATTTGTTTCTACGGAGGAAACTGATACCTCAGAAGAAATAGATATTGAGAATAATAATGTTATTATAATTCCCAGTGCTCAGAGTTATCCAATTTTCGCTACAGAAGAATCCTCGTTAGATATCTACACCAATAGTGAGGAAAACCTTTCTATGATAGAAGAGAATACAATTTCTCCGAAATGGGCTGAAATTAAAGATTCTATCATTAAAGATTTAAAACAAGCTTCCAATTCTCATTTAAAAATTATGGTTTTAGGAATAAGTAGCGGAAAGACGACTCTTATCAAGTATCTCGCAAATAATTTTCTTAAAGAAGGATTAAAGGGAGGTTATCTTGATTCTGATCTTGGACAACAACTAATAAATATCCCAACAACGATAAATATTGGTTCCCTAAATAATTATATCATTTCAAGCCATAATATTACCGCTGAGAAAACAGAATTTATTGGAGTTACATTTCCCAAGGGAAATTATAAATATATAGTTTCTCACGCAAGTAAAAAATTAATTGAAGAATATAAAGAGAGAAACACAGATGCAGACTTTATTCTAATTGATACAGACGGATGGATAAAAACTGAAGCAGGGATATTATATAAGAATTTTTTTATAGAAACTGTTGATCCTGATATCCTAATAGTATTTCATGACAACGAAGTTGAGGAATTAGAGAAAATTGAAGATACATCATCTAAATTAAAAAAAGAAAGAAAACTGTTTTTAATTGAAGAAGACAATAAATATTTTTTTGAAAAAGATAAAGAGGAAAGAAGATTTTTACGTCAAAGTCAATTTTCAAAGAAATTTGAGGAGTTTAGAAAAATTTCTATACCTCTACAAGAGATTAAATTCGTGAAAACGGAATATGATGAAGAAGAAGATAAAGTAATTGAAATAGAATTAAATCTTGATGAATTAGTTAATCTTCCTTATCATTACGTAATAATTGGGCTAGCTACTGAAGATTCTGAACTAGTTGAAATAGGACTTCTTTTTACAGTTAATATTGAAAAAAATTATATCTTATTATTTTCCAATTTAACTTATAAACAACAACTTAGTGTAAAAAAAATCATACTTGGGTCTTTACGACTCTCCACCAAAGGAAATCATCAAGGTTATCTCTACTTATAAGTTTAAAATTTCTAAGCAAGAACTCAATATATATTTAGCAATTTAAACCTAATTTTTTTAAAGCGTGTTGTAATTATTATAATTTATGGAAAGGGATACTCTCACCAAATTTCTAAAATTAATGGCTACAAATATTTCTAAAGATGACCTTGAGCTTATTAAATTAGGGGATTCATTAGGTTTAGATTTGGTTTCTTTTGCTAGGTTACGTGCTTCTCAGGAAGATAAATTTATTGATGAAGTAAGACAGAGAGCACTAGAGAGGTTAAAAGATAAACAGCTCAATTGGTTAAAGAATCGAGATTCTTTTTATTCAGGAAGCATCGATTTCATGGTGTCAAACGAACCTGAAAGAAAAAGTTTTTTTCTTTTAGAAACTAATGGAGGATCTCATAGAGGTCTTTCAATTCTCACAGAGAAACAACAAGTTCTTTTATATGATGGATATTTTGAAGCAATAATGCAATCACTAAAAAAGAATAAAAAAAAAGATGGTAGAGTGTTTGTTTTAATTGGAATTCCTGTCAATGATGAGTTAATTCATGAGAAAGTAATTCTAATTGAATATTTAAGAAAAAAATTAAAAAAAAACGGAAATTCAGTTAAAATTTTTAATACTGATAACTATGATAAGGAATTTAAAGCAAAAGTTATATTTTTAATAGCCGATTATAACCATCTTCGTACAACTCTCTCTTTTTCAAAAAGGTGGGTACGATATAAAGGAAGGGAAGTAGGCGTTTTAATAGGGGATGGTATTTCTAGGCGATTGGAAAATAAAAAGTTTATCAAGCTAATTAAAAAGGATTTCCGTAAAATTAATTCTATAATCATTAATCCAATTTTTCGAATAACAGATGATAAGTCCTTAACATATTTATCTAGTTTTTACAGCAAAGATATTCTCAAAAACTTTAACCTTAGATACCTTTTATTTACCAAGGCCTTCGATAAGAGAGATTTAGAAGATAAACTCATATATCTCATAAAAAATTATAGAAGACCTTTTATTATTAAACCTAGTGGGGGTTCTGGGGGTGCAGGAGTTATTCTCATTTCTAAAGATGAAGATCCAACAAATATTTCAAATCTTATTGAAGAAAGTAAGAGAGAATTTTTTGCGAGATTTATGAAAAATCGAGATCCTTTTCCATATACAATTCAGGAAAAGGCAGACTTTTCATTAATACATTGGAAAAAAGGCAAGCACACATTTGATCTAAGAATTTATTTAGCTCAAAGAGATGGAAAAGTTATTCCTATAGGGGGATTAGCTAGAATTGCTCGGGGAGAATATAGAAAAGGTTTAAATAAGCAAGAATTTGTTGTAAACTTATCTGGTTTCAATGGTCAAGTTGAAGTAGAACGCGGAGTTGGTTTATCTTACAAGAACTGTAATATTTTAGGACTTTCAAAAGAAGATTTTGTTAACATGTTTTGCATAGGGTGTGTTATATTTGCAAGCATAGATAAAAATTATAATAAAATTATTAACTTCTCAGATTGGAATAAGTTCATTGAAAAGCGTGATATTTAAGAATTTAAGAAATTCAGAGCAGTACCAACTAAAATACATTCATTTTTCTTATGGGAATGGCCTCCCTTTTTTAGAACAACTAAATTTTTTGTAGGAGAATCTAAAATTAATTTATTTTCTAAAAAATTCTTAAACTTAATAACTCGATCATTCCTGCTATGGATTAACATGACTCGACTCGATAAAGCCTTCCAATTTTTTTGTTTTGGATCTTCCTTTTCATTTTTAATCACAATATAAGGAGACAATTTAGAGTTTTCTTCTGGTTTTGGGAATAGTTTTACCCCTTTTAGAAGATAGCTCAAAACAAATACAGGGTTGTATTTCGGAATATTTTGCTTATAATACGACATTGAAGAAACTGCTATAATTTTATCAATTTGTGAATTTGTAAACCCTCCGCATAATACAGTCAGAGCTCCAATACTAAAACCTATACAATATATTTTCATATTACTAAAATTATCCTGAGATTTTACCCATTCCAAAATTTTGTTAAAATCTTCAATTCTTTTTAAAAATTGACTTCTCTTTCCTGTCTTTTTAGATTTTCCCGTCCCTCTAGCATCATAAGTTAAAATAGTATAACCTTGATAAGCGAGTGGATAATAAAAATACTCAAGTTTTTCCTTTATATCAGAAAAACCATGACAAATTACAATAATCGAATTTTTAATTTTAATTTTTGTCGTATCTTTAGATTTTATTAGATTTGCTGATAGTTTTCCATCAAAAACTTCAATTTCAATACCAGATATATCTAATTCCTTAACTGTAAGTTTTGTCCAACGATCCGACCACAATCGAAATATCGACCAATAAATCTCAAAAGGTGCATATACAATTAAAAAAGTAGTCAAAGAGAGCATAAAACATCTTGAAAAAGCAGTAGAATTACAAGGATTTCCTAACTGTATATTTATTTGGAAGATATACCAGCTAAATATTAAGCCAATGATAATTAATATCAGTCGTTTTATCATTGAGTTCAAATAGGTTCACTCACAAAATGTAAAAAATAGCTTTCTAAATACAAAAATAAGTAAAAATAAAATAATTTATGGCTTTTTTGGTTTGGGACAACCATGATCATGTGCGATTTTGCAGCCTGGTTTGCTTTTTAATCCAGGACAAGGCTTACACTTTACATCTCTCAGCATCTTCACAACATCATCAATTTCCATCCCGACTTCTTCTTCCTCAGTTTCATCCTCCAGCATATCATCTTTAATTTTGCTAAGATCATAATCAATATCGTCGGTTAGGTCGTCTTTCCAATCCTCTAAATCGAGAATTTCATCTCCATCCTCATCGACTTTTCCTTTTGGAAGCTCTTCTCCATCCTCATCAACTGGGACACTCTTTTTTTTAGCCATAGCATTCACTTACTTAGGTAATTTGTTTTTCTTTTATTTATTTTTTTTAATATGTGATCTTTGTTAAAATTTACTTTTATTTTTATATTTTATTTAAATAAAAAAGATGATTCAGATCGAAATCTAATTTATTTTATTAATTTTCATTAAATCTTCTAATTCTTTAACCAATTTTTTGTTAATAACAACAGATTCATGGATGCTTTCAATTTCTACTAGGATTTTCTTGATTTCATCTATCTGAAGGGTTTCATATTTATTTATTTCAAAACGGGGTAATAGATATTTGTTTTGAATTTTTGATTCCCCAGGTTTGGAATATAATAATTTTCTTAAATTGTAATAATCCTTATTTGTTCTTGAATAGTAATCCTCTAAATATAATATTGTCACTAAAGAATTACTTAAGTTTTTAAAGAAATCCAAATATCTTTCTATTTCTTTATAATTAGTTTCACTTAAATTATATTTCTTAAGATCTCCTTTATCGATTGTACTAAAATCATATTGAATTTGAGAAAGAAATTGTAAAATTTGTCCTATTTGAGAAAGAAAGAGAGGATACTTTTTTGGCATGGGTAATCTTTTTATATAGCTTCCATTAAATCGTAAGTATCCCCCCGACATATGAAGTGACCCAAACAAGGTTTTAAAGACATCATCCATGAAATTTGAATTCAATATAGTTAAAAGACATAATAATTCATTTTTGGTAAAAGAAGGAATACGAATAAAATATAGGCCAGTTACATTAGTATATAAACCATTATCATAAAAACAAGTTAGTTCCTTAGCAATCTCTCTGAAAATTAATTTATCCTTCTTTAATTCTTCCCAAACAGGAAGATATTCCTTTTGAAATTTAAAATAAGAGATGTTTAAGATCCTTTTAGCAATTTTAATCGGTTTATTAAACTTTATATGATATTTTCCTACATTTCCAGTCCCAATAAGCAATAAATCATCGTCTGAATTTTTGTGAGAAGAATAATTGTCTAGATGTTTTGCCCAATTAATAAATCCAAAAGGTCTATAAATAATCTTCAAATCTTTTATGGCGTCTGACATAGGTTTAAACTTAGCAAATAGGAATTTTATTATATCAATTTTACCATAAATAGGAAAAACATGACTAGGGAGATGTTTAATTGAAGATTGGTCTAATTTATATTCCTGCTCTGCATTATTTTGTACAATATCTTCCAATAACCCATATTTTTTTATGATAATAGTATTATTATCTTTAGGAGGTGATTTTTTAAAAGAGATAATTATCGGGTATATTGATATTTTCCCAAAAATAGGAATGGCAGAAATATTAATTAACTCTTTAAGTTCTGTTTCAAATAATAGTAATTTCCTTATTTTAATTCCATAATCTGCAGAAAGAAATTTATTTGTCAATATCATTGATAGACAACCAGAATGTTGTTTCATTAGCTCTAAAGCTCTCTCTAAGAAAAGTATGGAGAGATCAAATAATCGAAAGGCGCTAGTAAATCGATTAGTCAATTTTGTCTTATAGGTTCCTTTTTTAATTTTCTTATTTTCAATATAAGGAGGATTTCCGATGATAATGTCATACGTATTTAAATTATTATCTAAGAGAAAATCTCCATGATAAATATTCATCTTAATATTTAATTTGTTAATATATTGGCTAATATCCTCTAATTTTAAATTGTTAGAAATTTTATTGTTAACGTCAATCGCCACTTTGTTGTCGGAAAACAACCACCTAACTAACCGTAATTTGGATATAATACAAGCTTGTTTTTCTATTTCAATTCCATGTAGATTTTTCTCAATTATAGTTCTTTTAATTTCATAATCAGAAAGTGATGAATTTATCAATTTATATAATTTGAATAATTTGGCAGCAGCAGATATTAGAAATCTTCCAGATCCACAAGCTGGATCTAAAATTGTAAGGTTATGTAATTTTCTAAGCAGAGGGTTAAATAATAAATCATTTTTAATAATGTCATTACGATATGCTGTATTTCCAAAAAAATTTTCAATTTCAATTAAATCAGCGAAATAAATTCTGAAAATATTTGAAACAATATATTCCACAATAATTTTGGGAGTATAAATAATTCCTAAATCTTGTTTAGATTCACTTCTATCTGATTTTTCATTTTCAAAATCTATTATAAAATTTTCTATTGATTCCAATAGTATTTTT
>SDBS01000523.1_pt1 | contig 37371 bp, 33 predicted proteins | sample 2277091 | NCBI WGS metagenome assembly SDBS01 (sample SAMN10404972, study PRJNA504765) | marine sediment metagenome | isolation source: marine sediment core GS10_PC15, 163 cmbsf | place: Arctic Ocean: Southern Knipovich Ridge | collected 2010
CTCCAATCTCTACCGCCTCGCGCGGCAGGCTGTGTCTAGGCTCGCACAACACGATACCGCAACTGCCAGAGATGAAGCTTGGCGGGCTCAAGAGATGGAGGCGAGACAGCTTGCAGCCGCATTGCTTGTCCAGATGGCTCGTCAGTGCCGCCGGAGGGGCGTCGCATTCATCATCATGCTGATGCCAAGCATAGAGGAAGCGACCTGCTTTCAGCGGACAGGTGTCAGTATCCAAGACCAGACGCGAGACATCACGCTGCCCGCTCAGCAGGAAGGCGCGCGCGTGCTGGGGCTTGATGCAGTTCTCGTGCGCGCTGGTTTACAGCAGGTCTACTTTCCAGATGATCTGCATATCAATGCGCAAGGACATTCGGTCGTGGGTCAAGCGCTAGCCGCGACTATCCGCCAATCGTCGCCGAAGGGGCACTATTAGCCATGGCAATCCTCTGTCCACTGTGGGGCGCGCTGAGGAAGGTATTCCACTTCATCGGCCGCGTGACAACGGTCATACTGCTGACAACCGTGTACTTCGTGATCTTCCTCCCTCTCGGGGCCGTGTTGCGCGTGTTCAATCGCGCCCCACTGGCGGCGGCTGGCGGAGCGACTGTTCCGGTCGCGGCCAGGCCGGTCCTCGGGATCGCGGTCACCGGCGATGAGCTTGCCGAGCCGGGCCGGCCGGTCGGCGCCGGGATGATACGCAATTCTAACGGACCTCAACTCATTGCGCAGGCGGAGGAAACGGGCCTGGCCACTGCGTACCTTGGTATAGTGCGGGATGAGCCCGCCGCGGTTCCTGAACTGGTCAGGAAGGCGGCAGGACATGTCGATGTATTCATATTCTCAGGCGGCGTCTCGATGGGTGACTACGACTTCGTTCCATCAGGGCTGGAGGAGGCGGGATTCGAACTGCTCATACATGGAGCGGCGATCAAGCCGGGACGTCCCCTTCTGTTCGGCATGCGCGAGGACTCCTGGGTCTTCGGGCTCCCCGGAAATCCCGTTTCCGTATTCGTGCTCTTCGAGATCATAGTCAAGCCATTCTGCTTCAGGCTGATGGGACACGACTACAGGCCGCTCGAAGTCACCACGCGTCTCGACGAGGATTTCACGAGAAAAGCCGCTGTTCGGACGGCACACGTGCCGGTGCGGCTGATGCCGGACGGGCGGGCCCGGCTGCTCGACTATCACGGCTCGGCACACATACATGCCTACACGATGGCCGATGGAATTCTCAGCATACCCGCGGGAACAGTGTCGATAGCGAGAGGCGAAGAGGTCAGGGTGATAGTCCCAGGGCCGCCGCGACTCGCGGATGGAAATGACCATGCTTGAAGACGATATTGGAAGAGAAATAAACTACCTCAGGGTATCGGTGACGGACAGGTGCAACCTCAGGTGCGAGTACTGTATGCCGCCCGGGGGTGTTGAGCTTAAAAGTCATGGGGATATACTCTCCTACGAGGAGATCGCGGAGATCGTTGGCGCCGCAGTGCGCCTGGGAATCGGCAAGGTAAGGTTGACGGGGGGAGAGCCGCTTGTCAGAAAAGGATTATCCGGGCTGGTACGGATATTAAAGGAGATAGACGGTCTCGAAGAGATCTCCATGACTACGAACGGTATCCTGCTTACCCCTGAGGCTGCCGCTGAATTGAAGAAGGCGGGACTCGACAGGCTGAACATCTCGCTCGATACGCTCGATCCGGCGAGGTACCGGGAGATCACCCGGGGCGGAGATGTTGCGGACGTTCTCAGCGGGATATCAGCGGCCCGGGCGGCGGGCTTTGAGGGCACGAAGGTCAACATGGTCGTGTCGCTGCCCGGCTCGAGCGAGGACATGGATCTGATGCGATCATTCTGCGCTCGCGAGGAACTGGTCCTCCAGACGATAAACAGGTTCTCCCTTTCGAAGCGGACAGGCGATACCGAACCTCTGCACGATATCGACCGGCCCCTTCCATGCGAGAAATGCAACAGGCTGAGGCTGACAGCCGATGGGTACCTCAAGCCCTGTCTCTTCTCCGACGTTGAGGTGAAGGTCGATTTCGAGGATATCGAGGGAAGTATCAGGAAAGCGGTGGAGGCAAAGCCGGTTGAGGGCACGTCCTGCAGTGACAGGTCGATGAGACAGATCGGAGGATGAAACGATGAACGATTTCTCACATATTGATAAAGAAGGAAAGGTAAAGATGGTCGACGTCTCGGGAAAACCCGTATCGAAACGGACCGCGGTAGCTGCCGGTTCGATCAGGATGGCCGCTGATACGGTCGCGAAACTGCGCGAGGGAACCTTGAAGAAGGGCGACGCCCTGGCGACCGCGAGGATCGCCGGCATCATGGGGGCGAAGAGGACGAGCGACCTGATCCCGCTCTGTCATCCCCTTCCGATCGACGACATCGCGGTCGGGCTCAATCTGAAGGAAGACACGGTCGAGATCGAGGCTACTGTCATCAGTACGGCGAGGACCGGCGTCGAGATGGAGGCATTGACGGCTGTTTCGGTCGCTGCCCTGACCCTCTACGACATGTGCAAGGCAATAGACAAGGGTATGATCATCGAGAACGTCACGCTGAGATCCAAGACGAAGGAAGATGTATGATAAAGAGCTTCGAGATACTGTCGCTCAACATATCGAAGGAAAAGGGCACTACCAAGAGCCCGGTCCCGCGGCTTGTCCTTGTCGAGGATCACGGGATAGAGGGAGACGCGCATGCCGGGCCGGGGAACAGGCAGGTCTCGCTGCTCGCCGACGAGGACATAGATACGATGCGCGCGCGGCTCGACTCGCTTGTTCCGGGTGACTTCGCCGAGAACATCACTACAAGGGGGATCGATCTCGCCTCGCTTCCCGTCGGAACGAGGCTCATGATAGGAAATGCGGTCCTCGAGATCTCCCAGATAGGGAAGGAATGCCACAGCGGGTGCGCCATCCGCGAGAAGATCGGAGACTGCGTGATGCCAAAAAGGGGCGTCTTCGCACGGGTCGTCAAAGGCGGTGAGATCACCGATGAGAATACTGGTCATTACGATATCTGACAGGGCCTCCCGGGGCGAGTACGAGGATCTCTCCGGGCCGGCCGTGAAAACGATACTGGAGGAGTCGATTTCCGGCGTGGATATAGAGGTCGTCGTTGTCCCCGATGAAGAGAAGGAGATCGTACGGGCGCTCGAGTCGGGCCTCGGCGGAGCCGCGATCATCACGACCGGGGGCACCGGGCTCGGGCCGAGGGATATCACCCCCGAGGTGACTGAGCGTTTCTGCGATCGTAACGTGCCGGGAATATCCGAGATGCTGAGGGCCGAGTCTATGAAGGAGACGCCGAACGCCACCCTGTCGAGGGGATATGCCGGGATGAAGGATGCGACGCTCGTAGTGAACATACCCGGCTCGGTGCGCGGAGCTTCTTTCTGCGCCGGGCTGCTCGCGCCCCTGCTTATCCATGCCGAAGGCATGATCAGCGGCGAGGGTCATTGATTTAACGGGAAGTAAAGAGACCTACCACTTGACCTGGATCGCCATCCCCGGTTTACCGTCAATGGAGATCGCGGAGACGTCGACGTTGTCCGCGTATGGGGTGGTGAAGATCATTGCGGAGATCATGCTGATCGAAGCGCCCGCCATCACGTCGCCCGCCCAGTGCCTGTCCGCATAGATCCTGCTGAAGCCGACGAATCCGGCGAGGAAGTAGAGCGGCACGGAGTATTTCCATCCGTACCTGCGATGGATGAATGAGGGTCCGATAAAGGCGGATGCGGTGTGCCCCGAAGGGAAGGAGGTCGCCTCGCTCTCATCGGGCCTCGCCCTGGACACGGTGTACTTGAGAAGGTAGACCGTGCCGAGTGATGCGACGGTCGTGTAGGTGATCTCCTTCGTTCCGACCCAGTCCTTCTTGACAAGGGTTACGCCGAGGGCAGTCACCGGGATCAGTATCTGGAGCCAGTCGCCGGCTTCGATTATCTTCTCGTCCCTTTCAGCGGCTGCTGCCGGAGCGGCGGGAAGCAATATGCCCGCAAGCATGGCCAGGGCGACTGCGGTGCAGACCGTCCGGGTGAATCTCCCTTTTATAAACGCCGCCATCATCCTCAGTATCTCCCCGTGACAACGTAGCCCTTGAAGTAGATGCTGTCCTCCGGATCGAGGACGACGATGTCATCGTCGCCTTCCATGTACCGCAGCCTTCTGTCGAAGAGGTATCCGATGTCTAGCCGTATGTAGAGGAACTTGTCGAACCAGTATCCGATCCCCCCGCCGATGCTCGAGACCGAGTAGGAGAGGAAAGGATCCTCGATCTGAGGGAAATCATTCCCGTCGCGCGCGTACCGGTGGCCCCATATCTCGTAGGCCAGCCCGAATTCGAATCCGTTACCGATCTTGTAGAAGATGTCGGTGTAATGCGGGAGATAGATCTCGAAGCGGTAGCGCTCGGTCTCTTTCTCGGCGATGATGGAGGGCAGGACCCTCGGTACGCCGGTGTCGTAGGTGTAAACCGCGCCGATCCCCGCTTTCCATCCCGAATCGGGGAACCACATGATGTGCAGCGCCCCTTCCGGGGTGAAGGATTTCGACCACTCGACCTCGCCGATATCGGAGGAGAACCCGGGGCCGAACACCCCGCGGAGGGCATAATCCTCGTCCATCTGCCAGAGGCCGCCCCACCTGAGGCTGATATGCGTGGTGCGGTCGAAGCTGTATTCTCCTGCTGAGCGCCAGTCCTCGAAGTCGAGGCTGAGCATCCCGTAGTTGAACAGGAGCCAGGTCTTCGAGCCGTGCTCTCCGATGTCCCATGTGCCGAATGCGAAGAAGTTGAGCTCTGCTGTGTACAGCGAGCCCCAGTCCTCACCGGCGACCGGTTCCTTGAACTTTGCCGAGGGATAGCCGTCGAACCTCAGTGCGATGAATGACCCGTTGTACCAGTCGGTGTGGTTTTCGGCCGGGGCAGGGACAGCGGAAAGGCAGGCCATGACGGCAGCGAGAAACAGCGCGATGAATGCCCTGCTGACACCGAATTTCACCGTATGTTTTTTATGCCTGTTCATTTCGTCAGAAAACATATCCCAGCCCGGCCATGAAGTGCAAGGCGTAATTCGAGGTATAGGCCTTTCCTTCCGGCACGCTCACCCTGGCCCTGGCGGCGGAGAACTGCAGGTCGAATGAGGCGAAGAGCCCGCGCCACATCTGCATCCGCCTGCCCGCGCCGGCGATGAACGCCGGTCCGGTGATCTCGTATCCCGTGTCGGACCTGAGTCCCCTGATGACGGCGTCCGTGTGTGCGATCACCACACCCGCCCCGGCCCTGATTGCGACGGGGAGGGAGTAGCAGCCGACGTTCATTGTAAGTATGTTGAATCCGTGACTGATCTCGAACTGCTGCACCTCGGGCGGCAGGTTCTCGAGGTAGATCTTGTGATGGACCAGCTGAAGCTCCAACCCGAAGTCTTCCTTCACCGGTCCGGTGAGTGCGAGGCGCACCGCCCAGTACAGTGGTTGTACGAACGATCTCGTGTCCCAGTCGGCCCTGAAATCGAGTGTATTCTCGCCTTCCTGCTCTATCTTCAGGTTTGTCGGGGCGTTCAACGCCCCGCCGAAGAAGAACTCGACGGAAAAATCGGCAGCGTGACCGTATGTCGGGCTCACCGCCAGAAGAATGAGTGAGAAGATGATCGCCGAAATAATCCTGATGTGCAATTCAAGCCTCCGGTGCGGCTCAAAGGCATGATTTCAATAGAACTCCCTCAACCGGTATGGTACAAGATTGGAGATCGGTAAAGCAACCGGAGATGAGATATGAGATCCCTGAATCTGAAGCCCGCATACATCCTGACGGTCCTCTTTCTGGCGCTCCTCCTGATGCCCGGGCCTGCGTCCGCCCAGGACGCGCACTACTGGACGCTGCAGTACGGAACGAGGGCGGAGCTGCTTGGCGGCCTGGTCGTCGGCAGTATCAAGGATCTTAGCTCGACCTTCTACAATCCCGGAGCCGTCGCTTACTCGACCGACCAGAGCCTGCTGTTTACGACCGACGCGTTCGAGATCTCGAACCTCAACATCCATATCGAGGACGATCTGAGCGTCGCCCTCTCGGATACGAAGGCGGCAAAGGCTCCCGGTATGTTCGCCATGAGGTTTCCCTTCGAAGTCATCGGCGGTAACCAGATATCCGTGTCCTTCCTCACCCGCCAGCAGTTCGAGATGAATCTCTCGAACAATCGTATCAACTCGTGGTGGGATCCGGGGTGGGGAAGCGGTAATGAGAGTGTCACGGGCGAGTTCAAGTTCGATGAATACATGCAGGACACCTGGGTCGGGGTCAGCTGGGCCAGGACGATCAGTGACAGGATGGCCCTCGGGGCTACGCTTTACGGGGCATACCGCAGCCAGAATACGAGGATACAGACGATCCTCCAGGGAAAACAGGTAGACGGTCCCGGCGCTTCGGCGACCTTTATCAGGGATTACTCGTACTGGAACGTCAGGACCCTGCTGAAGACGGGGGCGTCGTTCGATTACAGGCCGCTCGCTTTCGGTGTTGCCCTCACGCTGCCGAGCATCAATTTCTTCGGGGAGGGGAAATCATTTTACGACGACTCCGTGGTCAACATCGACCTGAACGGAGACGATATCCGCGATTCATATCTCACGAGCAATTACCAGGAAGGTCTTCCTTCGACCTACAGGTCACCGGCCTCGATTGCGGTCGGGGCATCCTACGGTTACCGGACGACGACATTTCATTTCAGCGCCGAATATTTCGGCAGGACCGGCACGTACGATATCCTGCAGCTGGAGGATTTTCTCTCCCAGACGACCGGAGACACTCTCATGGTGGAGGTTACCGGAGGGATGAATGAAGTCTTCAACTTCGGGATCGGGCTCGATCACCGGTTCAGTGAGGGGTTCTCGCTGTACGGGGGATTCACGACGGACAGGTCAGGCTGGCGGTCCGATGTCAATACCACATTCACTAGCTGGAACCTCTACCATGCAACCCTGGGAAGCGCGTTCAGGGCCTTCGCGATCGACTGGACGATCGGACTGGGCTTCAGCTGGGGCGGTGACGATCTTGACCTGAGGCTGGACTTCCTCGACGACGATGGCTCAGGCAGTGTCATCGGTCCGGATGGATTAAACGGCACGGCCGATTACACAAAGTTCAAGTTGATACTGGGATTCGCTTTCCCCACCGGTGAGAAGGAAATGGTGAACGGCGGCTGACCTGAAAGGCATCTGGATGAAATATCTTTCAGCGATATCAGGCCTTGCGCTTCTACTCGGGGCGATGGCCGCGTTCTCACCGGTAGTCGCGCAGATCGAAGAATCTGATCTCAATTTTTTCAAACCGTACGGGAGTTTCAGGGCGCATATGGCGTTTTCCAGCCGCCGCGCGGAGATCCAGAACAACAGCTCGAGACTCGGGCTGATGATGGTAAGCGACACGAGGAGCGGGTGGAGCCTGTCGGCAAGGGGAGAATGGGGCATCAACCTCGTCAAGAACGATACGAGTTTCGATCTCGACAATAACGCTGATGACAGATGGGCCACCCTGAAGGAGGGTGATCCCGACCAGACGATCTGGACGAGGCTGGGATATCTCGGGGTCAAGAACGAGCGCGCCGGCGAGCTCTCGATAGGAAAGAGATGGAGCGTATATTCCGAAGTAGCCGGCTGGACGGACATGTTCGATGTATTCGGCGGCTGGGCGAGCGGCATGTACCCCGGAGGGACAGACGGCGGGTACACCGGGACGGGAAGGGCAGAGAAGGTCCTGATGTACAGGCATACCATCAAAGGGGTGTTCGTCGGAGCTCAGATGCAGATGAGGGGGACAGGAGACAGGGTCGTTGATTCCTACGGCCTGGCCAGCTATCTGAACGTCGCCGATGGACTGACGGTGGGCGCAGCATGGAACGATGCATGGGTGGACGACGCTATCCACCAGAGCATTCCCGGGGCGCTTGATCACGCGAGGGCGCTTGTCACCGGAGTAAAATATGAGAAGGACTCGTTCTATATCGCCGGGATATATACCTGGCAGGACGGCAATGAGGCCGCATACAACGAGGATCATACCATCATATACAGCTGCAATGGATACGAGCTCTTTGTGCAGGATTACGTTACTGAAACACTCAGGTTCCATGGCGGATTCAACCTGCGGATCACGAGGGACCCGCATCCGTCCCTGCCGGAAGATTATGAGCTGAGACACTTTATCGTCGGCGCGGCATGGTATATCCGGCCGACGACATACATCTATTCGGAGTTCCTCCTTGATGACAGTATATATGGCGGTGGACGCGGGGGAGACAATGAGCTGACGCTGGGGATATGGATGGACTTCGCGAAGCCGCGCAGGAAACACTGATGATGCAAAACAGCCTGTCGATGCAGCAGAGGATGAAGAAGCTCTTCACCGAGGGCTTTTCCGTGATGGATATCGTCGAACCGCTGCCGGTGATCGACTCGCGCCGGCCTGCCGGCGATGCCCTCGCTGTTGTCGAGAAGACCAGGCTGCCGCTTCTCGGAGTGGTCGAGGAAGGCAGGATCTCCGGTTACCTGAGGCTCGAGGATATTTCCGACGGCGAATGCGGATCGGCCGCCAGGTCGTTCGACGAGATGCCTGTACTGGAAGAGACAGCGTCGCTCCCCGCGGCATTCGAGGCCCTCGCTGAGTCGCCGTACTGTTTCGTCCGGATCGAAGGCGAGGTCCGCGCTATTATCGGAAGGATGGATATCCAGAAGGCCCCGGTACGGATGTGGCTCTTCGGGATGGTCACGATAATCGAGATGTTCCTGTCGAGGATCATCTCTGATGCCTACCCCGACAGCGGCTGGAGGGAAATGCTGACCAGCAACAGGCTGAAAAGAGCAGAGAGGCTCCAGCACGAGAGAAGCAGGCGGGGCGAGGGAGTCCGCCTCATCGACTGCCTTCAGCTCTCTGACAAGGCGAACATCGTGATGAAGGATCCCGAACTCTTCAGCATGCTGAGGTTCGAATCGAAGAGATCGGCCCAGAAGGCGGTAAAGGAATTCGAGTCCCTTCGGAACAACCTTGCCCATTCGCACGACCTCAGCCTCAACTGGGATACGATACTCCAGATCTCCAGAGATATTGATATCATCGTTACCCGTATCTGAACGCGGGTTATCGGTTGACCCCGATTGCGTCCGGGAGTATGATGCTTCCGGCATCAAATTCATGAAATAGAAAGGGGACCATTATGTCAGACAGTGTCTACAAGGTCATCGAACTCGTCGGTACGAGCCCGGAATCGTGGGAGAAGGCGGCCGCCAACGCGGTGAACCAGGCGGGGAAATCGCTCCGCGACCTTCGCATCGCCGAGATCATCGATCTCGATATGCACCTCGAGGACGGCAAGGTCAAGGCGTACAGGGCCAAGGTGAAGATATCCTTCAAGTTCGAGGGCTGAATCGCGCCGTTGACGCGGAATCGATAATCATTTAAATTAAGCTAAGCGGGTAACTGCTGCCGGCGCGGCGCGTCCCCCGGGATTGCTCTATCTGCCGGTTTTATAATCCTGTACGAAACTCCGGAGGTATAAGGATGAGGATGATCAGTCTCGTTTCCCTTTTGATCCTGGCGGCGGCTCTTCTCGCCGGCTGCACCGCAACGAAGATGTCGTCAACAGCGAAGGTCTATGAGACACCGATAGCCGTCGATGCCCATTACACGGAAGGCGTTGACTTCAGCAAGTTCAAGACCTGGACATGGATACCTTCGGTCGGTGCGACCGGTTCGGAACGTATCGACGATCCCGAATTCCGGGATGTAGTCGGTACGGCCGTACAGAAGGAGATGTACGCGAGGGGATACGCGAAGACGACAGAGAAGCCCGACCTCGTATTGAACGCTTTCGTGAGTCTGGAAAAGATCGACAAGAAATACATCGAAGAGAATTTCAACGGCACCTACAAACCCGACTACTATGCGGATCTTCCGGACGGTGGAAGCAGCAAGTCGAGCTGGGAAGAGGGCACATTGATGCTCTTTATCTACGACGCGTCCAAGGGACAGGTCGTCTGGTACGGCACTGCCAAGACCGAAACGACAAAGAACGCCCCGGACGGCATGTGGCAGAAGAGGGTGCAGGATATCGTCGCCCAACTGCTCGACAGCCTTCCCTCGCGGACGGAGTAGAACGCCCGGTACCGTGGACGGGCTGAATTGACAGGTAAAGAAGGGAGACCGGAGATGTCATCGAAAGAGAATCTCGAGGCCGCATTCGCTGGCGAGAGCCAGGCGAACCGTAAATACCTCGCCTTCGCGAAGAAGACAGACGCCGACGGTTATCCGCAGGTAGCAAAGCTCTTCCGCGCCGCCGCCGAGGCGGAGACGATCCACGCCCACGCACACTTCAAGGTACTCGGCGGTGTCGGCGATACCGCCGACAATCTCGTCGACGCAGTCGCGGGAGAGGGGTACGAGTTCAGGGAGATGTATCCGAAGTTCATTGAGGAAGCGGAGGCCGAGGGCAACGACGCGGCCTTGAGGTCGTTCAGGTTCGCGCTGGCCGTCGAAGAGATCCATCACGGCCTCTACGAGAAGGCGCTCGAAGCGGTCAAGGGCGGTGGCGACCTCGCCGGGACGCCGATTCATGTATGCCCGGTGTGCGGCAACACCTTCAAGGGCGAGACCCCCGACAAGTGCCCCGTCTGCAACGTCCCGAAGGAGAAGTTCTTCGAGGTGAAGTAGCAGTGTACTGACTGATAGATATCAACAGAGCCGTCTTTCCGCGCCTTACCGGTGCGGACAGGCGGCTCTTTCGCTTATATGGAAAGATTGAGCAGAAAGAGGAACAGTCTGCAGGATCGCGATCATGAATATGCTGGACACAGAGCGATTTTCCGCTGAGAATGGCGGAAAAGGGAGGTATCATTATGAGATCAAGGATCATTGCCGCGGCTGTTCTGCTGGCCGCGCTTCTCGCTTCGTCTTCCGCGTCCGCCCTGGACTGGCCGTTCAGGATAGAGGCAGGCGATACAGTCATCACGATCTACATGCCGCAGATCGAGTCCCTCAACGGCGACATGGTCACCGCCAGGTCGGCGGTCTCGATTTCTGTTCCCGCGGTGGAGACACCCGTATTCGGCGCAGTATGGTTTGAATCATACGCTCTGACGGACCGTGAGACGAGAACGGTCGTTCTCTCAGACGTGAAGATAATGGGGGCGAGGTTTCCTTCGCAGGAGGGAAAGAATCAGGACAGGTTCGGGGAACTTGCCCGAAAGGAGATCGAGCAGTGGGAGTTCCTCATCACTCTCGATGACATGAACGCCATGCTCGAATATGTCGACAAGCAGAATATCGCGGTGGAAGGGATGAAGAACGATCCGCCGAGGATCTATTTCAAGAGCACGCCTGCCGTTCTGATCCTCATAGACGGCGAGCCGAAGGAGCAGGATCTCGAGAATACCGATCTGAAATACGTGGTCAACACGGCGTTTTTCATCGTCTATGACAAGAAGAGCAAATCGTACTATTTGAGGGGAGGCCCCTGGTGGTACTCCTCGAAGAAGGTCGATTCTGGATATGCCCCGGTCGACAAGGTTCCGGACGAAGTGGCGAAACTGGCCGCCGAAGCGGAGAAAGCCGCGGCGGAAGACGCAGCTGCCGCTGCCGCCGAGGCTGCTGCAGCCGGAGAGGACCCGCCGGCCGCTCCCGATTTTACGGATCAGTCGCCGCCTGAGATCATCATCTCTACGGAGGCCGCCGAACTGATCGTTACCGAAGGTGAACCTGAATTCGGCGCTATCGAGGGCACCGAGCTGCTCTACATGACCAACACCGATTCCGATGTTTTCATGGACCTCAAGGGTCAGAAGTACTTCACGCTGATATCGGGCCGCTGGTATATCGCGCCGTCGATGACGGGCGAGTGGAAGCATGTCGATTCAGGTGACCTTCCCGGGGATTTCGCGAAGATACCCCCTGATTCACAGAACGGTCACATCCTTGCCAGTGTTGCCGGCACAGATCAGGCGCGCGACGCCGTTCTTGACATGTACGTGCCGCAGACAGCCGAGATGGACAGGAAGGAAGCGACCGTCAAGGTGGAATACGACGGCGAACCGAAGTTCGAGAAGGTCGAGGATACAGACATGACCTATGCGGTCAACACCTCGAGCGCGGTGATCAAGGTCGCGAACAGCTATTATTGCTGCGATGAGGCGGTCTGGTTTACGGCCGCGGCGCCGGCCGGGCCCTGGGCGGTCTGCGTAGAGGTGCCCGACGCTATCTATACGATTCCGCCGAGCTGCCCCATATACAACGTGATCTACGTCTACGTCTATGACTACACGCCCGATGTCGTCTATACAGGATATACGCCGGGCTATACCTGCTCGTACGTATACGGCGGCACCGTAGTCTATGGAACGGGCTGGTACTACACGCCGTGGTACGGCGCCTATTACTATCCGCGCCCCGTCACGTGGGGATACGGTGTCCACTGGAATCCGTATACCGGCTGGGGTTTCTCCGTCGGCATCAGGTTCGGCGGCCCGTACGGGTGGTTCAGGATCGGATGGGGATCTCCCTACAGATACTGGGGCCCGAGAGGTTACAGGCACGGCTATAATCGAGGATACAGGCACGGGTACCGCCACGGGGCGAGACATGGTTACCGTGCAGGCTACAGAGCGGGGCAGCGTAGTGGTGGATCAAACAATATGTACAAGAACAGGGCCAACGGGGTGAAGAGAACGGGTGACGTCCGTACCGCGTCACCATCGACAAGGCAGGCAGGCGGTAACAGGAGCAACACCTATGCCGACAAGAACGGAAACGTCTACCGCAACAACCAGGGTAACTGGGAGAAGCAGGGAGGCTCGAGGGACAAGTCAGCCCAGCAGCCAAGCAACGCTTCAAGAGGCGATCTGAACAATCAGAAAGCGGCGAGAGACAAAGGCGCCAGCAGCAGTCAGTACCAGAGAGATAAATCGACCGGCCAGCGCGACACTCGTCAGACGACTACCGGCCAGAGGGATACGGGCCAGAAGAGCTCAGGCCAGAGGGACACGCGCCAGACGACGACGGGTCAGCGCGACACACGTCAGACGACGACCGGGCAGAGGAGCACGAGGTCCACGAGCAGCGGCCAGCGCAACACGAGGTCGAGCAGCAGCAGGCGCAGCTCGGGCGGAGGGGGGAGGAGAAGATAGAACCCGGACGGAACCTAGTGGAATGTCCTGTGGACGCGCATTCCTGATTGACTTTGGATGTTAAATTGTCGTATATACTGGCAATTGGCCGATTAATCTGTAACCGTTCCTTTTAGCTGGAGGTAATTCCCATGAGGAAGACCTGTCTTGTGATCGCACTCGCGGTTCTCATGACCGTTCCCGCCGCTGCGTTCGCGCAGGTGGCACAGCTCGAGATACTTCGCTCTGACGTGAGGGCCGAGAAGGTAGCCCTGATCACAGAGATGATGGAGTTCACCGACGAGCAGGCCGAGGTATTCTGGCCGGTATACAGGGATATGGAAAACGAAGCGGATAAACTGACCGATCAGCGGATCGCCCTGATCAAGGAATATGCCGAGAATTACGATGCGATGACCGACAAGGCGGCGACGGATATCGTCACCAAGGCAATCAAGCTTCGTGAGAAGAGGCTTGCCCTCGAGAAGAAGTACTACAAGAAGTTCTCAAAGGTCCTCGATCCGATCTCGGCGGCGAAGTTCTACCAGATCAACAGCGAGATCAGCAAGCTGATCGACCTGCAGGTCTCGGCCGGACTGCCGTTTTTCAAGTAGACTTTATTGAGTAGAGACACACTGGGAGGAAATCAGGAAGGGAGGACCGGAGATGACAGTGAAAATGAAGCGCAGAGCAGGCACGGGGCATGTCTTTGCGGCCGCGTTCGGTATCATGCTGCTCGTCATGGGCGGTTGCGCGCCAGATTCAGGATTCACCAGCGTCTCAGACTACGACGTCGTGGTGACGCACTACGATCCCGAGGCGGATTACCAGACATACACGACATTCGCCGTCGCCGATACTGTGGCCCATCTCGGCAACCCGAGCGGGAACAATGACGGGATATCGAAGGATATCGACCCGATCATCATCGACGAGATAACGGCTCAGATGATACGTATGGGATACACGCTGGAAAGCGACCCAGAGAATAATCCGCCCGACCTGTTCATGCTGCCCGGGATCACGATCTCGACATGGACCGGTTACGTGCCCGGTTACCCGTGGTACCCGGGGTATGGCTGGGGTGGGTGGTACCCGTATTACCCGTGGTATCCCGGTTATATGCCCGGCTATACCTACTCGTACGATACGGGGACGATCATCATGGATATGATTGACGTTGCCACTCTCGACGAGGAGACCGGAGATGTCCTGGTCATCTGGACCGGTGGGATCAACGGGGTAGTCAGCGGCTCGTCGGCAGCGAACTATGACAGGGTCGAGGGCGGCATCAGGCAGGCCTTCGATCAGTCGCCATACCTGAAGAAAAAGGGACCAGTGTGAGCAGGAACGACTGCATATCGGGAAAGGAGAATATTATGAGAACGATTCTTGCGGTTTTTCTGGTCCTGGTTCTTTGCTCTGGAGCAGTTAAGGCCGATGACGCAATAGGCGTCGTGACTTACGATGTTTCGTTCCCCCTGGGGGACATGAAGGATTATATCGACAAGACGAGCTGGCGCGGGTTCGGGCTCGAGGGAAGATGGCTCACGACCCCTAATATTACACTGGGGCTGTCATGGCACTGGAACACCTTCTACAAGTCGACAGGCGAGATGATCGAGATAACCAACGGGCATGTCACCGGCAACCAGTACAGGATCCTGTACGGATCGCCTATCATGGCCACCGCCTTCTGGTATCCGATGTCGCCGCTGGATAACCCCGATTTCATGCCGTACTTCGGACTAGGCGCCGGAACGATCTGGATGAAGGAGCGTCTCGAGATAGGGATCGTCGCGTTCGAGGACAGCAGCTGGCATTTCGGACTCACGCCCGAGGCGGGGATCATGATCCCGGTCGGCTACTACACGAGCTTTATCGCCGGCGCGAGGTACAACTACGCGTTTAAAAGCGGGGATTCCCCCGAATACCAGTGGTGGACCCTCAGTGTGGGATTCGCCTGGACGAACTAGACCGGGAGTTATCTGAAAGATGTTTAAAAGAAAATATGCGGTGCTTGCCCTGGCTCTCGTCGTCCTTGCGACGCTGACCGGCAACGCCGCTGCCCAGGACAAGGGCATCATGATCACGCCGCTCGCCGCATACCAGTGGGGCGGGACTTTCAAGGGTTATTACGGCGAAGCAAAGCTCAATGACGCGGGGAGCTTCGGGATCGCAATCGATATCCCTGTATATGACCGCGACGCTTTTGTCGAGCTTATCTATACGAGACAGGTCACAGACCTGACCTACAGGGAGTACGGCTCTGGCAATCCGGCCGATGAAGTTTTCGACATCGCCGTCGAGTACTACCAGATCGGCGGTCTGTATACGGTGGACAAGGACGGACCGAAGCCGTTCGGGACGATGTCGATCGGAGCGACGAGGTTTGCGCCCCAGAATTCGATCTACGGTTCAGAGTGGAAGTTCTCGGCAGCGTTCGGGCTTGGACTCATCGTTCCGGTCAGCCAGAGGATCGGGATCAGGACGCACGTCAGGCTCCTTCTTCCATTCATGTACACGGGTGGTGGCATGTGGTGTGGAACCGGGGGATGCTCGATCGGTGTCAGCGGAGGAAGCGCCGTCGCTCAGGGAGATGTCGCCATCGGTCTCGTTATCAGGATCTGATGACGACCGGTGATGGATTATCGAATGATGCGGGCCGCCATCCGGCGGCCCGTTTCTTTAATAATATTTCACTGTCATTTTAATACTATCCGGCGGATAATCCCCTGTTGAAAGGGTAAATAACGCAAAGGGGAGCGATAGATGGAAAAAACCGGTTCGACATCAAGCATACTTATCACGTTCGCGGCATTCATCATCATCGTGGCCGGTATGAAGGCCGCCGCAACGATCGTTGTTCCCGTCATGTTCGCCCTTTTTCTCGCTATTATATGTTCCTCACCAGTCTCATGGCTCGTAGGGAAGGGTGTCTCGGCATGGCTGGCGATACTGGTCGTTATCCTGGTCATCATCGGTGTCAGCTCGTTCGTCACAGGTTTTCTCGGAGCGTCGATCACTGATTTCGTCAGGGCATACCCCAAGTACACGGCGGGCCTCGATCAGCGCTTCTCGGGGATTTACGAATGGCTCGAGGGCCGGGGCGTTGATATGAGCAATATCGATCTCCTCGGCAAGATCGATGCAGGAACGGTCATGGGATATACTGCGACGGTGCTGAACAACCTCAAGGACGTGCTGGCCAATGGATTCCTGATAATCGTGACGGTCATTTTCATGCTGCTCGAGGCCTCGAGCTTTCCAAAGAAACTCAGGGAGATCCTCGACGATCCCGACGAGACAATACCTCATTTTGATAAGATCACTGATGAGATCAAACGCTACCTCGGGTTCAAGACCTGGATCTGCCTGTCGACCGGTATTGTCGCGACAGGGCTCTGTATTGCTGTCGGAGTCGATTATCCCTTCCTGTGGGGCGCGGTCGCGTTCCTGCTCAACTACATACCGACGATCGGCTCTTTCATAGCGGCTATCCCGCCTGTCCTGCTCGCCTTCGTACAGTACGGTTTCACGCGCGCGATAATACTGGGTATCGGGTATGTCGTCCTGAATCTTGTCATAGGCAATTTCGTCGAACCAAGGGTGATGGGCAGAGGGCTCGGTCTTTCCACCCTGGTCGTATTCCTCTCCCTGATCTTCTGGGGATGGGTCTTCGGGCCGGTAGGAATGATACTTTCCGTTCCCCTGACGATGATGATGAAGATAGCGCTCGAGACGCGGGAAGATACGAAATGGATCGCTGTCCTGCTGGGTTCCCCGAAATAGAATTCCTGAACAGCTGTAAATAAAAAAGGGCCGCGGTGATACGGCGGCCCTTTGCTTTCTGTCCATTACTCAGTCACAGGCTAGAAGCTTCTGCTGTACATAAGCTGCCAGTTGTACTGCTTGTGAGTCGACTCGACCGGGGGGATTCGACGATCCGTTGCCCGGATTGGTCGCGCTGCTCTCGAGGCCGGTCTGGAAGGAGGCATTGATCCCGTTGACCTCTGCCCACTCGTAACCTGCGCCGACAGTGATGTGATGCTCGACGATGGCGGGGAAGAGGGCGTTGACGTACTGGTCGGGAACGGGGTTCTTGCCGTAGTTGTAGCCGCCCCTCAGTGTCAGTGCCTCGGTAGCTTCATAGGCTCCACCGAGGGCTATGACGAGCTGGTTCTCCCAGTTCTGGAAGAGGGTGGCGTCCATCTCGAGACCGGCGAATGCGCCGTTCTCGGCCGTGTCGTCGGCCTTGAAGCTCATCTTGAAGTCCTTCATCGCGCTTTCCCAGCCGACGAGTTTGAGGTCGAATGCGAGAAGGAGCTTCTCGCTCGCATCCCATGCGACGCCGCCTCCGATGACCCACGGCCACTGGAAGTCCATGATTGTGATCTTGCCTGAGACGGGGATGTTCACGTCCTCGTAATCGGCACCTGTAAACATATTAACGGCCATGCTGAGCGTGGCGTTTTCAGTCTCGAGGTCCTGGAGCCAGGTCTTCGAATGATATGTCGCGCCGACCGTGATCGCCGGTGTGACCTCGTAGGTCAGGCCGAGCTTGCCGGCAGCGCCGTAACCCTTCGCCTCACCAAAGAAGTCGCTGTCGTTGGAGAAATCGAAGTAAGCGTGGTTGAGATGGTGAATTCCTGTGCCGCCTGCGGGTTCATACATACTCATGAAAGCGTCGACCATCGAGCCTGTGGCGGTCCCGATGTTCTGGGCGTTTGGATTTGCCATGTCGCCGAACTGAGCCTCGCTCATCGCCATCTGCAGGTCCATCCCCGCCCAGACGAAGTCGAGGGTCACACCGATCGTGAGTTTCTCGTTGATGTCATAGGTGACGGGAATCATAGCGCGTCCCACGCTGACCTCGGAGCGGTTGACGAGTCCCTGCTCGAGGGCGGTGTTCTGTCCCTGGCTGGGATCTGACATCCAGGAGCTCGAGCTGTACTCGGTGCCCATTCCGCCCTGGCCGAAGACGCCGATTCCGTATCCCCAGGCGCTCTTCTTCACGTAGAAACCGAGCGCGGGCATCCAGAACGACTTGCTCTCCGACTCAGCCGCCATGTCGCCGTTCGGGGTCGTGACAGTAGCGGTGATACGCGGCCCGAGGTATCCCACAGCCACGTCGAGGTGGTAACCGTCGGCGAAGAAGCCGAGGGTGGCCGGGTTGTTCATCATCGCGGCGGTTCCGTTGTGGAACCCGAACGAGGTGCCGCCCATACCGGCTGATATCGGGCCGTACCCCTCGAGGTTCATCCGTTGGTCGCCATCGCCGCAGCCGGGATCCCGGCCAGCAGCGCGAACGCAATGAGAACGGTTGACAGTTTTCTCATCTTCAAGACTCCTGGTTAATTGAGAAAGATTGTCGATAACCTGAATATTTCAGGGAATATAAGGACGCTGAATAGTTGAGTCAAGACGTAAGTTATTTCCCTGCAAGGACGAGTATTCCGAACAGCATAAAGAGGCCGCCGGAGACGTATCTGACCATTTTCTCGCCGATCAGGGATGGAAGGAAGTTGCCGGCGAGGACTCCCAGTCCGGTAGCCAGCACCATGGCCAGCGCCGCGCCGGCGAAAACGACCCATGGGGACCTGTACCTGCCGGCGAGGCTCAGTATAGTCAGCTGTGTCTTGTCACCGAGCTCGGCGAGAAACATGATCCCGAACGAAGTAAAGAAGATCTTCCACACGTCAGTCGTTCCTTTCTATGATCTTTTCCTTTATCCGGGCGACAAGATCACCTGTCACGGGGAAACGTCCCGATTCGGTCAGTCCCTCCTCGAGCAGTCCGAGTCCCGGCCTGATGAACCCGAGGAATGCCTTCTTGCCCTTCTTCATGCCGAGGAAAGAGAAGGCAGCCAGGGCCTGCATGTTCCTCTGTATCCCGGCGAGCACGAACCGTTCGCTGAACGCCTCGAATCCGCCGTCCGGCTCGGAACTGTCCCCTGCGAACCTGTAATAAAGTTCCATCAGCAGGGTCTTTCGTGTGCCGGACTCTACCGGATGGTAGGGGTCCTTGAGGAGCGAGGCGATATCGTACATCCCCGGTCCCCTGTGAGCGGTCTGGAAATCGACGATCCGAAGCGTTCCGTCCTTGACCATGATATTGCGGCTCTGGAAGTCCCTGTGCATGAATACAGGTGTATGTGAGGCGAGTTCGGCGGCAAGTGACCTTCGTTCTTCGTCCCATCCCCGCGGGATCTCCATACCGGCATGATTTTCGACGAACTCCCTGGCGAAGTAGTCGGTCTCGCCGAGGAGTACTTTCTCCGAGAAGACCATATCGCCGAGGATTCCTGCCTCCTTCTCCGCGGCGGTCACTGTTGTCTGCAGGCGGTGGAGTATCTCTACACAGTCCCGGTAGAATGCCAGTTCGGCCTGCTGATCCGCTCCCTCGAGCGCGTCAACGAGATGGATATCGCCGAGATCCTCCATGACCACCGCTCCGCCAACGTCGATCGAATAGAATTTCGGGACCGGAATCCCGTTCTCGCGCAGGAAATCACCGATACGGATGTACCGGTCGAATTCAGGCCCTCCTCCCGGCTGGACGAGGACAACGGCTGACAGGCCCTCTTCCTCGACCCTGAGGAAATGCCTGGCCGAACCTCCACGGGTTATTACGCTTACGGTGGCCCTGTCCGAGAATCCGCCGCCGGGCATCCGCTCCCAATCCCCTTCGAGCGCCCTGAGGGCCAATGCGAGGACATCAGGATCTGTCACTTCTTTACCTCCAGCACATCGCTATCGTAGATAATCGCCGATCTCAATCTCGCGCCGCTGCGCACAACAGCGCCATCCATCACTACGCAATCCTCGAGAAATGTGTCTCCCTCTATATGAGCTCCCTTTCCCACGTCGAGGAAGCCGTTCCACTGCGCGCCGGGATCGATCGATGATCCTTCGCCGGCTCTCAGCGGCATCGGCGGTGGCGGGACCTTGCTGTCGAACATTACCCTTTCTAACATGATCATCCTGTGTATGTCGAGATATGAGAGGGGGGAGCCGATCTCTCCCCATGCGGCGTCACCCGCTCCCGATGCATCGAATCCGGCAACCGAGCCGGGCATGCCGGAGATCATCTCGAGCAGTACTGGGACGAGGCTCTTCTTTTTCGGGGGAAAGTATTCAAGCGCAGCCCCGGCGATGACCGCCATCCCCGTATATCCCATGGCGCGTGACTTATCTGGGGTGGAGGGACCGATGTCGATGACACTGCCTCCGGCGTCCAGCGTAACAGCCGCCGGCGGCGTTCGTCCGCCGTCCTCCGGCGTCATCAGTATCATTGTTACCAGCGCCTGCCGCGCTTTGTGGAACTCGAGGGCCTCCTCGAACCCGAAGGAGGAGAGTACGTCGCCGTTGTGGAGCAGTATATGATCGGCGCCGCCGAGATCGGCGGCCATGTTCCCGATGCCCCCACCGGTGTCGAGCAGCTCTTCTTCCTCGTGGAAGATGACCGGCCAGCCCTTTCCATCCGCGTATTCCCTGACCATCTCGCTGAGGTGAAAGAGATTGATGTGAAGTCTCGATGCGCCGCAGCGGAGCAGCTTCTCGGCGGCGATCTCCAGCAGCGGGACCCCTGTGACCGGAAGGAGGGGTTTCGGCAGGCGGCTGGTCAGCGGCAGCATGCGCGTGCCTTTTCCGGCCGCCAGAATGATCCCTTCGATTCTGCTGCCGGTCATTCCATCACCCTCTGATCAATCATAAAGCAGCCAGCTGTTTCTTGACTCGATGGATGCGGCGAGAGGCTCTCGCCATCCTGACGTGATCTCATCATAAGCAATTCCCGAATCGATGTCCTCTCGCAGTCCGGGGCCTCCGTAAATGATATCGATCGGAGATTTTTCCGTCTCGTATTCGTAAGGAGGATCGAGCCATTTGAAGTTCTCAGGGCAGAGGTCCGATACCGCCCTTATAACCGCAACAGCGCAGAGAACGGGCCTGAAGGCCAGCCTGTCGGTGACATATATCTGTACGCCGCCGCAGTCATCGCCGGCGAACTTGTCGAATGTCGGCCTGAATACTGCCGGCCGGAAAGACGCACCGGGTATACCGGCCGATTCGAGGGCGAAGGTCAACTCCATCGGATCTATCCAGGGCGCTCCCGTCAATTCGAACGGCCTCGTCGTTCCTCTTCCCTCCGAGATGTTCGTCCCCTCGAGCAGGACCATTCCCGGGTAGACAAGCGCCGTATCCGGAGTCGGAATGTTGGGGGAGGGCATAACCCAGGGAAGCCCCGTATCAGTGAAGAGCATATCTCTCTTCCAGCCGTCCATCCTGACGATCTCGAGGGCGCAGGGATCAGGATCTGAGCCGTTTATCGCCAGCAGGATCTCGCCGATCGTCAACCCGTGCCTCATCGGCAGGGGCCAGAGTCCGACGAACGACTCGTATCCTTTCTCGAGGACAGGGCCCTCGACCGCGGTTCCATCGATCGGATTCGGCCTGTCGAGCACGATCATATCGAGGCCCGCTGCGGCGCATGCTCTCATCATGAGAAGGGCGGTCCATATATATGTATAAGGCCTCGCGCCGACGTCCTGAAGATCGACGACCACTACATCAAGTCCTGCGAGCATCTCCGGGAGAGGGGATCTCGTCTCTCCGTAAAGCGAATGGACGGGTATGCTGAAGTGCGGGTCGGTGTAGCCCTCCCACTCGATCATGTTCGCCTGGGTGATCCCTGAAGGGCCGTGCTGCGGCCCGAAGAGGCACGCAAGATCGGCATCGCTTCGCGCGATTATCCCTGCCGTGTGGTCGAGGGATGAGGAGACTGAGGCCTGGTTGGCCAGCAGCCCGGCCCTAGCTCCTTTCGGCAGTTTATACCCGCCGCCGCTCAGTATGTCGCATCCTGTACGCACGGACCTCCTTCTGCGTCAAACTATTATGTTTTCAGACATCGTAAAGGCTGATATATTTCCCGTACAGGAGAAAATCATACCTGGAAGGAAGGTGGGACTGATGTCCAGAAAGACCGGTTATTTCGTGCTAACGATACTTGCCGCCGTCCTGCTCGCTTCGTGCGCCGGGGACAGGGAGCCGTCACTTCGCGGCGGCACACTCGTCGTGGGTGAGATAAGCGCCTACGAATCCCTCAACCCGATGACCACTACCGATGCTCACGCGAGGGATATCTATAACCTGATGTTCCTTTCGCTTCTCGATGAGAACGATGATTTTCTCACCTTCGAACCGAGGCTCGCCAGATCCTGGGAGTTCTCGTCCGATCGCAGGGAGCTGACATTCCATCTGCGTGACGACGTCGTCTGGAGCGACGGGGTCAGGTTCACGGCGCATGATGTGCTCGCTACTTTCACCGCCCAGAAGGATACCGCGATGGCATGGAGCGGCAGGCACCTCAAGGAACATATCGACGAGGTGCGGGTGGTCGACGATTACACCGTCGTGTTCCATTTCAACCGTGTATATCCATACCAGGTGATGGACGCCAACGATGGCCCGATCCTGCCGAAGCATTTTCTCGAGCGCATGACCCGCCGGGAGATAAGAGGGCTCAAGGTCGAGGAGTTTCCCACGACCGGCCCGTTCCGCGTTGGAGAGTGGATCAGGGGACAGTCCCTCACGCTGGTCCCCTACGACGGATATTACGATGAGGGGAAGCCATATCTCGATCGCGTCGTATTCAAGATCGTTCCCGATCAGGTCAACCTGATCACCCAGCTCAAGAGCGGCGAGGTCGACTGCATGGAGAGTCCTCCTCCGATGGAATTCGACAAGTTCCGCAAGGGCGATTTCGGGATAGAAACCTTCAACTTCCCGGCGAGGGCTTATATCTACATCGGATGGAACGGTAAGCACCCGCTCTTCCGGAATAAAGATATCCGCAGGGCGATGACGATGGCGATCAATCGCCAGCTGATCATCGATAATCTCTATTACGGACTCGCTGAGGAATGCACCAGTCCGTTTATTCCCCAGATGTGGGCATATAATGGTGATATCAGCCCTATTGCATACGATCCGGAGGGAGCGAAACGGTTACTTGCCGAGGCGGGGTTTGCCGACTCCGACGGCGACGGCTGGCTCGACCGCGACGGCAAGAGGTTCGAGTTCGAGATGATGACCAACCAGGGGAACCAGATACGCAACGACATCCAGGTGATGGTCCAGGAGCAGCTCGGCCGGATCGGCGTGAAGGTAGAGCTGGTCATCCTCGAGTGGACGGTGATGGTCGCGCGGCACAAGGCCGAGGATTTCGAGTCTATTGTCAGCGCCTGGAGGGTAGGGACGAAGGTCGATCTCGCTCCGATATGGTCATGCGAGGCGAGGAAGGAAGGCGGCTACAACAGGGTCGACTTCTGCAACGCCGAGGTGGACAGGCTGAACTCGACGGCCTGCGGCATCTTCGACTTCGATGAGGCGCGGCCCCTCTTCTTCAGGGCACAGGAGATAATCTACGAGGAACAGCCTTTTACATTCATGTACAATCCTCAGTCGATGCTTTTGCTCCACGAGAGATTCACTGGAGCGAAACCTGACGCGATAAGCATGTATCACAACCTCCACGAGTGGCGCGTGGGCCCGGTGAAGGAGAAAGAAGGCGACGATGCTCCATGAGGTAGGAGTCGGAGCCCTCGTCAGCGCCGCCGCGGCACAGGTGCTGAAGCCCTTCGTGGACCTGCTGCGGGGAAAGGGTTTCAATGCATTCCGCATGCTCGACACAGGCGGCATGCCCAGTTCGCACACTTCTGTCGTGACGACCCTGACCGCCGGAGTCGCGGCTTACGAAGGCGTTTCCTCACCTCTCTTCGGCATAACCCTCATTGTCAGCCTCTATTTCATATTCGAGGCGACGGGACTGCGGCAGGAGGTAGGCAACCAGGCGAGGGTCCTCAACGAGATCGTCGACAAGGTCCGCGAGACGCATCATTTCAACGCCGAGGAACTGCACGAACTTATCGGTCATACATGGGCCGAGGTGACGGGCGGATTCGCGCTCGGCCTGCTCGTCGCCTGGATAATGTTCTAGCCGGCCGCACCCCTGAAAAACCCTTGACACCTTATTCCGCCGGGTAGAGAATAGCTCGTACAAACCAGATAATATCATGCCGGTACATCATCGGCCGGCAACCGGAAGAAAGGGTGATGAGATCGGAACGGGCCTGACCACGCAGAGAGCATCGGATTCCGATCCGGGCATGCGTTACTTTTTCAGAATGATCAGCGGAGTCGGATCGCCTGGGGTGATTCGACTTTTTTCTTGGAAAAAGTCGCAGGTGCATGGACAAGATATCAGGAGGTGCATATCAACATGCGGACCATAGCGGTGATCAACCAGAAGGGCGGCTGCGGGAAGACCACGGTCGCCGTCAATCTTGCCGCAGCGCTCGGGGAGCTCGAGAAAAAGGTGCTGCTCGTAGACATGGATCCACAGTCCCACGCCTCGCTAAGTCTCGACATTTCCAGTCTGGAGGTCGATCATACGACTTACGATCTCCTCAGGAATCCTCGTGTGACAGTCGAAGACGCGACCTGTCGCTACAGTGATCATCTCGACGTGATCCCATCCTCGCCCGTGCTCGGAGCGATCGAGCAGGAGCTTGCGGGCCGGGACGCGAGAGAGACCAGGCTCGCCTCCAAGCTCGTACGAGTTGACGACATGTACGACTATGCTGTTATCGACTCTCCGCCGAATGTCGGTCTTCTCACATTCAATGCGCTCATGGCAGCCGGCGAGGTAGTGATCCCGGTCGATCCGAGCATTTACTCCCTGCAGGGGGTCGGTAAGCTTCGCGAAACTATCGAACTTCTCGAGAACGAGACGAAGCACCGTGTCACCGTGTCAATCCTCATCAACAATATCGAGAAGAGGACGAATTTCTCGAGGAATCTCGTCGATGAACTCGAGAGGCTTCACGGCCACGAGCTGATGGATGTGACGATCAGCCATTCGGTCAAATACAAGGAGGCATCCCTGAGGGGAGTCTCTATCTTCGGGATCCCGCGCTCGGACAGGCTGAAATGGGAATTCCTCACCCTGGCGAGAGAACTCGAGGACAGGGGCTCGCTGATCGATACGGCCGACATGGGTGAGTGGATGGAAAAACTTCACGGCCCTCGCGTCACAGCGGGAAGCGTGATATTTTCAGTCGACGCTCCCGCCGCGGGCAGCGTCTACCTGACGGGAGAATTCACCAACTGGTCGCGCGAGGGGCTCAAGATGGAGAGGGACGGCGAAGACGGGTTGTGGAAGGTTGCCGTCGATCTCGATTCAGGAGAGTACGAGTACAGATATATAATTGACGGAGTCTGGATAAAGGATCCAAGGAACGTCGATTCGGTCCTCAATGAATTCGGGCAGGAAAACTCACTGCTGATCGTCTGAACCCCTTGCCGGACTTCGTGGCATGCATCAGGGAAACAGGCCAAGAGACCTTCGTGACATCAGTCATCTCTACCTCTCGAAACCGCAAGTAAAGAGAGAGGATGTGGCGGGTAGCGTTGCGCTCGTCCTTCTTGCCTCGTTGGGCGGCGGACCGCTTCGAGCCTGGCTCTCGGCGGGACTGGCAGCCGCGTTCGGCTCGCAGAATATCGCTGTCACTCTTCTCGATACAGGGCCGTGGCTGCCCAATGCGGGGTACTACTTCGCTCTCGAACCCGGTCGTTATCTGCGCCCCGTTCTGGATGAGAAAGCCGTCGTCGAGATAGATGCCGGTCCGGGAATAAAGGTCATGAGCGCGAGGGACCCGGCTCTTTTCAAGGATACGGGGGACGGGTACGTTGCGGGGAATGGCATATTGATCATCGCGTTCGAGTGGCCCGGCAGCGCGGGTGCTGCGGGACTGCGCTCTCTGCCCTGTTTACGGGGGAAACTCCCCGCGTTTCTGCTTACTGTCTCCGACTGCAGCCCCGGAGGCGGGGAAGGTATACTTCGCGCGTTCGAGGAGCTCTTTCCCGGAGGGCCGGCGCTGGCTCTCTTTCCCGGTGGAGACAAAGACCCGGCCGGGAGCATCGAACCGTGTCCCTTTCCGGAGGAGATGCTGGAGGGACTGAGCAGAAGAAAACCGCCCGTTTCGTCCTTTCTGACGGGGCTCGCCGCTGAGATCCTGCAGAGACTCGGCTCGAAGAAGAAAGGAGCTGCGCGTGGCGGAATCGGATGAGCGACTGGAAACGGCGGGCCGCAACGGCTCAAGAATAGCCGACAGGGGCATCAGGCGCCTCTACTCTATCCTCTGCAGTGAGATCGCCGGTTTCTCGCCATCGGTCACAGTCGAGGCCGCTCCCTTCGAGACGAGGTTTGCCACGGCATCCGGTATGTATGTCAGGATCTCTCCCTACCGTGAGCTGTTCCTCGTATCGGCCGGCTGCGATTCTCCGGTGGAGATCAGGGTATCGGATGAAGACGGCCTTGTCAGAGCCCTCGACATCGCCCTTGAATGCTTCCTGAAATCGACTTTCGCGACTCTCTCCGACTGACCCTCTTTCAGCGGAAGAATCGGCCCTGTCAATTGAGCTCTCACCCCCATTATATTAATCGACTTTCGCGGACCGTCTCCGTTTATTATCTTTATATCAGGATATCGGCCCCACCGATAGAAGGGCGGATCAGATGCGAAAAGCCACGGGGTTGCTACTTTTGGGTCTCGCGTTGGGAATGGCGTTTCAGTCATGCATCTTCCAGACCGATCCTGCAAGACCGAATGCCCCTCCATATATCAAGGATTCCTCTCCGGAGGATCTCCTGCAGGTCATAGAAGTGCCTGTCGACTCGATAATGTTCAGTTTCACGGCTGGTGATCCGGATCACGACGAGCTGAGTTACAGGTATGTCCTCGTCGATAACGATGGTGATCTCATCGAGGTCCTTCACGAGGGATCGGAATTTACGTTCGAACCGAATGAGGGAGGATTCTACCATCTTCAGGGCAGGGCGTACGATCATTCTGATTTCGCGGCGAGGGACTGGTACGTCACGGCGATAGAACTCCACAACGACCCGCCCGTCATCAGCTGGTATTCACCGGATCAGGACAGCATCACAACGCTCATAGGTTCGACACTCGAATTCAGGATGGGTGTAGACGACGACCATCCCGAGGATCTGCGTTATTCATATTATGCGGGCAGCGTTCCGATAGAGATAATGGATGAGACTTCGTGGGCGCAGCACCGGTTCATGGAAAATGGATTTGTCGATGTTACCGGACTGGTCTGGGACGGCGAGTTCGGGGACACACTGTCGTGGGTAGTGAGGGTCGTTGGAGAGCCGGATACGATCCTGCCAGCGAGGATCACCGACCTGATCGGCTGGACCGGAAACGATCCCGGGACGATACGGCTCCAGTGGACGGCGTCGGGCGATGACGATATGGACGGGAGAGTGAACCACTATCGTGTAAGGACACACACGATACCCATGTTGAACGAAGACGACTGGGATGAGGCTTCACAGAAGAATGACGTGCCGGTGCCCGGGCTGCCCGGGACGACAGAGGAGATGATCGCCGGGAATCTCAATCCGGGAACGTGGCTCTACGTGACGGCCAGGGCGGTTGACGATTTCGGGAACATGTCACAGCTGGGCAACTGCATCAGACTGCTTGTCCGCGGAGTCGACGCGGATGGATACATAACCGACGCGACGACAGGTGTTCCGGCCGAGGGAATAGTCGTTTCCGCGGAAGGGATCGCCGATACTACCTCGGCAGACGGCTATTACAAGCTTTCAAACCTCCCCCTGTATACCGATCGCATCAGAATCAGGGACGAACACGTAGCCGGTGATCAGGGGGCATACTACGATATGGCGATTCCCGTATCGAACGTCAGCTGGCATTTCAGCGCTGATTACGCGTTGATGCCCTACTTCGACCTGGTGAGCACTCTTGCCGGCACCTACGATGACAGCTTCTATACCTTCTTCAGGGCTATGACGTATACGAAAGGGCTGCTCGGAAGACCGACGATCTTCAGAAACTGGCACCATTACCCGCTGACTGTCTACAATCCTCCGTATTCGTGGGAGGGGGTCGATATCCAGGAACTGGCCAGGATCGCCATGGCAGCATGGAACGATCTGACCGGTCTTGAGCTCTTCATCGAGAGCGCCGATGCCGAGGCTTCAGATGTAGAGATAGTCTACGACCTGCAGGACGGAATGAAGCATCATGTCGAAACGGTCAGTACAAACGAGGACGGAACGCCGTCGAAGATGCGGATCTGGATATACCCGAACAATCAGCTCTCGCCCATCCAGTTCAGGGGCAGGAGGATATTTGCCCACGAGCTGGGACACACGCTCAATCTGGGCCACAGCACCGATCTCGGCCACCTGATGGTCGGAGGAACTGCGCCTATCACGGATGACCCGTCCGAGGACGAGATCAACCTGGTAAGGTCGCTCATCGGGATGCCGGTCATATTCGACGCTTCCTGGTATGTAGATGAATAAGCGCTGCCAACATGGCAGTGACAGCTTGGTATTGTATGACAGAACGTCTGGAGAGCTGAGATCCTCCAGACGTTCTTTTACTTAATGTTGAAATTCTGCAGGCTCTATCTATCTAAAAATACGTTACATACGTGATATGACCCTCAAACGTGCCTTCTGGCACGTAAAGTGCGATTATCAGGTTGTGGAATAGCGACTGATACTGCGGCACTAACGCTGATCAGTGCGATTTAATGAAAACAATACGAGGTGATGATTATGCTGAATGCGGACAGGTTTACAGTAAAGACGCAGGAGGCGCTGTCGGCGGCACACGAGGCCGCTTTCAGGGCGAAAAACACAGAGGTACTTCCCATCCATCTCCTTGCCGTACTGGTGAGGCAGGAAGACGGGATCGTGACTCCGCTTCTGAAGAAACTGGGCGTTGATATGTCGAGGGTAGAGAACGGTATCGAAGAGGGCCTTTCACGATGCGCAAGGATCGACAAGGGCCTGCCCGACACGAGGCCGTCGCTGCAGTTCCAGGAGGTAGTCAGGAAGGCTATGGAGGAGGCCGATTCGCTGCACGACGAGTATGTAAGCACCGAGCACATCTTTCTCGCGCTGGTCGAGGACAGTGGCGAGACGGGAAAGATGCTCGCGGCTGTCGGTGCGAGCAGGGATGCGGTCCTGCAGGCTCTCGTCGGGCTGCGCGGTTCGCAGAGGGTAACGGACCAGAACGCCGAGAGCAGGTACCGGGCCCTGGAGAAGTATACTATTGATTTCGTGAAACTCGCGAGGATGGGAAAGCTCGATCCTGTCATCGGACGCGATGAGGAGATAAGACGGGTCAGCCAGGTACTTTCGCGCAGGAGGAAGAACAACCCCGTTCTGATAGGTGAGCCTGGCGTAGGCAAGACCGCGATCATCGAGGGGCTTGCCCAGCGGATCGCGGGAGGTGATGTTCCCGAAAGCATACGCGACAAGAGGTTGCTCGGCCTCGACATGGGGGCCCTTATCGCCGGGGCGAAATTCCGGGGTGAGTTCGAGGAGCGATTCAAGGCCGTCCTGGAGGAGGTCACTTCGTCCGACGGCGGGATCATTCTCTTTATCGATGAGCTGCATACCCTTGTAGGAGCAGGTGCGGCCGTAGGCGCCGTCGACGCTTCCAACATGATCAAGCCGGCACTCTCACGTGGTGAGCTTCGCTGCGTCGGAGCGACGACGCTCGACGAGTACAGGAAGTATATCGAGAAGGACGCGGCCCTTGAGAGGCGCTTCCAGACGGTGCTGATCGGTGAACCCGATGTGGGTGAGACCGTTTCGATCCTCAGGGGGCTGAAAGAGAAGTACGAGGTCCACCACGGCGTGAGGATAGAGGATTCCGCGTTGATCGCTGCGGCGAAGCTCTCGCACCGGTATATCTCGGGCAGGTTCATGCCCGACAAGGCGATCGATCTCGTCGATGAGGCGGCCTCACGTCTCCGTATGGAAATGGACTCTGTCCCGATAGAGCTCGCGGAGATCCAGGACAGGATCACCCAGCTTGAGATAGAAAGGACCGCCCTGGAAAAGGAAAAGAAGAAGGAGGCGGTAAAAAAGCGTCTCAGCGAGGTAAAAGAGAAGCTTGCGGAACTCGGTGAGAAGGCTTCGGTGATCAGGGTCAGATGGGAAGGGGAGAAAGAGGTAGTCGATACTATCAGGAAACTCCAGGAAGAGCTCGATGCCGCTCGAACTGAGGAACAGCTTGCCCAGCGGGACGGCGATCTCGAGCGTGTCGCCGAGCTGAGATACGGGATCATCGTGGAGCTGGAGAAGAATCTCGAAGAGGCCCGCGCCCGGCTGCATGAACTGCAGGATTCCGGGGAGAGACTTATGCGCGAGGAGGTCACGGAGAGTGATATCGCGGATATCGTCAGCAAGTGGACAGGCATTCCCGTCAGCAGGATGGTCGAGGAGGAAAAACAGAAGATCCTCCATCTTGACGAAAGACTGGCGGAGAGGGTAGTGGGCCAGAGCGAGGCGATCGAAGCGGTCAGCAGCGCGGTCCGCAGGTCGCGCACCGGCCTTCACGACCCGCGTCAGCCGCTCGGTTCGTTCATATTTCTGGGCCCGACCGGCGTAGGAAAGACCGAGCTAGCGAAAGCGCTTGCCGAGCAGCTCTTTGACGACGAGAACGCAATGGTCAGGATCGACATGTCGGAGTTCATGGAGAAGCACGCCGTTTCGCGCCTGCTCGGCGCGCCCCCGGGTTACGTCGGGTACGAGGAGGGAGGCTACCTGACAGAGGCAGTTCGCCGAAATCCCTACTCGGTGATCCTGTTCGACGAGATCGAGAAGGCGCACCCCGATGTATTCAACGTGCTCCTGCAGCTTCTCGACGATGGAAGGCTCACCGACTCCCAGGGACATACCGTCGACTTCAGGAACACCATCGTGATCATGACCTCGAATCTGGGGAGCCGCTTCCTTTCCGAGCGTGAAACGCTCGGCGATGAGGAGATAGCGGCGAGGATGAAGGAATCCCTCAGGGAGTTCTTCCGCCCCGAGTTCCTCAACAGGGTCGATGAGACAGTCGTATTCGGGTTCCTCTCCAGGGAGGACATAGCGAGGATAGTCGTCATTCAGGTCGATAAGGTCAATGAGCGTCTCAGGGAGAACGACCTCGAGCTCAAGCTTACGGAGGAGCTGCTCGGCATACTCGCTGACAGGGGATACGATCCCGAGTTCGGCGCGAGGCCGCTCAAGAGGCTGATCCAGAAGATGCTTCTCGATCCCCTCGCGACGAGGCTTCTCGAGGGAGACATACCTGCGGGGAGCGTGATCGAAGCGAAATGGAAGGATGAACGGGTCGTTTTCAAGCTCTGATCAACGCCGGAACCGGAAGAGGAACTGCTGCGGTGCGGCAGTTCCTTTTTTCAGACGGGGTTATGCTCTGTACTCAATGTGTTAGATATATCTCATAAATCTCATACTTGACATAGACTTACGAATGATGTACAATACAGTTACAATTTATCAGGACTGCTCATCTTTCTCCCCTGGCCTTGAATACTCGAAGGATGACATCTTCAAGGAGTCGCAACGTAGAGACTTACCGCTACCGTCGTTAGGACCAAGTAACACCTATGCCTCCAGGAGGTCCATTGATGGGTCGGATAGTATCCGCACTTGTTATAGTTATTGCCACCGTGTCGCTGCTTGCCGGCGGCTTGTCGGCGGCTGAAATCTCCGTCAGGATCGATGTGGACGCATCCGCCGTCAGAGTAATCAGTGACGGTAAAGGCGGATCGATTGTTTCGGCTGACGGTATGGACGGTACCAGCTATTTCGAATTTCCCTCTATACCTTACAGGTCATTGAGCGTGCTCATCCCGCAGGGCGAGAAAGTCGTATCTTTCCGCCTCGAAGGCGGCAGTACGGTCGAGATTTCAGGTTCGGTCGAACTGGCCATGTTTGAAGGGCTGTATCTCGATGACGGGACTGTAAAGGGTCTCAGTCTCGATATGGACGATGCAACGGGCAGCGGCCGGGTCTTCCCCGCCTGGCGGGTCAGACACACCGGGACTTCTCAGTGGAAGGGATACACGATCGCATCATTCGAGGTCTACCCGGTAAGGTACGACATCGATTCCGGCCGGCTTACGATCGATGAAGGTGTGTCTCTCGTCGTCGAGACCGCGCCTGTCGAAGATGAGAGGATTGTGGCGAATCGACAGCGTCATGTCGATGGTTTCCGTAACAGCGCCGAGATCGAAGTGAGGCGGATCGTCGAGAATCCGTTCGCTGTGGGCGCTTACATGTTCAACGATATCGTCGTGGATGAGGGCGACAGAGGGTTCATGCCCACATACCTCCCCGGTCTCGAAGGCAGCACGGTCAAGTATCTCATCGTTACCAGCGATGCTCTGGAACAGGAGTTTCAGCGCCTCGCGGACCGGAAGACTCTCAAGGGCATCCCCGCAGTGGTCAGAACGATCGAATGGATCGAACAGAACTACTGGAGCGGTGCCGATCATGGTGAATCGATAAGGAACTTCATCAGGGAAGCTTACGAGAAATGGGGTGTCGACTACGTTCTTCTCGGAGGCGATACCGACGTTATTCCCGGTCGTTTGGCATACACTACATTCTACACAGGTGATTTCATTCCCACGGATATGTACTACTCGTGTCTCGACGGCACGTGGAACGCGGACGGTGATTCGCTCTGGGGCGAAGCATTCCATTCGCGGGGCGATCCGGGTGACGACGCCGATCTCTGGGCTGAAGTCTACGTCGGAAGACTTCCCGCCTCCAGCGTCGAAGAGGCCCGTATACTGATAGACAAGACCATTGCGTACTCGGAACCGGCCGATACGCTATACAAGGAGGACTTCCTCCTGCTCGGAGAGGTCATATTTCCGTCAGCCTACGATCCGGGCGACCAGATCATTCTCGATGGTGCGGAGATCCTGCAGGCGATATACGATGGTTACTTCGCGTCGAATCCTGCGATCAATACGACCCGTCTCTATGAGAACTACCCCGGCTATCCGGGGTCTACCGACCTGACCATGCAGGAGACGATCGCGGCGATGAATCTGGGAACAAACCATGTGATCCATTCCGGTCACGGGTACAAGTACAACATGTCGGTCGGAGACGGCAGCATAATCAACTATGACGCCTATAATCTGACGAACGGCGACAAGACGTTCTCGATGTACCTGATGAACTGCACAAACGTCGCTTTCGACACGGACTGTCTCGCCGAGTATTTTATGACAAATCCGAACGGCGGAGCTTTTGCCGTTACGGGTTCGAGCCGTTCAGCCTTTCCGAGCGCTTCGAGGCCGTATATGAATGAGTATTACGACCTGTTGTTCACCAGCGATATCGTTCAGCTTGGAAAGGTACACACGAAATCCCGTGAACCGTTCACAAACGGTGCCCACGGAGAGACGGCGGACAGGTGGACACATTTCATATACAACTATCTCGGCGATCCCGAAGTCAACATGTTCAGGGGACAGGCCGGCACATTCATCGTTACGGCTCCGCCGACCCTGTCGTACGGACATAACGAGGTAACGATCGAAGTGACCAGCGGCGGGGCTCTCGCGGATTCCGCCTATGTCTGTCTATACAAGGACAACGATGACTATGTCTATGGTCACACCGATGGGACCGGCCAGGTCACATTCGATGATTTTCTCGTAAGGGATTCGGGTACGGTGACTGTAACCGTCACCGGCGTCGATCACTGCAGGGCGACAACTACGATCTCGGTCAATCCCGAGCCGGGGACATACATGCGGATAAACAATACGTCCATAAACGATACTGCCGGTGGGAACGGCGACGGCGTCCTTGACTCCGGAGAGAATGTCGACTTGTGGATACAGCTGTTCAGCACGGGGCAGACAGCCGCTACGGATCTATGGGCCGAAATCACAGCGCTGCACCCCGATGTCATGATGAACGAGGCCGTCTCTCTCTACCCCGATTTTGCCCTCGGAGAGGCGGCATTCAACATCACTGCCTTCGAGTTCGGCGTCGCCTCGGTCGTGCCGGACGAGACTTCTCTCGAGTTCCTGCTGGAGATCCATGATTCCACCGGTGGATACTGGTCAGAGCAATTCGCCATGGTAGCTCATGCTCCAGAGCTCACATTGTATATCAACACGGTATCCGACGAACTGCCTATCGGTAACGGGAGCGGTATTATCGTAAACGGCGAGGATTTCCTGCTAAAGATCGGAGTAAAGAACTACGGTTCGGGAACCGCGGTCGGCCTCGAAGGAAAGATCAGGGCCGGGGATCCAGGCATCATTGTGACAGACAGTACTTCGAATTACGGTGATATCGGTCTTCTCGAAACGGGCTACGGAACTGGATTTATCCTTTCCGAAACTAATGCCGGAATAGAAAACTACTTCGAATTCGAGCTGGTAGATCTGTACGGCAGGACCTTCACGAAGAGAATGGAACTGAGGCCTCCCGGAGCACCTCATTCGATCACTCTCGATGCCAGCATCGCCCCGGACCAGATTCATGTCACATGGCTGCGTCCTGATACGCTCGAGGCATACAGATACCTGGTCTACCATTCAATGGTCCAGGGAGGACCGTATGAGCAGACAAGCGTAGATCCTGTCCTTCATACACTGTACCGGGACAGAAATCTCCTCTCGAGCACGCGCTATTACTATGTGATAGCCATGATGGATTCATGCGGCAACCTCAGCGAATTGAGCGGTGAATACACTGTAACGACCAACCCGCCTCAGCTGAAAGGGTGGCCGAACCATCTCGGCAAGGAATCCGCTTCAAGTCCAAAGATAGCCGACGTCGACGGCGATACGCATCCCGACATAGTTGTCGGAGCTGAATTCGTATACGCCTGGGATGGAAACGGTATCGAACTTCGTGACGGCGACAACCAGCCTCTTACATGGGGTATTTTCAACACGGAGGGCGACAACTTTACCGCTACCGTGGCTCTGGGCGATCTCGATGGTGTTCCAGGGGCGGAGATAGTCGGAGCGTCCTGGAATACGAAGGAGATATTCGTTTTCACTCATGACGGCAGTATCCTTCCCGGATGGCCGAAGAGTACGAGGGACCTGTGCTGGGCGAGTCCGGTAATAGGCGATTTCGATGGTGACGGTGACCGGGAGGTCATTGCCTATGACGTCGATGGCACCGTTTACGTCTGGCACCATGACGGCACAGAACTCATGGATGGTGACGGTGATCCTTCCACGGACGGTCCATTCTTCTCTGCGGGCCAGGCTTCCGACGGATGGCATATCTCGACACCTGCCCTCGCCGATATGGACAATGACGGAATAGTGGAGTTGATAGTGGCAGCGCCTTACGATTACATCTATGTCCTCAACTCCGACCAGTCGGCTGTAGCGGGATGGCCGGTATTCAATGGTGATGCAGGCGCTAATATTGGTGCCAGCCCGGTTGTCGGCGATATAGATGGAGACTCCTTCCCGGAAGTCATAATACAGAACTCCTACTCGAGGGTTCTCGGTCTGAATCATGACGGGACGCCGATGGCCGGATGGCCGAGGTGGGTTAACGGCAGCAGTTTCTTCGCCGGTTCAGCGGCACTTGCCGATCTCACAGGGGACGGTTATCTCGAGGTAGTGATTCCGGGAATGAACAGCCTCTGCTACATCTTCAGATATAATGGCGCTGCTCTTCCGGGATGGCCCCAGGCATACTCCACGAGCGGCGCGACCGAATCATCACCGATCATTGCGGACATCACCGGTGACGGCAACCTTGATATCATTCTCGGCGGTGAGGAGGGACGGCTGAACGCGTGGGAGCTCGACGGCTCCGTAATCCCCGGTTTCCCGATTCAGTTGAGCGGGTTCATCAGGGCGACGCCGATGGTGAAGGACCTTGACTTCGACGGTGATGTAGAGCTTATCGCGACCTGCTGGGACCAGAACGTATATGTCTGGGATCTGGAAGCGCAGGCTTATGCAGGTTACGTTCAGTGGAACGGGTTCCATGCCGATCAGTTCAACAGCGGCTGGAAAGAACTCAGCGTAGCGACTGACGCTGCTGTAACTGCCTGGATGTACGAGCTGGGTCCGGGATTCCTCAGGCTGACCTGGGCCGTAGCCGGAGAGATAGAGGAGTGGGACCTTTACAGGCAGGTCGGCGACGGTGATTACGAGATGATCGCTGCGGCCCTGAGAAAGGAAGAGACCGGTTCGATCTCGTTCACGGACAGGATGGTCGAAGAGGGTCTGATATACAAGTATAAGCTCGAAGCAGTCGGCGGAGGCGCATCGGTCGAAACAGAATCGATCGAGGTGCCGGTAGTCAGCGCGAAACTCTACCAGAATTATCCCAACCCGTTCAACCCGAGCACAACGATAGCATTCACGGTGCCCGGTGGCTCAGGATCGAAGCAGAACGTGGCCCTCAATGTCTATGACCTCCGCGGGGCTCTCGTGAAAACCCTCGTGAACGGTCCCGTCAGGGGCGGGAGGCACGAAGTCAACTGGAACGGTACGAACAACCGCGGGGAGCAGGTCGCAAGCGGTGTCTACTTCACGAAGTTTGCCTCCGGCGGATACAAGTCGGTGAAGAAGATGATCCTTCTTCGCTAGTACGTGTCTCTTTTGAGTAAATTGTAGTAAAGGGTGACCCGGCCCTGGAGTGATCCGAGACTCCGGGGCCGGGTTTCTTTATGGATCGATACACATCAAGGGTCATTACACGATTCATGAAGTGCCCTGCCTGTCCCTTCTCGCACTGCTCCATCTTCTCCGTGAAGTATCGCTCCCCGGGCTCTTTGACATATCGCTCCATGTGCTTCTTCCCGTAGGCTCTTTCCGCCTCGAGCCGGTTATGCTTTCCGCACAATAATCTCAGGTTCGACGGCGCATTATCTCCTCCCCTCGCAAAGGGGATCTTGTGGTCTATCTGGAGGTCCCACGTCGAACCGCATTCTCTGCCCCCGGGAGAGACATATGCGCACCGCCCCTTGTCTCTCGCATAGACCTCGTCACGGACCTTCTGGGGGATATACCGGGAGGCTTTCTTTTTCTGTTGCCGGATGGCTTTCTTATCTTCCCGCCCCGTCTTTTCCCGCTTTCGCGCAGTTTTGCTCAGCTCCTGCTTCGCCTTGTTTCTCTCCCGCCTCTCTTTTCTTTTCAGCCTGCCCTCTGGGCTGTGGCGCTCGATGTATTCGTCCATGACGATCGAGAAGAGCTCCTCGAACTCGAGCCTGCGGTGATGCTTCGTCGAGAGCAGAGAGCGCAGCCTCTCCATCTTCTCGATAAACTCCTGATCCGCCCCG
>SDBS01000524.1_pt1 | contig 37368 bp, 62 predicted proteins | sample 2277091 | NCBI WGS metagenome assembly SDBS01 (sample SAMN10404972, study PRJNA504765) | marine sediment metagenome | isolation source: marine sediment core GS10_PC15, 163 cmbsf | place: Arctic Ocean: Southern Knipovich Ridge | collected 2010
GGATTGCAGTGGTATCACTCGCGATCGTTGTCGTGTCGATGTCAATGCTCGCCAGACTAGTGTTCGCTGTGTCCTGCTTCGCTTCGGTGGACGGGGCCACGATGATCTTGGCAAGGATTGCAGCCACGGTCACTTCGGTCGCCAATCCCACGGCGCCTCCGGATGTGTCAACGATAATCTCACCGTCTGAGTTCACCCGTATCATGAAAACGTTCCCGGTGGCCTGCTCGAAGCCGGAGGTTACTGGATTTTGCGTTCCAGTGCTGTTGATTCGCTCCGACCAGGCCGTCGACGTGAGGCTGGCGAGCATGACTGCGAATAAGAATCGTTTCATCATGTCATCCTCCTTAGAAGTTCATCCTCACGCCGACCATCGCCGACGGTTCCCAATTCCTGGTTCGATCGAGTAGAACCCCTCCCTGTAAAGCGAAGGCCCCGCGCCTGTAAGACAAAGCAGCCAGCGGTTCTAGTTTGTTCGTGATCCCTGCATCGATCCCGAACTTCTTCTTTTTCCATAAACCTATAGTAGCAGTGGTTCTGTAACCTGAAGCCGTGACGGCCGCTCCGCCCTGTATGGGAACTCCTAGGATGCCGGCGGCGTCGCGGAGGATTTTGGGATTAGGTTCAAAGCCGCCACCTCTTCTTCTATAACTTCGCGGACTGCGCCTTCGCCCTTGCCTGTCAACTTGATGAGGGCCTTCACCCCGCCCGTTCCAAGATCTCTAACCGACATCTTGAAGGTCTCGCCGGCAGCCTGAATCGCTTCTTCCTTCGAGAGGTGGCCATCGGACTTTTTCAGCCGGAGCTGCTTCACCAGAGTCTGGTTCGTGTGAAGGATAGCGCCTCGAATCTTCTGCCTCAGCACCGCCTCTTCAGCTGCATCGGTCTCGATGCCAATTTTCTTCCGGAGCTTGATGAGATAGTTCGTCGCGAGACCAGCGAGAACTGTGACCAAGATCGGACCGACGATCGATATAAAAGGGATCAGAAAATTATCCAGGATTGCTTCTATCATTTTGTCTCCTTAGTGTCTTTTTGTTATAACCGGAACGCTCTTCCGGATCTCGGCGAAAGACAGACTCCCGCCGTGCTTCTCTGCCAGTTTTTTCATGAACTCGTGAAGGGTGTCCATACCGTAACCCATGTTTCGCATTTCAAAGCTGAGAACCTTCCAGTGATACTGACAGACGTGGAACTTATGACCTGTAACCGGGTGAGTAAACTCGACGAGAAGATCGGTCTCTTCGCACTCCGGAGCAGCACAGATAAACTCGAGACCACGGCCGGCCAGAACGTGAGACCTAACTCTCTTTTTCGCTTCGCGGACGGCCTTCTTCCAGTCAAGATCTTTTATTAAGTAGGAATGACCAGCTGCCATTATTCCGGCGGCGGAGTTTTGTCGTTCTTCTCCATGACATCGATCGAGGCCACTCTGAAAAACTTACTCCCGACCTGTGCGAAGGTTGCGCCAGGCGCCTTCACTTTATTGATTTCCGCGTCGGCCAGCTGCTCTGAGGTGAAGCGTTCTCGAAAAAGAACCCTTCCGCTTTGTCCCAGGAAAACCACTTCCCAGTTTTTCTCTTGTTCTGGCATTAGGTTTCCTCCACGACATCGACGGTAATTTCAATACTAAAAGCATTTCCACCAACCCTCTGTACTCTCAACTTGTCCTGGTCTGTCAGAACAACATTTCTAAGGTCAGCTTTCCCAGCCACGCCATCCTCATCTAGCACCACAGAATCAGCATCGATCGCAGACAATGAGCCCGTATCCAAAACAGTCTCTTGCACCGCGTTCGCACTTGTGGTCCTGGTTATGACAATGTTGGGGCTTCCAGTGGGTGCGGTCCTGGCTCTATAAGCCGCTCTCAAAATAGTGAACTTCTCTCCCGATCCTGGCTGTATCAAATCTTGAAGGGTAGTCGCTATGGCTCCATCTGAAAATGTGATCCTTCTTACACTTATAGCCATTTCGTCACCTAGCCTTTATGTTTCAAGCCCAAGAAGGAAAGAAGAACTGCGCCGCCTCCCAGGACGGAGATGTCGTTCTGCAGAGTCGTGACGTCTCCCTGAATTGTGTTTATCTGAGCGTCCTGGAGCGTATTGATCGCCTCGATGGTATTGATTCGGGCGATGAGGGTGTCTGTTCTGAACTTCAAAAAAAGATCGTTCGTTCCGAGGTCCTGCATAAGAGTCTCGTCGAGGGGCGAATCCGCATCGGTTCTTTCGACTGTGAGCGTGGTAAACGGCGCCGCCGGCAGGTCCGTCATAGCGGGATTCTATCATGCTCTCTACTGTATATAATATCCGTCTTCAGTTCCACCGTTGACGAAGGTCCTGCCGCCAGACTCAGGCGTGCCGATATAAGCGTGCCTCCGATCGAGTCCTGCCGCATCCGGATAGTCAGGCTGGCCAGCGTGTGAGATCCATCCCGGTTGCTTATCAAGCCTAGCATCCAGGAGCTCGACTGGGATCTCGCCGCCGACGACGTTCGTTCCTTTAGAGATTAGCTGCCAGAGCTCATCCTCGACGCCCACGGTGGTCTTCGCGTTCGGCTGACCCGGGATCTCGGGATGCGTCACGGAGACCATGTCCGCGATGTTGACGATGGCCATGTCAAGGAAGGCTGAGGTCTTCAATTTTCTCGGTGGCTGAGAGGTCCTCTTCAGGCGTTTGTTTCCGATGACTGAATACCAAGAGCTATCAGTGACCGATGAGTGAAGCCATTCCGTCTGAATCGTTTTGCTCTTAACCTTCTTATTATCATTCTGGCTATCGATGTCTGCGAAGATATCGATTCTGCCGAAGTTCTCGTTATTTTTGAACTGGCTCCCGTCATGGTTCCCTCGAATAACGATCCGGTTTGCGAAAAGCTTAACGTCTGGTGTCACGGCGACGTTCCCTTCAGGCTGCATCCTCGTCGTGTCCAGGCTGAAGACGTCGTCGTGGGGGTTCGGCGGGGCGAAGAACTTAGCCGATAGCTTGTTGTCGCCATCTGGGAAGATGGAAAGCGCGGCCACTTCGGCGAGTTCCTGGATCAGAGTCAGGGCCCGGGTAGGTTGTCCAAGTATTCGCCGAGCTCGAATCGTAGGAAGAAAATTATCTCTCTCAGAAACGATTGAGGCCACCTGGATGTTATCGTCGGGAAGACCTGTCCGCTTCATGATGTTCAAAATGATCGAGGCCAGGTTATCCCCGAGCAGCTCGCTGGCCAGGGAATTGACGACTCCGTCAGACAGCGGAGTCGCGCTTCCTATATCCCACGTCGTAAACGAGGCGCCGACTGTGATCGACCCGACCTGGTAGAGCCGGAGCGTATCGACGCCTAGCCTGACCATGAAGGTCCGATCGGTCACGTTGCCAGAATTGAAGGACTGCGTCTGGGTGAATATCTTCGGCGGCGAGTCCTGAGCCGAGGCGACGATGTATCCGGTGACGTCGGGCTTATTCCAAAAAGCGGTATTCACTATGATCCCAGTAGCATCGGAAGGAACGTTCTCGTCGAGGTCGGATTGCGAGTCCCTTACCTGAACCACCCACCGGCCAGGCGTCGGCATCGAAAAGTCTTTGATCTTGCCCGTGTACTCCGTGAAAAAGTCGGCCTCGTCGATGTCCTGGAATCCGATCTTGATGACGACCTTCCTATTAAGTAAGAACTCCTTAGATGCGATCTTTGAAAAGAATCCATTTTTATCTAGGATCGCGAGATTTATTTGCGAGACCGTGCTCTTCCCGGAGAAGGGTTCGATGGTGGCGCTGATCGGCCGAGGCTTATCAAGAACTGCGAGGGCGTCAATTTGCCCGACCTCCTGATCGACGTCCACGAGCTTGAGTTCTTGATTATCCAGCGAGATGATCGTTATGTAGATCGGTCGCTGTCCACCTCTCTTTACAGACTCCGCGATCCATGCAGCGGTCGGAACCGCCATCTTACAATTCCTCTTGGAGCTGCAGAGACCCGTTTCTGGAGAACGGAGTCAAGGGAAAACGAAGGCTATCTCTTTGAAGGGCTGCCATGAAAGTCTTCTCAGGCTTAGTCGCCGGCCGGAACGACCACCAGAAAGACTTTCCCAGGGAAGCGCGGTTATCCCACCAGTCTCGGATGTCATCATAAAAAACATCGTTCACGTTCCTAAAAGTAAGATTCACCATTCTCTTCTTCCACCGATGCAGCCTTACAGTTCGGCCGGACTCTGCAGTCCTGACGAGGTTCTTCGTGATAATCTCGTCGGGATCGAAGGGCGCCGAAGGGTTCCTCGCGAGCTCGAAGCTGGGTCCGACGAACCACTCGCCTATGGTGGCGAGTGTGCCGGCCGTGATCGTGGGAATGTTCAGCTTGACCGAAGCGAACGTCTCCGAAGTAAAACGCTGAAGGATCGGCGCCGTCGAGTTCGGTGTAAAAACTGCGACTGTGTTCGCGTCGAAGAAGTTGAGGCTCGAAGCCATAACGAGGCTTAGTTCGAGGCCGACGAGATTATGGTTATCGACGATCATGGCCGCGGCCGCCTGGATCGATGTCACTGGAAAGTCACCCTGAATTTCTTGAGGTGTAATGCTGCCGGCACGCCAGAGAGTCCCGCGATCGGCGTCGGCCAGAGCCACGGTCGTGAACCCCGACGACACAGACAACGCCGTCAGGCTGCTGGATTCGATGAGGTTGTCCCAGTAGATCTCTGGGTTTTCTTGAATTGCCATTAGGCGGGAATGTTCACTATGACTTCGCGAGCGAGACCGCTCTCAATCGCCGGTTTTATATTGTCCTGGAAAACTTTGTCCCAGTCCACCGATGCAGGATCAAGGGTCTGCACTGTGAGGTTCAGCTGCTGCACGTTTGTGCCCGCCTCCGGAGCTGCGGCCCCAGGGACCCGTCTTTCATCGAAACCAGCCGCTATTGGGGCAATCGGGGTTGGTTGTACTTGCTCTATACCACCACCACCACTAGAAATAGCAGCAATGGCAGCACCACCTGCCACACCAAGCGCAGCACTAAGCAAAGCAAACTTTCCAGCAACTAAAGCAGCCGGTATAAGATTTGCAGGAAATGGTGCCGATTTCAGAGCTTCACCTACTGCCTGAATCTGTTGAATTTTCAAAGCCTCGGCTGCCGTCTCCTGCAGAAGTTTTATCTGTCCTACGGCAAGCTTTCTTCCTATAGCTTCCTGGCCCGATCCTGCAGCGAATCCTATTTGCTCAAGAAGCTGGGATTGACTCACAGTGAAGTCAATAATTCTCTGGTTTTTTCTCTGAATGATCGAGACCTCGAGCTTCGCGAGCTCCGTGATTCTTGCGAGCCTTTGTTCGCCTTCTGAGGTTTGGATCGCAGCTAAAAGGAAAGCGCGACGCTGCTCTTCAGTGAGCAGGAGCTCAGTGATTTGTTTCTGCAGGAGGACCTGAAAGTCTTCTTCCGGGGGAGCCTGTTCTTCGACAGCAGCATCAGCCTGTTCGTCCCTCTCTCCTCGAAGCTCTCTGACTAGCTCCACGTTTCTTCTCAGCTCTTCGCTATTGTTTCTCAAAGACTCGGTCAATATGTCGACGAGCTCCGCCTGCAATTCAGGGTCCCCGCCGCGCTCCTGCTCTCTTCTGAGCCGCTCTCTCAATCTGGCCTGGTCTTGGATAAGCTGGTCCTGTCTCGCCAGAGCCCTGCTCAGTTCATTAGTGCCGACAAGAATGTCTCGGATAGCCTTGAGTTCCAGGAGCAGGACGTCTCGGAATTTATTCACGATCGGGATAAGCTCCTGACCAATTTGAAGAAGAAGATTCTGCTGCTCAGCCCGAAGCTTCGCTGCACGATCCGTCGCCAGCTCGTAGGCGTCGCCAGTGGCCTCGATGATTTTCTGTCCGGACTTCACGACGGCGTTCAGGAAAGCCTGCTTTTTCTCCGCTTCTGTAAGAGCAGCCGATTGCTTCCCGAGCGTTATCGCATAGGCGGCGTTCGCCTTATCGACCTGAACGATTATCCCGAGGTTGTCGAGGATCAGCTTCGACTGCCGGCCGATGCCCAGAACGATCGATTGGAATAGGAACTCGACGGACTGACCCGTCGCGGCCGCTGAAGCTCTGGCAATTTCGATGAGTTCCGGAAGTCTGCGGATGATGTCTTCGCCGGCTAGAAGCGCCGACTCGTTCGCTTTCTTCATGAGCTCGAGATCCGAGATCGTTCCTCGGGCTGCTGCTCTGAGCTCATTTATGAAAACGTCGGCCGTTCTTCCAGATAAGAGAGCTAGACGATCGAAAGATCTAGAAACTTCTTCAGCCTCGGCCGCCAGGTCGGCGAGCTCGAGTCCAGTTCTGGCCAGCGATCGAAGAGTAAGAAAGCCAGCGATCGGGGCCGCGACCGCGACCGCCATGCTGGCGAATGACTTTTTTACAGACGTCGAAGCCGTCTTGACACCCTTCGACATCTGATCCTTGAACTGTGCCTCTAGAGAGATTTTCCTGACTGGCGTCGGCATCTAGTAAAGGTCCCTCGGCTTCAGCTTCTGCCCCGCCCTAGCGCGGAGATGGTTTTCCTGATCCCTTAGCACGGCGGTGGTCTCGATTTCTTCTTCGATGCAAGATCTCCAGAACCGATATAGCTCCCACTGTACCATGGGGAAGTCTTCGCGCTTTATTGGAAAACCTAGATTTATGACGTAATCCATCTCGAGCATTTTCACACCCCAGACAGATAGCTCTTGAATCCCTATAACTTTCGGGCAAGTGGCGCAGACCGCCGCCTGATCCTTCACGCTTTTGTTCAGGACCAGGAGACAGCCTTCGCAGACGTACTTCCTTAGAATTTTAGAATTAGAGAGGGCCTTCTCTGCGTCGGCCCTTAGGTAGGGCGGGCCCCTTGCACCATTTCAGCGTTGACGTCATGGAACTTAGTCGCGACCGCGCTCTTCAGATGTGGCGGGATCATAGACTTCCAGTTTTTGACCTGGTTATTTAGGATGACGTTCTTCCCTTTTTCAACGTACTCGAGACCTTCGACGTCTTCGAGAATCTTATCGACGAACTCGAGGCCGGCTTGCGTGATGTTCGACGTGATCTTCCCGGCGACCATCGGCATCCGATCATTGAGATAGTCCATCGTCTCTTTTGTCGTGGGCTCTCTGAGCTTGAAATAGATATTTTCACCAGCGAACTCGACAGCTATAAGCTTCGGCTGTCCGATGACGTATGGCATATAAAATCCTCCTTAGTTAGCTTAGGTAGACGCTCTGTGCGTTCCACACCGTGAGCATGGCAGGCCGCTCATTCAAAGCGGAACCTTGCTCGAGCAGGTTGGCGGTGACCGCCAGCAGCTGCTTTCCACGGCCGCCTTCCAGGGGAGTCGCTGAGTAGCGAAGCCGAGGGAAGGCGAGAGCCCAGCCAAAGAAAAGGCCGGACGTAGGAACTACTTCGACGCCAGAAATCGCGTTGAGCTCGAGAGCCATGTTTGTCTGGTTCCGGAGTCTTTCAAATTCGAGACTGGTCCCATCGAAGTCTAGGGTGAAGGCAAGCGTTTCGCTCCGGTTTTCTCTTTCGAGCTGACACCTAGACTTTCCGGTGCCGAATCCATATGCGTCATTATCAGACATCAGATTATTCGCCACTTCCCAGTTCATATTGGCGAGGGTGCAATCGAGCGCGAGCGGAGCTCCGGAGATATTCGACACAGTGCTCGACTGTGCGAGTGATGTGACTCCGATCGTGCCTGTTCCAAGGAAGACTTTAGTGTCACCGGCAGTTAGCGAAGGCTCTGCAGTGAGCAGCCCTGGCCGGATGGTCGCGACGTCAACAAAACTTCCGGAGCCAATGATATCCGCGTCGAGTCTCCAATGTGCATTTCGCTCGATGGATAGAGCTGCGCGACCCATGACCCCACCGGGATATTCGCGGATGAGTCCGCTTTTGTTTTCGACCCAGCCGAAAGAAGGAAGGATCGCCGGCGTCTGTGTCAGGATTATGTCGTGACGGTAAACTCTGCCGGCAGCCAGCGAGGCGACCTCAGTCGTACTCACTTCTCCCATGGCGGCGCCCATGAAGAAAGCTACTCCGTGGGGTGTGGCTCTTTGAGAGTGTGGGTGCTCGGCAGATACAGAAAGGACCTGAGTCTCGCTAGGTTCTTCCCGCTGGTTTACTTCGTCACTGTTTAGAAAAAGGTTATTCGGAAGTTCCTGAGTGGGGTTCGGTTCCATGTCCCACGTCGAATCGATTGGAGCTGAGCCGTCACCATAGGCTCCTTCTTTTACCTGTGTCGCGTATGCACGCCAGTCCGGGAATCCTCTAAGGCTCATGAGTCACTATCCTCCTGAGTTTTTTTTCGGCGGGATTTATCTTTGATCTCTTTCACACGCTTGCAGTCCTTGACGAATTGCCTCAGCTCAGGAGTGTCATCGAGGCGGTGTTCATCATTTTTGACCCAGGCGCCCTTCATTGGACCCCCGTCGATTCTGAAGTCGTCAAGAATTTTCACGACGATGTCAGCCATGGGTCAGATTTTAGGGCACCTCCACGCATATGTCCACTAAGAGCTCCATAGTCATCGTTCCGACGACCTCGAACCGACTCTGCCCTTCACCTGTAGGGCTGAACGTTGTAAAAATATTTTTGATGATGGCGTCCGGCGCGTTTCCTGGAGTCGTCAGCGCGGCGATCAATTCCGAGGAACTATGGAGCTGCTTCCGGAGGAAGGCGGCCGTAATCGCAGCCACCTTTTTATTCAGCACTGTGATCTCGCCGAGATCTCCGCCCCTGGTGAGAACAAAGATCTGGACGCTCAGAGAATCCTCGATGAGCCGCAGAGCTCCGTTCGCTTCGTTGTCTGCATCACTTCCGTCGGTGGTCATAACCGTGAGCGCCGGCAGCTCACCGTTCGCGAAGTCCCTGGGCTTATTCCTGAGCTTAGATTCGATCATCGGGCCCTTACCCGATTTCTGATTCGTCCCGACGACGTCCGTGACGGTGCTCTCGGCTTTCAAGATTTCCACGAGCGCCGCATCGATGACGTTGAAAATATCCCTGGACTGGGCCGGAGTAAGGGCAGCCACTATTTAGAGGTCACCATGAGATCTTCAAAGGTCCGGAACGCCGATCGCTGAGCAGAATCGGCATCCACGGGCAGCTGGAAAAAGGAAAAGGGCCTCAGCTGGTCCTGCCTGGCTGCGTAAGAAACAGTGGGGCCGAACTTGATGATGTCCTTCGATAAGAAATTTATTTGAGCTCGCGTGGCTCTGAGGGTTCCGGAGTCCTGCATAAGATTCGAGGACCTCGTGATGCGCCGGCCGCTCGGCCTCTTCTTCCCGAGAACGGTTCCTCTTGTCGGGCCCCGTCTTTGTCCTGTAGGCGCCCAGGCCGGTCGGATTCTTGTCACCCCGCCATGCGCCGGCACTTTCGCGCCGTCGGTTTTTCTCAAGTATTGAATCGCGAAAGGTTTCCATCGAACTCCGCGAGAACTTCCGCCGCGTCGCAGCCTGGAAAACTGAACACCTATCGCCAGGTTCATGATACGGCGAATCGATTTCAGCATTTCTATTTTTACTTTTGGAGGCGGGGCCCAGGATAAAAGCCACTTGATAGCGGCGGCGCCTTCGCCGCGTTTCAGCTGAGCTCGGAACGGAGACGGAGGCATTTAACCTCTTATGATGTTTCCGCCACCGACCTGCTCGACGTGGCGCTTTTGCGCCCAGTTCAATCGATGCTCTGTGAACTTATAAGTGATAACCGTTCCGTTCGCGATGTCGTTTACAAGCGATCGGAAGATCCATCGCTGAGTGAGATCAGACCAGAAAATAAAGCCTTTGATAATCGACGTGAAGTCTGAGCTTCTGACTCGCTCCGGAAGAGAAGTATTGGGCTGCTCGTCGGGGCTCCCTGGGACGAACTTTATGGCTGCGTTCGTGATGCTCGCAGTCCAGGGGTCCAGATACTTCTTCGAGAGCGCGGCTTCATTAGATAGAAGATGATCTTCGCCTCCGAAAGTGAGGCTCTCACTGAACTCGCGGGGCTCGATCATTATTGAGTTCGAGGCCAGGCCGGCCAGCCGAGCATTCGCCTGCATCGCGTGGCCGTTCTGGATTTCGTTATCAGATCGGTCGATGCCTATTTTCACGAAGGCTCGATCGATGACGAGGTCCTCAGCGATCAGCTGGATCGTCGCCGGCGTCGGGTCGGCTACGCTCCGGATGTCAGGAAAAGGATCATAGTTCGGAAGTGCGTCATCGATCTGTGAGGTCACTCGCTCCAGCTGCTCATCTATCCAGGCGTTATATATCGAGTTCGTGGTCGCATGACTCGCGGCCGAAGTGTCGCCGAGGCCCCTCGTTACATTTAGAAGATTCCCTGCCGGCGTGCCGGTGACAGTCTTCCCGTCCCAGGACATGAGCTCATTCTCGATAAAACCTCGGCCGGTGTCCTCGAAGGTGAGGACGTCGTCGAGAAGGAAAGTCCCATCGGTTGGATTTACTGCAGTGGTTAGCTTACCGTTTGACTTTATCGACGCTGCTGGATTTTGCGGTAATTGTTCCAGGACCCGGCCGAAGATTGAATATCTTTTCCCCATGCTTCCTCCTGTAGGCTTCTTCCATAGCCTCGAGACCTATCGCTCTGATGTAGTCCTGAGCTTCCTCGATCGTCCTAAATACTAGCATGTTCATGTTCGCCGGAAACTCGCGGTCCTGGACGCTTACATCTGGGACCGCAGCGATCGTAAAAGCTACACCGAAGCCCTCGCCGGTGGTCCGAAGCGCTTCCTGATAAAACTTGAACGCGACCTCGAAGTACTTCCCGGTGAAGGGCTCAGCTTTGAAGTGCTTGTCGTAGAGCGCGATCGTCTGGCGGACGTTCGCCATACCGCTGAGCGTGTCTCCGTTATTTATCTGATGGATGCCGTACTGCGCGAAGTCCCTCATCAGAAGGACCTTCGTCATGAGCCGGCGTGGCATTTCTTTTCTTTCCTTCAGGAGTAAGGGAAGATTTCTCCGGAATCGCTCTTCCCTGTTCTCGCGGTTGTAATAGCTATCGTGCAAGATCGCGATGTCACCTAACGGCGCGGCCGGCGCGATCGGGATGTCGAAGTCGAACTCAGCTTGCTCATGGATGTAGCCGATGAACCGGGCCCCGCCGTTCCGACGGAAGAGTCTGCAGGGAGTGTCAGGGTCTTTATGAGCTCCGTCGAGCGTGAGGTGCTGTTGAAATAGGACATACCCGGCCATCGGGTTCTCGCGGAGATACTTTCTCAGCTTGCCAGGATTCTCGAGCCACTCATCTGAGTCGATCCATAGAATCCAGTCCGACGTCGCCGGCGTGATCGATGCCTGACGAGCTGGTCCGAATCCTACTTCGAGCGGGTTCGGTCCCTTGAACCAGTGATCTGCAGCTGCTTTCGTCACTTTGATCGCGTGCTCGTCCGTGCTGCCGGTGTCACAGATAATCATTTCGTCCACGACAGGGCGGACGCTTTCGATCATTCTCTGGATTTCCCAGGGCCTGTCCTTCGTTATGATGCAGGCCGTCACTGTCTCCCTGGGACGCTCCGTCAGAATGTGGCGGCGATAATTGAACTTCGGAACATCTTTCTTCCCGATCTCGAACGCCAGAATAAGCCAGCCCAGGGCGTCGCCTTCGGAACCGTTGCCGGCGTGTAGGGCAGTCGAAAGGCTTTTTCCGAGGACGCCGCACTGAGTCATGATGTCCTCGATGTCGATGTTCCGAAACCGGCGGACGTGAAAACGCTTCTCATCTTTCTCGTAACTGTCAAACTCCCAGGGGCCCGACGGTGTGCTGATGACCATGATCCCGCTTTCTGTTAGGCGCGGGAAGACTTCTTCCTCCAGGAACTCTTTGACGTCGGGCACGTGCTCCAGGACCTCAGCGAGCACGATGACGTCGAACTTCACTTCGGTCGACGGCAGTTCTGAGATCCAGGCGATGTCAGGGTCTTCTTTCTTTTCGTCTTTGTAGACTTCTTTGCACCAGGTCTCGGCTTGTTTTACCAGCGGGCCGTCGACATCGTAGGCCACGATCTGAGCATCCGGGAATTTATCGCGAGCGGTAAGAGCAAACACGCCAAGGTTCGCGCCCCAGTCGAGGACCATGAAGTCTTTCTTGAGATCCTTATAATCCGCGATGACACTGGCCAGCGTTTTTATTCTCTGGTTCACTGCGCGGTTCACGAGCACGTCCCTATTCTCGCGGCCGTTCTCGGCCGTGGCATAGTGCTCGATGTAGGCTTTCGGATCATGTAGGAAGCTGATGTCCTTCGTGACTTTCTCCAGGAGATCATCGGCCGCTTTCTCTTTTTCTTGGATTATGCTGCAGCCGTAATCGCTGGGGTTCATCAGCAGCTGCTGGCAGGCGATGAGGTCGCTGTCCTTATAGAGAGCCAGGGCCGTGCCGACGGGGTTCCGCTGCAGCCGGTTCTGAAAATCCTGACGGAACATGGTGTCCCATTCCTTCGCAATCTCATCCCAGCCGAACGCGAACGCTTCTCCGCCTTTGCAGACGTGCTTGAGTCCGTTCTTCGATACCGTTGACCAGTGGCCGGCGTCCTCGAGTTTCTCGATCGCATCGGCCGTCTTTTCCACGAAGTCATCGCGCTCAGGATAAGAATCGATCCACTGCGCTGTCGGGCAAGTCTGCCGGAGCGCATAGTCCTGAGTCGTCACGACAGGAAGACCGCAGGCCTGAGCCTCGAGAACACTAAGACAGAAGATCTCCTCGAAGTTCGTGGGATAGAGCAAGGCCTGGCATCTCGCCATTTCCTTATATAGAGATTTGCGATCGCGTTTTTCCAGCGCCTCGACGTTCTCCGTCTGCTGCACTCTCTTCTCGAGGGCCTTATACATGCTGGCCATACTGGGGGGAAGCATCTCGATGTTCACGTCGTAACCGCCCACGGCCAGGGTGTACTTATCGAGCTTCGATCGTTTCTCGTTTAGCCGATCGAGGACATCGAGGGCCGTGGTCAGGCCGCGCTCGGGCCGGCTTGAATAAAGAAGGCGCCGGTGATCTCGCTCAGAGAACGCCGGAAGATCGTCGGGGTTCAATCCCAGTGACATGACTTTGATGAGATCGTGGCGCTGCCGGCTGGCTTCCCGCTCGAAGTCGCGGAGACCTGGCGACGCCTTGAAGACCTGGTGATAATGATATTTCGAGTTCAGGATGATCTTATCGATGGCCGGCAGCCATGAGAAAAGCATCTTTTCGTAGATCCGGGTCATGGTGTCGTGCATCCAGAGATAAGTCATTCCGGTCTCTGGCCAGGGGTCCAGCATAAGGCCGGTGATGTGTCGGCTGATGATGAGGACATCGGGCCTCATGACCCGCGACATCAGCTTCCAGAGTTTATAGTCGCAGTACTCGACGCCGTTCGGCAGCTTTCCGGCTTTCCCTCGCGCCTGCGTATTACAGTAAACCCGAACCTTATGTCCCATCTTGGCCAAGGCGCGAGCCAGCATCCCGACCGACGTCTCTGATCCGCCCAGGGGTCCAGTGACAGCGAGCTCTTCGTCAAACTCTAGGCCTTCGGTGTAGAAGGCGATTTCAAGTCTCATCATTTCAGATTCTCCTTCGATAGTTTTCTCAGCTCGAACAGGACGCCGCAGACAAAAAGAAGAAGGACGACCACCATCGCGATCGTCCCGCCTGGGCCTTCTCCGTCGTTTGTGAGATTGAGGTCATTGAACTGCACAGATTCAGGGAGTATATCTAAGGACGCTACCGAAAAACAGACCGCCCCAGGACATTCCCGAGGCGGCTGTCTTTTACTGCTGCGTGATTAGATCATATCAAAAAAGCTGGAGCCAGTAGGACTCGAACCTACACAGACCTGCTTGCAAGACAGGCGCCTTACCTTTCGGCCATAGCCCCAAAATGTCACGAGGGCCCCGTTCCCAGGGCCCCCGGTCGTCCGCACTCGGCCATACATATCCGATACTCCCCTGTCGCCAGGATCTTTATTGGTAAATCTAGGCCAAGGAACTCGACAAGGGCAATCAAAGTCTAGAAACTGGGATCATCCTTTGCGTTCTTGAACCCCAAGCGTCCCCGGGGCACTTCCTAGAAACGACATGACGATCATACCAAAAAGAACCGCCCCCCAGAATCGGAGGGCGGTGATACTGCCATGAGGTAGAACAGGTGCTAGAAGAAAGGGTTACTTTCTCTTCTTAGACTTAGCTTTCATCTTGGTCTTTTTCTTCTTGGCGGGCTTCTTTCCAAAACGCCCAGATGGTCCTTTTTCGTGTCCTGCCATTCGCCTCACCCCCTTCGATTGATCGTAGTAAGCAATCAAGCTCGGGGCCATAGTAACAAAAACACCCCAGGCCTTTCGACCTGGGGCAGAGGTGAAGTCGACATGGCAGCCAGCCTCACCGACCTCATGTTCGTATCACCGGATACTTGCCGGCAGTATAACAAAACAAAACGGGCCCCCCGAAGGAGGCCCGCTCTGCTTTCCGAAGCTATTCCCGGTCGATTAAGACGGAGTAGCCGGCGCTCCTACGGCCCAGGACTTGTCATTCCCGAACTCGTTTGTCACCTCACCGATGACCTGGACCTGGCGCTTGTCTCCAGTCTTTCCAAGTGTGTCAGCGAAGAAGGAACGTCCCACCATCGGCACCGTGCGAACCATGTTCGCCTGGCCAACGGCCACTTTCTGCGGATCGGCGTATCGGTTCTGCATGACCGCCTGTTGATCTTTGAAGCCTTCATAGACGTTGACCTGTCTGATGAAAACCCGCTCCGCCTGGTTCTGCCTGACGGCAGCCCCTGGGAACGTATTGATAACCCGCTTGTTCCCCGCGTTGACGAGAATCAGATCCGGATTTCCGCCCTGGGTCCAGACTGTCTCCAGGAGGTTATCAAGACCTGAGGACGTAATCGGTCCCAGGCTCGTGATCTGCGTGATCGACGGAACGAAGCCGGCCATCGTGCGCCTGGCTTGACCGTTGATTGTCGTCGTCAGCCTACGGCCACGGATGAGGGAGTATTCATATTCCCTCAGCATCTCGGCGAGTCGCTGAGTGACCTGGTGGTCGGTCTCATTGACGCCGCTGTGCCCGGTGTTTCTTGTCGCGTTTTTCGTCCCAGTCACCGTCACGTTCCGCTCGATGATCTGGGTGAAGTTGTCCAGCCTGGCCCGCGTGGTCGACGTATCGTCCGACGGGTCTGCCCCTTCAAACGCGGCCGAGGCCACGATGTCCAGGACTGCGTTGTCCGCGTGGGACGTGGCAGAAGTTCCAGCGATAGCTCGATCGACGACCAGGGTGTTAGCCCCGAAGACACTCTGCACGAGCATCTGTTCGTGAATGACCTTTCCATCTTTCCCGTCTTCCAGGATCATGCCAGGCAGGAAGTGGGTCGCTGTTGCAACAGGCAAAGCGAAGGCGGCGCTGGCGTCAGAGGCGACGTTTTCTCCCAGGGTTCCGATGTGGGGGTTCAGCGTGTCTTCGCGCCATTCGTGGATCTGTTGCGTTGCTTCGATCCCCGAGTCTCCCAGCATGTCCAGGAGCGGAGTCTCGCGGACAGATAGCGTGAATACTTCGTCCGAAAGATCTTCGCCTTCTTCGACCTTTGAATCTTCCGAGGCCTTCCCAGCGAAAGCCCCGCCACCGATCCCCGAGATCCATCCGAGGTCAATGTCCCAGACCTTCTTCATATAGGCTTCGATTCTCATTCCTAAAGTTCTCCTTTTAGCCGGATGTTCCGGCAGCTTCCGCAGCAATCTTACCGACATCTACTCCGTCGTTTATCAGGTTGCGTCGCATCTGGCTCCATTCGCGCTGGTGTTTGATACTGTTCTCTTTTTTCAGGAGTGCCGTCAGAGTTTTGAAGCGTTCAATCTTATCTGCCGGGACTCGACCTCCACCGCTAGACCCACCCTGCGCTCCTCCTGGAAGGTTGGTCTTTTTGCCTTTGCGAACATCCTCTTGAACTGTTTCCCATCTCTTCGCTGCTGCTTCAAAAGCTTTGACTACGTCCTCGGCGTTTTTTACTTGAGGCACGAACTCTGCAGGAAGCACGACGCCCTTCTGCGCTAGGACGGCGATCTCTTTCTGAATCTCCGTCTGAACTTCAGCATCGATGCGTTTCTGCTTTTCCTCTTCCAGCTTATCGTCGGACTCTTTCTTCTCAGCCTTGAGTCTTTCAGTCTCCGTCATCGCGTCACGCTGGCGCTTTTTCTCGGCCTCTTCGTGGGCCTTATTCGCAGCCTTGAGATCTTCGATCTCTTTGTCCCTGGGGTCGGGATCGTCCTCGCCGCCGCCCTCTTCCTCAGCCTTCTTCGCCGCCGCTTCCTCTTCAGCTTTCTTAGCGGCCGCTTCTTCCTCGGCTTTTTTGGCGGCTTCTTCCTCATCCTTCTTAGCTGCTTCTTCTGCAGCTTTCTTCTCTTCGTCGGTCTGGCCTTCGCCCTCAGCACCGCCGATCGGCCGAATCCATCCGAGCTCTAAGTCAAAAATAGGTCTGTATTTCAGGATCATGTCAGTCATGTATGCCTCCTAATTTAGTCCGGGTTCTATTTTCGGTCAAGTCCGGGCACTAAAGCCAGACTTGCCGTCGGGGACTTCGTCGTCCCCTTTTTCCATCCACACCATCACCTCATCTTCTTTTTGATAATCGAAGCCGTAGTTCATATGGTCGCCGCGCCTTATATCGAAGCCAGCTTTCTTCAGATCTTCCTCGGCGATCTTATAGACCTGATCTGGAATGTCATCGTAGGCGCTCTGTATTGTGTCTGCTCCCGCGAAAGAAATATCGACACCAAGTTCGAGAAGGTGAGCTCGACGCCGGAGATCTTGCCATCGTTTGATCTTTATTTGTGGGACCTTATAGGCGCCGATGTACTTCGACATCTAGCGAGACGGTTCTTCTAGATTCGGGCTAATGCCTTCCCGCCCTTCGTGGACGACTTGAGCTTTCTCTGAGCTGCTTCGGCTTCCCGGATCTCTTTTTCGAGTCTTTTGGTTTCGCCTGGCGATATATTGCCGTCATCCAGCTGGAAGGTTAGCGGATTATAGCCTCGGATGCCAAGGGCTCGAGCATCGGCGGCCGTGAAGTCTTCGATGATGATGCCCATGAGTTCGTCGCGACAGTTCTGAATATGGCGAGGTGGTATGCCAAGGGGACTCTTCTGCCACCAGCTAAGGGTGTGAGGAACCTGCCTTTGAGCTACCCGGCATATCCCAGAAGTCACTTCGTCCCTGGTCCCAACGTCCACGTACGCGTTTAAGCCCGACTCCGTGTTCGCCGAGATCTCCGCCTGGTTTATGCTCCGAAGCCCTTCGGTCCTGACTAGGCCCCGCGCTCTTGTTTCCGCGCTGATCTTCCGGCCGTTGTCCAGTATTAGAGGCTTGATCTGGCCCTCCACTAAAAGGTTCTCTACGATCTCGTTGTTCGACAGACCGGCGATCGTTCCTTCCGTCAGTGTTCGTCGGATGCTGTCGACCATCTGAACGTCCGTCCTTTGGATCTCTCCCAGCCAGTTCCTGAATCCGTCCTGAAGGATGCCGGCGTAAGTCGGCCCCCGCGTGAAGTTCAGAAACGTCTCGCGAACCCTTGCCGACGGAACCTGGTCGAACACTGTCGCGGCCGTCTGGCTCGTGTAGGTCCTGGCGCCCTGGGTTATCCCCACGTTGTAAAGTTCCGGGACGTTTGCTTCCACCCACGCCGTCCCTGGCTGAGTCAGTTCCCGACTTACGATCAGGTCTATCTGACTTGAGAGAGCTTCCACCCGGGAGGCGGTGAACGGTTCTTGTCCCGCTTCTGTGAGGAGAAGATTCGCGATCGTCTCCTGAGCGCTTACGAAGATCCCCGCGAGCTCGTTCGCTTTTTTGTTTAGGATGCCCCGTCTTATTTGGCTGTTTCTTTGGGCCGCCCGCCGGATTCTTGCGGGCATGTTGTGTGCCAATGACTAAGCCTCTACGCCGCTGGCTGGATTATCTTCAGCGGCTGCAGCCTGGCCAGTCTCTAACCCTGCAGCTCCGGAAGCTTCGACCGAAGCGCCAGGCACATCGCCCCGAATCCTCCGGAACTCCATGGTCTCGGCGAGATTCTTTCGGATCTCTTCGTCGGCCTGTTTGTCTGTCATCTCGGGGTTCCGCTCCCGCAGAATCTGAGTCGGGCTCGTTAGCCCATGATTCAAGTCGAACTGATGCTGCCTGGTCTCGTCGTCTATAGACTTCGGGATCGGTATATCCGGGAAGTCCACGGTTCCCATAAGCGCTTCGTCACTGAGATCAGGCTTCGCGGCGCCGACCATGCTGGAAAGCCTGAGAAAGTCAGCCCATAGCTTTAGCTCTGCAGACTTGAAGCCGATGACCCTTCGGTGGACGGCCTGGATATGAGGCATAAATTTTATAGAGAGAGCGAGGCCGCTCTCAGCTGAGGCCTTATTCGTCAGAGTAAAGCTCGGGACTTCACCGAGATCCGCGATCATCTCCATGAAGTTCCCGGTAGCCGCGAAGAGCTTAGTGACATCGGCCTGAAAATTGACGGCCTTGAGATCTCCCTCTGGATTGTTCGTAGACATGAACTTGCTAGGGCCGACGACGACCTCGGACGTGTTCGGGTTTTTGAAAAAGAGAATATTGAAGGACTGATACCGAAAGACCTCGGCGCACGTCGACAGCATCTCCAGGAGCTGCTCGTGCATCTTGCGAACGTCGGTCGCCGGCGGAACAGGGAAGAAGTTTTCGTGATCGTCCTCAGCTCTGAAGAAGCCCCCAGGGATTCCTTTGAACTCATGCTCACCGTGCATATCTTCGCCCTGGGCATTGACTGCCACCTTGTCGTCACGAAGCACCAGGAACTCATCGGGGGTCCAGACCTCGCGGTGGCTGTGAACCTTCGCATGTATCCCTTCCATGTGGTCTTCGATATTGAAATTTATGACGACGGCCTTTAGCTTGAAGGGGTCTTCAGGCTCGGGGATCGGGAAGATTTGATCGGCACTGTATGAATTGATGAAAAACTTCTCCGTGTCGAAGTCGAATCTGGGAATGACGTAAGCGAGCCCCGAGAGCTCCGCTCTCTTATGCCATCGCATGGCGTCCACCAGAAAGTTCCCATTCTGTAGCATGATGTCCTGGAGTATCTTCTGGTTAGTCTCGTCCTGAAAGTCTCGCTTAACTTCGTTCCCGTAGATGGCAGCCAGGAAAGCGTTGACGACTCGCTTCGTGACATTCGCGGACGGCTTCAATCTTTTCTGGAAGTCTTCGGTCTTCTCACCCTCGAAGGCCTGCTGGAAGTTTCTGGTCAGGCCACGGAAGAACTGCTCATTCTTGAACGTCATCGAAGCCAGGTTCCGGCGCTCCGGATCTAAGACCATCTGGTCGGCTATTCTTGCAAAGTCTCGGAGCTCTTCAAGCATTAGATCGAGTACGTCCTCAGTTTGATCGGCGCCGCGATGGACTGCAGGTCCGATATAGGGAACTCATACCCACATGAACACTTGTAGATCGTGGTGATCCGGAGGGTCTCACCAGGTCTAAAAATGTCGGTATTACAAGTCGGGCACCGCTTCCACATCCGGACGATACGAACTTCCTCCGGGTCATCGATGTGCAGCGGATAGAGTACTGCCCGGAACTTCGGCCTATTTAGAAGCCGAAGGAAGTAGTCTTTTACGCTCGTCAGTCGTGAGTTCATCTGTCGCAGACTCGACGAGTGCCGGCTTCAATTCCTTCCCGCAGGCTCTGCAGATCATCGTCTTGGAGATGTCCACCAGATTCTCTTTGACGACGAAGTTGTACTCAGTCGCGCCACACTTTTCAGCAGGGCAGACTAAGTTCCGAGCGAATATCCGGATGTTCGACTTTCCCTTCGACGAATCTGATCCGGCGTCGCCACCGTTTCCACCTTCGCCCTTATCTTTTTTCTTTTTTGCCACGGGGCCCCCTTAGCGAGAGTACGTCTTGAACTGGGTCTTATTCATCGCTGCCCAGGCGTAATTGAACGCATGGCGAAAGTGATTCTCCCCACGTTTTTCCCACCTCGATACTTCGCTTCCGTCGGGCAGTTCATCCGTGATCTTCACCTCGTTCTCGCACTGCTTAGCGAACATCCTCACATCGGGATCTTCCCTGGGAAGAATGATGTCGCCAGTATAAAGCGGAGTGTGGCTGGCGTCCAGAGATTCGGTTCTATCCATGTTCAGAGTTCGCTCTCCGTCCTTCCACTGCTCGGCCCCTCGACGGTAGCGATCGTAGAAACACATATAAGCCCGGCCGCTCCAGCGCTTACAAAAGTCCCTCGCCATCTTCTTCTCGGGGTTCGCGTCCACGACGATGTTCCCGATGTGGAACTTCCTCATGGCCGCGTCGAGCTCGTGCCATTCCTTCCAGGTGAAGACTGTAACGATCCGAGGCTTCGGCTTGCCTGGCTGCATGACGACGCAGTGACCAATGTCACCGACGTCGGCGCCGGCGAACGTGGGGCCGGCGTGAGTTTCTTCTCGGGCGTACCCGCTGCAGAGAGAAAGGATCGCTTTCATTTTCAGGCCGTGGCCGGCAGCGATGAAAGGCACGCCCATATTCGACCGCCAGAAGATCGCCTCTTTCTTCTCGTATCGATCCACGAACTTCTTCAGATCGACGTTCGGGTTTAGGCATCCGTTGATCGTATAGCCCGCGATGTCGGAAACCCGCTTCGGGACCCAGCGCCCATCTAATGGGCTCATCTTCTTCCCGCACTTCGGACACTGCGGCTTCATAGTCTTCATGTTCATGCACTCCGGCCAGTTGTCCTCGAAGGTCCAGTCGTGCCGGCAGCCCGAGCACTTATTCATCCAGTAGTTCTGAGTGCTGAGGTCAAAGCTCGCGTCGATGCCATAGTGCGGGGTCGACGGCCGGCTTATCTCGACCCAGATTTTGAACTCGGAGTCTTCCATCCGGTTGATGCAGTCGTCGATGTGTTCGCGCAGCATGAGGTCCGCCTCGTCGAAGACGACCATGTCCGCGCTGAAAGTCTGGCGGTTATCTTCCGACGTGATTCCACGGATGAACATATCGCCCTGTAAAAGAGATTTCATTCCGATGTTGTCGGTGTTCGTGGGTGCCGACTCCGGAGGAAGATGCGTCAGGATCGGATCGAGCTTCTGTCTTACAAAGTCGCCGACCTTTGAATCGTGAGGTAAGAAGTAACCGATGCCCTTGGGATATTGATAAGTGGCGCCCCACACTGATCGGAGTAAGGCCCAGGCTGTGATTCCGACCTGGTTCGCCTTCCGGAAGACCGACATATAGGCTTCGAGGTCATAGATCTGATCGAGGTAGAGTCGATCGCTGAGGTTCGGCCGCGTCCCTCGCTTGTCGACGACGCCATAATCCCGGGCCCAGATCGGGAAGCAATCGGAGACGACGTCCAGCGGTGCTCTGTCTTCGGCCCAGCTGTCCGCTATTTCTTCGACTGATTCTTGCGTGTCTGTTTTTCTTTCGCCTTGCGGCGCTTCAAGATCTCGGCCGCCACGGCCTTCTTCATTTCGGGCGGAAGTCTCAGGACTGCAGCTGCTCCGGTGTTATGAACGATCGACTTCTTCGGGATGCTGTACTCGAGGAGAATCTTCGAGGCGTCCCTTCGCATCGGCGCAGATCCTGACCTCATGAGCTTCTTCAGGGTCCGGACGGCTTCGGCGTTCGATGACTGCAAGAGCTCCTGGGCGCTCATGACTCCTTCTTCGAGTTCTTCCTGGAAGACCCCTTTGAAGTCGGCGCCGTTGATTCGATGGCTGACCGTAGTCCTCGCAACGTCGAACTTTGCCGCGAGCTCATCTCCGGTGATGTTATGGTGCTTTATCTTCTCTGCTATCAGTAGAAAATCGAGTGCGTCGAGCCTCGATCGGGGGTCCTTGACATCGCCTTCTTTGTAGCGTTTTGCCCGCTTCTGTCGCTTGCGTTTAGCCCGCTTACGTCGTGAACGTTCCACGTGGAACTTTATATCACATCAGCCCCGATCTAGTCCCTCAACGGGTTATGGGCCGAGCAATAGAACCGTTCAGATTTGCTTCGGTTCTTTCCGTCATAATACGCCGAAACAACCTTTTCGTTTGCCAACTCTCCGCATTCAGGGCACTTTGGTCGTCCAACGGGCCTTTCCTTTTCCTGCGTAGCCGGGGTGAGGGCGTCTAATTCCTTCAATGCAATTTGAAGCTTCGCAGTTGGCTTGTCAAAGAAGTTTGCTGCATGGGTTTGATCCCATCCAAAAACTAACCTTGATTTTTCCGCCACATTTTCCAGCGCCGCCCTCCGCTTTTCGTCGCGCTCTAGGGCTTCGTCTGTCAGTTTTCCAAGAGCTAACCGCGCAGCGCAGAGTTCGCAAGGGGTGTCTATTTCTCCGGGTACACCACCAATGCAAAAGCATTTCTCTTCGTTATTGTTTATCCACAGATCTAATAAATCACGTACTAAGATCTTCAATTCCTTCAAATCAGGGGGTAACGCTTCGCGCCGGGCATCTTCTGCCATTGCCGCTTCGTATTTATCATGGTCTTCCTCTTCCTTCGGTGTCGGGGTCATGGTTTCTCCTTCGGGGTGAGGGCGTCTAATACCGCAATGTCTCTAATGAGATGGTCTAGCCAATTTTGAAGCTGCGTATCGTGGACAGCGGGCCTCAACCGTTCCCAATTTCTGTCACAGGTTGTTTTTGCAGTTTTAGCCAATTCTTCCAGCGCCGCCCTGCGCTTCTCGTCGTGCTTTGACTGGCTTTCAAGAGATTCAATATAGGCAATCAAGCATTCCTTGGTTTGATTCTCCAAAGGGACTTCCACTATTCGGTCCCTTCCCCAGGGGCCGGGGTGAGGGCGTCTAAAGCGCGGCGATGTGCCAAAGATACTTCCGCCCAAAGCCTTTCACCTTCTGGCGTTCCCATGTAGGACGGCACGGTGTCCATCATGATTTTGTATTTATCCCATATTTTTATAGAATCCTCCAGCGCCGCCTTGTGATTATCCCTCTCGGCCAATACCTCTTGCGCGCTTTTGGCGCATCGTGTTAGGAAAATGGCTTCGGCTTCTTCGGGATTGTCGTAATTTATTTGCAAAAGAATATCTGCCCAAGCTTCTAAATCCGCCTCACACTCTTTTATTGTCCGGGTCATGGCTTGCGACCCGCCCTTTGAATTGTGATCCAAACTCTTACGGGGCCTTCGTTCCATTCTATCTTTAGATGTCGGAACCAAAATCTGAATCCGAAACTACACAGGCCACCAATCAATACCCACCTAGGGAAATAATCGTTGTGTGAAATTTCATATCCCATTGGCCCTTTCCTAATCCAAAGAGCCACCCTTTCGCCCTTTGGCCTCGCGCGCTTTTTTGTTTTCATTTGTCCCCCTTTTTCTTTTTCCTTTTCTTGGTCCCCAAGGACTTAGCAACCTTGGCCAACTCCGCGACGTGTTTCGATTCTATTTCCCGCGCCTCCTCCCATAGAGTCGCGTCGCGGTGTCCGTTGATCGCCTGAATAATTAGCTCCTCAATTACGGAGGGTTGCAGGGCGTCTAGTTCCCAAGACTCGTCGCCGTGTTTGGCCTTATAAGACTCGAATCGCGAATCCGTAATCTTGGCCGGGTTGGGGGGCGGCTTATGCTCATCGACTTGATCCATATTTAGGGCGATCCGATGGATCTCCGGGGCGTCGTCGCTTTCCATTTGGACGAACTCAACGAGCCGGTCCAAAATATCCCTAGACATATCGATGCCCGATGGGTCGTGATCTCCCAAATGGATAATCGTCGTCGGGACTCCGTAGTTTATGATCCTTTGACCGGCGCCCCACATTTCCGATTGACTGGTATAACCGCGGCAAGAAAAATAAGGGACGTCGTTCCGCCTACAAACGGTTTCAATAACGCCAACGAGGGCGTCTTTCTCAATCCAAACCTCTACTCGCTCCGGTTGGTTCGACCACTTGTCTATCTGAAAAGCGTCGACGCAATCCCGGACAATATCTCCGGGCTTGTCCCAATGAGAGTTAGCCCGAACGTTGCGGGTTCGATCGACGATCGCGGACCAATCTATAAGGCCGGCCATGCGCGCGTCGTTTATGATCGAACCTAGGCGCTTGTATTCGCTTTGTCGGTTGGGAATAAGACCCCGCGCTACGAATTGGTAGTAGATTTGCCGGAGGGTTAGATCGTAGCCTTGAGCCTGAAACTCCTCGATTATGTTCTCGGCATGGGCGATTATTATTTTCGTCCCCTTACTAAAGTTCTTGTGTATGTAGGGTATTTTCGGCATGGCTCCCCCTTATAGTTGGACTGTGTGGTACTCGGCCATTAGATAGCGCGGTGACGGCGCGGCTGTTCCAATAATTTGTCCAGAATGGAAGCCGTCGCAACAATGGCAGCTTGGCGATTTTCCAAAAAGGTCCGGCAAGCCTGACGGTTCTTTCTGTCAGTCCTAGATTGTCCAGCATCAGTCTGTAACCACGGGCTACATCTATGACGACGTCATCCAAAATTTGGGCGGTCAGATCCTTGGTTTCTTGCTCCGTATAAATTCTGGTTACTTGAGCAAACTCCTGATCCTCGAATCCGGGTTTCGGCGTGGATTTGAAAACTACGATATCCCCGGCCTCGTTTCGTTGGATGGCGTAGACGTCAACCTTGTCCAGGTCAATGTAGGAAGGCAGGCCGTCTGTCGGGTCCTGCTTGCTCACCGAAAAAGCGCCCATGTGAGTACGCCGATCGCGCTTACAACTGCGAGGCCGAAAAAGGCCAGGGTTGCAAAAAGTTGTCTGTCGTGTGGCTGCATTATTTTGTCCTTTCCTTTGGGCCGTGTCTGTTGGATCAGTCACGTTCTTTTTCTGGCAGTATGTTTCCGTCTTCTTCCCAGCTCGCCCCACTCCTAGCCCATTGTTCAAAGATTTCAATGCACTCTTTTATTTCGGTGACAGGGATATCGCTTTTTGGTGGTAGAGCAGATAAATAGCCACACATCTCAAACATTCTTCCTTTTGGATCTGGATTCTTCATAACCTGTTTTATGCTCATCCTTCCGTCCTTTCTATTAGGCCCCGCACTCGATCGATGAACGTGTCGCTGTAGGTCATGGCGTACTTCGCCCCGTCCCATCTTATTCGGACCAGGCCGGCAACGCTCGGGTGTGGCCAGGCATCACCCTGGCGTTCGGGATCTTTTGGATTCAGACACTGAAGCCCTAGCTTCGACATCTTCACCCGGTAGCGCTCGGCCAGACTAACCGGGCGGCTCACTTCTTCGCCCTTTCGCAGCAGTCCGGCGCGTGTCCGCATCTGCTACAAAATGAAATATAAACTTTCTTCTTTTCAGGAAGATGATCGGTCTTATAGTTGTATCGGAATTTTGTCTTCGATCGTATGGCGGCCACTCCTGGGTCGACTGCTCCGCACGCCGGCCGCAGTGAGTCACACCTGCAGCCTGGGAACTTGCCCTCAGGGAACCGTTCGAGGACCACGACTAAGCAGGCCAGGCACATGAAGCCGATCGGAGAGACGTCGTAGGACCCGCGATCGCAGAAGCGGCCGCACTTCGCGCAGTTGACTTGGCCAGGCCGTAATCGATCGAGCAGCTCTCAGTCTCCTTCTCTCGCGACGTACTCACGGCGTTTAGATTGAGGGATCTCGTTCTCTTTGCAAAATAACCAAAGGGCCTGATCCCTCGACGCGGTTCCGGTCACCGTCGCAACCCGAGGGCCTGGTGAGATCCCGCCCTTTCCATATTTTTGATAGATGAACCAGATCAGCTTTCCGCGAGGGTTCCTGTGCTTGCGATCGGGAACCTTCGAGAAGAAGCCCCAGAGTATGAAGGCGAGAATAAAGAGGATCAGGATCAGCCCGGTGGTACCGCCGATGCCGGTGAAGATGTTTCTATAAGGCATCGGCGGCGCTCTCCTGGATCTCTTTGATCGGCCCACATGGATATTCCATCGGGCACTTATATTCTTTGCAGTTCCCGTCACAGTTCGGGTGATGTTCCGTCCGCGTGTGAGACCGGGGAAGCTCTTCGGCCCTCACGACCCGGCCGCACAGATCACACTTGCCTCGCTTCATGGCGTCATCCTCCTTTTGATTTTGCACTGCATGTCCTGGCATGGCTTCGTCCCTCCGGTCTTCGCGTCAAAGACCCGGCCGCCACCTCCGCATGTTTTACAAGATCCCTTTTTGTTACGCCTGGCCAGGTAAGCATCGCGCTCCAGGACCTGGCGCTTCTTCTTCCTCGCTTCCACGAAAATGTCTCCGATACGCTCAGCATCCTTCGGCCCGATCACCGGCCCCACTTCGATCGATTCTTCTTCTGCCACCGTTTCCGCAGCGCCGGCACGTTCTCGTCTCCCTTGGCAGATCCTCGAACCAGGTCGACCCGGATAACCGGCGTTCTATATTTCATTTGGATCATGGCGATAAGCCGATGGTTCCCGTCGACCACGACTCCGTCTTCGACAATGACAAACGTCAGACCAGGGCCGGATCGAATAAGAGCGCTGACATGGTGGTGGTGGTCTGGCCAATACTTCCGGACCTTCTTCGCTGCGGCCGCCACGGAGATCTTCTTTCCGGCCGGCGTATTCCAGAAGCACTTCAGCTTCGAGCACTTGGCCGCGGTCGAGACGGTCCACCGATAGCGGCCCTTCGTCATCGCGATCGGCCAGGGATCGAGTAACTCGCGGAGTTCGCGGGTCGTGGTTATCAAGAGGGCGCCTCGATGTAGATGCCGGACTGCTCAGCCTGCCGTTCTCGATCCATCTGGTTATGGTAGAGCTGGTAGCTTACCGCTCGCCTACTTTCCATTCCGCCGACGTATGCCTCCGTGCAATTTTGGCAACCAGTGCACGGCTTCAGCCCGCCGTTCCAGATCAAGGCACCTTCGTGTCGCCAAGCCTTCCGCTCAAATTCATTTTCGCCTCCCCAGACTTCGATATAAAATTCGGTGCACCCGCACACCGGGCAAAGTCCTTTCGACTTCCGGCCGTTCGCGTGAGTCCTGCATGGCCAGGTCGGATGTACGCCAGGTTCTTCGCAGCCTTCAATTGTGCATCTCGTCCAGTCTTTATTCATCGGACTTGATCTTTCTATTTAGGACCCCGTCCTTGACGCAGACCGGGCACTCTTTCGTCTTGGCCATGCACTCGACGCAAAACTGAGCTCGGCACTCGAGGCATCTGCCGGCCGCGTTGTTCTTCGGAAGTTTGACCTTACAGATGTCGCAGCGGTCCAGCCCCACGATCGACCAGGCGATCACCGCGTCGGCCTCGAGTGCGCGATGGCGACTTCTTCGATCGCCCTGTCAGCCATGAAGCGCCAGTATCTTTCGGAGATCCACGAACTAGCTTCCCTCGATTTTGCCCAGAAGATCTCGGCCGCTTGGAAAGCCGCGCCGACTCCCCTGAACTGAGCAGCTATTATCAGGAAGTACTGCTGCGCCAAAGCGGCCACGCTTTCCATGAGACATTCAATCGCTTCGACTCCGCTCACGCGACCAGCTGGGCGGCCGACGTAAAGGTCCGGATGATCGCCCCACTTCAGCTGTTTATGAGTAAGGATTCGCTCTCTACACTTGCACTCATAGAGACCGATCATGTTTCTTATCAACGACTTATGCTCTTGGCCCCTACACTCTTGAAGGACTTCTTCTTCGCTTTTTGGCGGGTCGTCCATCTGACGCTCAAACTCCGACTGGAACTCATGGTCTGTCAGTGCATAAGTTCCAGTTTCGCCCATGACAATCCAATCCCCGACGTCCAGGATGTGGCTGCTGAAACTAGAGCCACCGTACTTTTTGCCGAGAAAAGGAACGCCCGCCGAGTTTCCCGGGTTCGCGTTGTAAGTCGCCGTCGGAGTAATTCTGGTTCCCGGCAACATCCTCCTAATTGCGATAGGTTCGTGTTCGGTTCCGTCTCTCATGGCCTGGGTGTACCGAATAGCGCGAACCTTCTTGAGCTTTTGAATATATGGTTTCATGGCGTCATCCTCCTGACCATCTGGCCGGCAAAGCCGAAAGCGATCGCCGCTTCCTTCAGCCCGACGTGCTCGCTTACATTTTCTTTTAAGTCTTTGACTTCAAAGTCAGAACCAGACCCCCAGATATGATTAACATATATAGGCTTCGCCACCGGCTCTTTTTTCGACAAAAAATAACAGGACTTAGAGACAATGATTCGAGTCGCTCCTTCGGTGGACCCGTTTTTCGCTCTGTAATCAAGACTTAGCCACGTCCAGGTCTTGAGGAACTTCAGGACCAGGCGGATCTTCAAGAGATTCTCTTCAGACTGAGGCTTCGAGATGTGATCCGCGATCTTATGAGCCGAGGCGTAGCCGCCACCGAAGAGCCGACCGTGCCGACCCGTAATAAAAAAACAGGCCTCGAGGACCTGTCTCTCAATTCCTTCTAACTTCGAGCATCTGAACTTCGCAAAATACCATCCCTTGGGTGTCATCACAAACAAAGCACAACCCCTTGCGGCTATCATCTTGTTATAGGGCCCCGTCCTGTGATAGCCTCTTCGGACGGAACGCCTGTCTAATCCCCAGGCCTCCTTGATGGACAGCAGCCCCCGCCGGTGACCATTCCTGGCGGGGGTCGTTATTTTCAGCCGTCGAACTTTACCATAAATTTTCATATTCCGCCGCGCCCACTTACCGAACAGGTAGCGAAGTGACTCACCAGCCCCGTCCTGTCGCGCTCGACGTACATCTCGAGATTTCTCCGCTGGACAATGTGATAAACGGCAGCGGACGGATCAAGAGGGATCTTCTGGCCATCGTCAAACGTGGCCCAGATGATCTTTCTCCCACACCGTTTACATCTCGGCGTTGCATCAGGATCGGATGGTCTAGTCTTCTTCGACGGACTCATCGGGGTCGATCTTCACGACTTTCGCTTTGACGTCACCGCCCTCGAGCTTCGCGTACATCATTCCCTCGCTGTGACGGTAGGTCTTCTTCCCAGCGCTCGTCATGCCTTGCTCGAGAGCCTGACGAGCCGCGACCTCTTCCGGAGTTAGGGCCATCCGCTTGTCGCGGATCTTGACGTACCGCTCGATCAGCTCGTCTAGCTTTTTGCTCTTCTTATCCTTCATGCCTGGCAGCTGCTCTGTTGCCATCTTTTCTCCTTTGTTTGACTTCAAAAATGTAGCCGGCAAGTAAGCTTCTCAGACTGCAGCTTTCTTCTTCGCTCCTTTCTGATCGTCATAAACTCCCTCGACGATCGTGATTTCTTCGGGCTCTATTTCGCCCCTGGACACTCGAGTCGATAGGACTTGGATGTCTTCGTCATTGAACATTTTCACCATCGCGACGATGTGTTCCTTGCTCATGGACTCGGCGCCGTCGATCCGGACGACCTTGAGCTCATGAGACTTGATGTCTTTGATGGCCAGGGCGCAGCAGACCAGCATCTGCTCGGACTCGCCGAGATTAGAAAGAAGGTTCCCCTTGTAGAGGACCTTCCCGTCCTCGACCGCGAGTCCTTCGAGCGGCCACTTTGCAGTCTCGAGCGCTGCAGCTTTCATTGACCGCTTCTCTTTGATTGAGTCGTCGATCATTTGGTGTTCGGCCTGGGCGTCTTGAAACTGCGAAGATTTGGCGAGCCAATTCGCATGCACGTTCGCCTTCGCGTTCGTCTCGCTGGAGCTTTCGATCTTTTCGTCGATGTCCTTCGTGCTGACGTCTTTGAGCTTCGCGCATACGGCCTCGCCATCCTCGATCCTTTTATTAAGAGCCGTGCGCTGCTTAACTCCTTCGTCGACCTGTTTGTTCATGCGCTTGACCTCCTGATCGAACTGGTCGATACTTTTTTGAAGATGGTCTCGATCGGACTTCAGCTGATCTAGAGTGTCGCGATTCTTCTGATTTTTCATGTTCGTCCCTTGGTCCAGCTCGCGCTCTTTGATAAGCGCGGACACGTCAACCTCTTCCGCCTTCTCTGGCTCGTCGCCAGGCCTCAGCGCTTCGACCTTCTGGTGCGCGGCCAGGCGTTCCGATTCGAGATCCGCGATCTCTTTGTCTACCTTCTCGAGATCGATGTCAACGGAAGCAGCTGACAGGAGAGTCTTGACCTGTTCGGCGCCTCGCATGTCCATGATCTTATGAGGGTTCACTGCCAGGGCCGAGATCATCCCCTTGAAGTCCTGGGCGGTAATCTTCCCGCCGTCGTCGTCCGTGATTCGCAGAGTAGAACCGCTGGGCTTCGTCAGACGTTCCGCGATGATTCGCTTTCCGTCGCCGGCCAGGATGATCCGGACGCAGCCCTTCTTCTCGCCGTGGGTGATGTTGTCCCCCTTCTTCTCCAGGATGTCCCAGAGCGCTGAGATCGCCGTCGTCTTACCCTGGCTGACCTCGCCGGCGATGTGAAGATTCTTCCCGTCGAGCTTCATGTGGAAGCACCTCACGACCTTCGTGTTATCGATAACGATGTTTATGATTTTCATGGTCTTCCTTTCTTATTCGGTTTTCGGAGCACAGACAGAACAAAGGACACCTTTGTCTCCCTGAGCCTTACTGTCACCGAGCGGCTTCCCGCACTTCGAGCACGGCGGCACTTCAGGATTCACTTCGGACTCTCCGGGCCCCGAATTGAGCCCTGCGATGTAGGACTTGAGTCCGGTCATCATCTTCTCGTAGTCCTCTTTCGTGTAGCCGCCAGAATTATCGAGCTCAGTGACGCGATCCTGGCCGAGCGCTCGCAGCTTTATATCGGTGAGAACTTCGTCGGTCATGTCCTTACTTATCTTTTTGAGCTCAGCAAGAATTTTTCCCTTGTTCCCGTCCGGCAAATCGGAGATCGATCTGACCCTGTCGAGCTCGGCCGGGTCATAGATTCCGGAAAAGGGATCAGGAAACGCACGTCGGAGCGCGGTCATCCTCGCGCACTTCTCGATCATGACCGTCGGCATAAGAAGCCAGTTATTCTCGTTTTTGTTGTATTCGGACATCTTCACGAAAACGCTGAAAGGCGTCTTCCCTTTCCGCTTCACTGTCGCCCACGCGCCGACCGCATCTCCCCGCACGGCCGGGAATATATGCGACACCGGCCTCCCTTTTATCGCGTCGAAGAGGAACTCGTCTTTCTCGCAGACCGCGAAACCCGTGGTCCCTTTGTAATCGGGAAAGTCCTCAGCCCTGGCCTGCAGTCCATCAACGCCGGCCATGACAGTGACTCGCCCTTTTATCTTTGCGAAGTAGATCTGCTTCCGGAGCGGGTCGAGCTTGCTCCGCTGACAGGTATGAAGAAAAAGCCTGAGTTCGAGGTCCGTCGCCTCTTTCGCCACGGTCATCTTAATGAGATCTATTTCTTCCCTTGAATAGACGCTCATCGTCCGGACCGTGGCCGGCTGGAACTTGGAGATTTCCTTCTTCGCTTCGGCCGTCACCAGGGCTTCTCCGACACTTCGCCCAGGACGTCTTTGATCCTAGTCCCGGCCGCTCCGGACCTTCCCTTCTCGACGTCGATGCCTTTGTATCTGGGGCGAATGATCCGGCCGTCGGCCACGCCGTCGCTGTCGACGACGGTGATTTTCTGTAGGCCTTCTTCGTACATCCGGCGCAGTACTTCTTCCTCGAAGACCGACATCATTATTTTCAGGGTTGGCCAGGTCGTCGCAGTAAGAAGGCCGAGGTATTTATGATTTCTGATGGTGGTTCGCCACTTGGCGACGTCTATCGATTGAGTCCAGAAGCCGGCGTACTTCACCGGCATAGGGAACAGCAGTAATCCGCTCATATAATCCCTCCTTGTTTGGACAGCACATCTACTTTACATCATGATAACTAGCTTGTAAATAAGGTTAGAAAAGTGTCGGCTGAGCTTTCAGGCTCATGTCCTCCTTCACGCCCCACTTCTCCGGATACGACGCCAAGCGGTAGCGCCAGTTCTTCGTGGGTCCATCTTCGGGGGCTCTGTCGATCCGGAACCCGTACCCGAGCCAGGGCTTCTTTTTGTGCTCGAGTTTATTGATCCCGACCTTGAAGCTGATCCCGAACTTCTTCACGAACTCCATGGTGCCGACCCAGGAGCCATTCCTCCGGCCCCCGCTATAGTTCTTGGCTTCCTCGAGGATCTCCAGGATCTTCCGAGCTCGCTCCTGCATCTGATACCTGGTCATATATTGACCTGGACATACAGAGCCGCGAGCAGGCTGTGAGTGTAGGCCGCGCGTCGGCCAGAATTAGTGTAGGATTTCGAGGTCTCCTCGAGAGCCTTCTCCAGAGTCTCAGTCATATCCTCATCGTCCAAAGATGCGACTGCTTCACCGATTGATTTATGAGCCATGGCCAGAACCTGCAGCGCGTTCCTCATCAGGAACATCGATCGCCTCAGACGCGCCGCCTTCTGCTCCTTATCTGTCACGGCTTCCGAGTGTCCTGGTCCGACCGACTCCGGAAGCGCCGGATGGTCTCGAGGTCATCGTCACTGAGCCCTCTGGCCATGCGCCCCGTGTCCGGATTTATCATCGGCTTGAGCTCGACCCCGGCCTTCCCGACCGCGATTTCCATAGTGGGACGACTGAGCCCCAGCATTATCGCCGCGTCTTTCATCGTGTGCATCTTCACCTTTGCCATGTTCAGCTTCTCCTTTCTGAGTTCCATCGTTCCATCAGCCAGCCGAGCTTAGGATCTCCCTTCGTTCGAGTCGTGAGCTCATCCGGATCGTACTGTCCGGACTTCAGTTCTTCGACCAGGTTCGCAGCCCAGCGAATAAAGGACTGCGGCTCTTTGCAGCCCTGCATTGCGACGATCGCGTCCTGAGCCCATTGAATTTCGGACGCCTCACCTGTCACCGTGAAGTTATTGACGCGGGCACTTCCTACAGTCCCAGCTCGTTCGGCGTCATTGATAAGAGACAGAAGGATGAACGGGTCGACGTCCATCAGCGGCGATCGCCCCTCTTCCATCGGGCGGCCCCTCATCTGGTCCTCTGTCTGTTGTTTTAGTTCGTCCCACTTACTCGGCACGCGGAGCTCCTTTCACGTTAGTCAAACTTTCCTCAGCTTTCGACACCGGAATATTCAAAAGCTGTATCGCCTCTATATTCAGATCTCTCTTCGCTTCACCTACCGGGGCGAACTTTCTGATAAACGCCCTCATGTGTTTGACCTTGAGAGCCTCCTGAAAGTAAAGGTCCTCGAGGTCCTTCTTATTCATTTCATCCCCCAGAGAATCGCGACGTTTAGGATCGCGGCGCCGAGCCAGTAGAGGGCCCTCGGCCACTGGCGCTCGTATAAGCAGAATAAGAAGACGAGAATGTACTGCAGGATCAGCCACTTCATGAGCCAGCTGCTCATCATGGCAGCGGTTTCTTCCTCTTTTCAATTTCCGCCTTCGCTTCGGCCAGGTCCTGCGCGATGATCGCGTCAGCGATTTGGAGACACTGTTGTCCCATGCTTTCTGGACTGCTCATAATCAAATAATCCGACTTCAGAACCTGGCTTGCGAGAAAGATCCTAACTGACATTCCAGGATGCGCGTCTGTGTAGATGTCACCGTTCGGATGAATGTCGAGCTTAGTTTGAAACGCCGGCCCGCCGTCTTCGTAACTCATCGAAGTCGATCCAGCTGGGCTTCGGATGCGCCGACCAGGTTCTGACAGTAATCCTGTTCGGCTTCCGTCGCGACCTTCAGCCAGGCCTCAGTCTTCCCGAACGAAGTACTGTTGAATTTATTGAGGATATCGACTTCGTCGTCGCTCTGCATCGCGTGGCCAAGAGAGACCATGCTCTCGACGATCTTCTGATCCATCCCTTCCGGGTCGTCCGACCAGAAGTTCATTCTCGGAGCTCGCCGAACACCTTAGAGACGATCTTCCCGTCGGTCTCCGACAGAAGCGTGATCGCCTTTGTCTGCTTCTCATTTATTGTCACGTTCGCCAGCGCCGCGCTCGCGATCTTTTTGATGTCGGCGGTCTGCTGCATGTCGTTTTTGTTCAGGTTCTCCAGCCAGGTCGTCAGAGCCTTGATCTGTCTGGCCTGAGCTACGTTCGTCGAATATTGCGCGAAGATCGCGATTCCGAGGAGGGCGACTGTGACTGCTAGCAAGAAGTTAGAGCTCTTCATTTTTTGACCTCGATTCCTACGATGCAGGAACGAAAGAAAGGCCCGACGCGAAGCTCCTGCTGTTCGCGTGCGAGCGCACTGTCTAGAGCGTTCATGATGTCGGCCATCAGATCGTCATTGAACTCTATGTCAGAGGTGATAAATTGCTCCATGAAAGCGAGCTGGACTTCATTGTGGATGTAGCCTTCAGAGATCCAATATCGAACCGGCCACCAGAGTTCATCTCCGTGGCAGTCTTCGTGATCGCAGGCATAAGCGCCGTCAATCCCGAGCTTATATCCGCCGTCGCATTCCCGCCGTTCGTGTTCAGCGTGACAGGGACAGAGCCCGTCATCCGGATGAGCGTTCTCATAGGCAGCCTGCGCCTGGTCAAACCCTGGAACGCCGGGATAACTCACGACTGAGTTTCTTGGACTTCTTTCCGGACCCCATCGCGGAGCTCGGCCAGACCGATCTCGCAGTCTTCGCCGTCTTTGCCGTTCAGCATGTCGCGGATCTCGTTAGAACAACCGCCGAGAATCGCGACGGCACCGGAACGATTGAGCTCTTCCGAAATACGCCGAGCGGATTCGATATGCTGATATACAGATCGCAGTCCGATGACCGCCATGTCGAGATCTTCCTTCAGAATTTCTATCGGTGTAGGAACTTGACTCTTCATAATCCCCCCCTTAGTTAGACAGCGTCACTACTTTACATGATGGCAACTAACTTGTAAAGAACGGCCAAGTAAAATCGCGGATCTCGTGTCCGAGGAAAACGCTGGGATTTTTAGCCCTGAGCTCATCGGTGAGGTGCCTCAAAGAGGCGATTCGACTCAGAGGTCGCGAATAAGAAAAGGGCCCCCAGGAAGCTCCCAGGGGCCCTGCTATGGATTTCGTCTCAGATCGGGCTTATTTGCCTGTTTCCAGCCACCTCTTCGTCGCTCCGCTTCCCTGAAGAAACGAGACGACGATCCAGCCGTACTTCATAGAAGGAGACTAGACTCCGAAGAAGCCCTTCCAGACTTTCCAGGTCAGCAGTGCTGCAGAAACGTGAGGGGTGTAAACGTAAAGGGCATAGGTCGCCGCGTTGATTGGAACGAGGGTCTTCTTATCGAAATCCACTTTGATCTCTTCGCCCTGGTGAAAGCCGGCGAAGCGGTTCTTATAGGTCTCGGCCGCTTTGTCAATCTGATGATCGAAGCCCCTGTACTTCTCGGCCCAGGTTCCGGAGTCCCAGGCACCGACGCCGCAGGCCCAGTCCATGACCTTCTCGGGAAGCTGCGGCCGGCGAATGATTCCTTTTTCTCGCTGCAGGGAAACGATCAGGAGCTTCGGGTCTATATTATGGTTCCGCGCTGCAGTCGTGATGAGCGAGCTCGCTTTGCTTCCTGTCCTGGGGTGAACGTAGTCTTTGATCGCGCCGCCCCTTTCCTGCAGGAAGTCCTCGACGGAGAATCCTTCGTCCCACTCATCGAGAAGCATGAAGCTGTTCGGAAGCACGAGGTCCTCGTGAAAGGGTTCCGGAAGATGAGGGACTTGTAGCTTCTTCCCTGCAGACTTTTCCCTGGCCCGCAAGTACTTATCGGCCTCGGCGTGCCGGGCCCGGAGCCTGGAGGTCGCGACGTAGTAAGCCTGGCTCCTGGAGTAGCTCTCGATCTTATCGCCGAGCCACTCAGTGAAGCTCATTCTGTTCTGGGAAGCTCCGCTTTTCGGACTGCTTCGATGGTGGCCAGGATAAGGTCTTTGTCGACCTTGGTTTTCATTTCCTGGATGTCATCCCGCATCACATCTAATATGGCCAAAATCTCTTTCTTCATTTCGAGCTGGCTTACATGGAGGCTTTGAATTTGAGTCTCGGTCTTTTGGGTCGAGTAGGCCTCAATGTAAGGCTGGGCCTTTTCGATCAGCACGATGGTCCCAATGATGGCTGCCACCACGGCACCCCAGGCTTTCCAGGATTTGGCGATTTCAGGGACGTCAGCCATTGTTCCTAGAGCCCGTCCCTGAACCTGGTGTAGTCGTTCATCTCAGCCAGCGTCAGGTCTTGGCTCTTCAGCTTTGTCCTTAGAGTTGAAAATCGATCTTGCTTTGTCATATCCGAGGCTTCAAAGACCGGAATCTGATCCGATATCGTGACGCCATCATTGAGAACGATAAACATTTCCCCGCCCACAATTTTTGCATAGAAATCATCTCGATCCAGAGAGTATTTTTGCGCGAACTTGGACCCATCGAAGTTCTCGGCCGGAACCTTCCACTCCTGTTCCGATATGGCCGATGGAATCAGGACACCCACAAACACAAATAACGAGAAAATCATGGTCTTATTCATTATTGGCTCCTCAGTCTCTGCATCATGAAAATAGGAGTGTAGTCTCCCACCGAATTTATGTTCAGATTGCTGCCACGACTGTGAAAAACCTCCACCTCTACGTAATCATCTGCCGCGAGATTATATATGATACTCAAGCCCTGAACGAATAGATCCGCCTCCGTAGCCTTTGACTTTCTTAGTCCTATAAGGTCGGTGCCATTCAACTTTATATGTATTTCCCTGGTTCCAGTGACAACTTGAGCCCAACTTACCGCAGCAGATATGAAGTAACGTCCCTCGACAACCGCCGTGAGCCTTGAGTTGTTCGTGACCGTATCATGCAGGTCATTGTCGTCAAAAAGCTCTGAGTTGAAAGGCAAAATGGTGTTTGTTGCGGTAGTTATTGTGATGGCTGAAAGGTGAGTGACGCGCGTTCCGTCCCGGCTTTGGGACACGGCCACGCCAGTCCCATTCCATCCCAGGACATCATTTGTGGTTCCGTCGGCAACGTCCCCGACTTCAATTGGGAACCGACCAGGATCTAGGGCGGCGCCTATTAGAAGTAAGGCTACAAGTACAGCGCTAATTTTTTTCATTAGTCCTTGAGCTCCCATACCCTTAGAATTTCGGTTCCGCCGTCAGTAATACATGACATCGCACCAGTCGTATCCATAGTCAAAATCCCACCCTTTCCATCGTCTGCGACTTGCCCGCCGATAACGATAAGACCAATAGAAGTCGTGACGGCTGGGCCACCAATATAAATTTTGCTGTTAGCGGCGTTTTGCATAATCATCTCTCGCCTTCCAGCGTCTACTCCGTCGATGACGGTCGCCGTACCTAGACACGAAACCGTAAACGGTTCAGCTAGGCCAGTTCCCGTGTCGGTATTGGAATCAATATTTCCCAAACTTGTATTCCCGGTATCCTGCTTCGCTTCGGTGGACGGAGCCACGATGATCTTGGCAAGGATTGCAGTGGTATCACTCGCGATCGTTGTCGTGTCGATGTCAATGCTCGCCAGACTAGTGTTCGCTGTGTCCTGCTTCGCTTCGGTGGACGGGGCCACGATGATCTTGGCAAGGATTGCAG
>SDBS01000525.1_pt1 | contig 37287 bp, 39 predicted proteins | sample 2277091 | NCBI WGS metagenome assembly SDBS01 (sample SAMN10404972, study PRJNA504765) | marine sediment metagenome | isolation source: marine sediment core GS10_PC15, 163 cmbsf | place: Arctic Ocean: Southern Knipovich Ridge | collected 2010
CGATTTCCCTGGGATATACGTTAGATGAACTGATCGAGCCCGAGGCTAAAAGGTCGATCGATGAAATATTATTTTTACGGTCGGTGAAAATCCCCCACATTTTTTCAACATCAGGTTCCTGGGCAAAAATTGGTCTCATAATATTGAAGACTTCTTGTGATGAGCCGATGCTTTGAGTTGGCGCCGATTCTTGGATTAACGTAGCGAACTTCCCGGATTTTAGGTCATCCCAAAATTCTGTTTTGTCCATAATTTTCCTCCTCGTTAAAGTGTTATTCTTGCCTTATATGACATGCAATCCCCGTGCCACATAAAGCGGACTAAGTTAAGCAAGCCCCATCTTAACATAAGCCAATAATCAAGCTAAAATTATGTATCCTTTTTGCCACAGTGTGTTCTTTTTGCCACGTTCGAGGTAAAAGTGTAATGTTTTCAACCACTTATAAATCAATTGATATGTTAAGATATGGCAAAAAATATACAAGTACGATTTCCCTTGACATTTGGAAATTAAGTTCTGTAGAATATAGTTTTAAGATTTGACGAGGGTCTTTAAAATCAGAAGGAGTGCCATTATGTTACCTGATGAATGTTGAACTCGATGTCGGGTTAAAGTGGATGACAGAACCGGCGTAAAAGGGATGATAATGATAAAAACTATTTTGGTTGTGATCGGGGCTGTAGCTGCTATATTGATGGCAGTGTGTGTGTGCCCGGCCGGAGAATGGAAGTCGTCATATCAGTGGGACGATAGTTTTCTCCAAGAGCTTTCCAGAATCAACCAACGATATGATGCTGAGATGGCGGCACAAAGACAGCAAACCCAACAAAGGCAGATGATCCGGCTGCTTAAGGATATCCAGTATGAGATGCTAATGGATAATCTGGGTATGAGTTTGAGGTATGCGGACTGAGATGCAGCAGCAAGCCTTAGATATATTTCTCAAACCTTTTGTATTGTTCGTTGAGTTTGAAAGGCCCGATGGTGGTGCTTTTAGCTTTGGGTGGAAATTTTATTCTACTGAATATGGAGCACAAAAAGCCTTTCGGGATTTATATGAAAGACGGTCATTTTTCACCGAATTTAAGATGAAATCAGTGTGTAAAATAAAAGGTTGTGGAATGACAAGTATTTTCGAGATAGCAAGGAACAGGAGCCCGACTACTGTGTATTAAGGGGATAATTGGGAATAGTAGAGTAAGGGCCAAGGGGAGAACAGGCCGTGTCGTGGGGCTGAGAGGGTTCAATTTGAAGAAAAAAGGCAAAGATCAGCTTACAGCCAAACAATCCGCATTTGTTGCGGAATATCTCATTGACCTCAATGCAACTCAGGCGGCTATCCGGGCAGGGTACAGTGTAAAAGGGGCGGCAGTAACGGCTTTTAAATTGCTAACGAATGCTAATATCCAAACATATTTAAGCAAAGAAATTCAATGTGCTTTTAAAAGGGCAGAGATATCACAAGATGCTGTTTTAGGGGAACTTAAGAAAATTGGCTTTTCCAATATGGCAGAGTATGTTAAGTGGGGGCCGAACGGGGTTACGGTGAAAGATTCAAAAAATCTTTTACTTGAGCAAACAGCATGTGTTTCTGAAGTTAGCGAAACAACCACCAAAGAAGGTGGTTCTATTAAATTCAAACTACATTCAAAAGAAAAAGCGTTAGAACATTTAGGTCGATACCTTAAATTGTTTACTGATACTGTAGTGGTGGATAATAAAAATCCCCCAGTTGTAAATATTACATTCTCTAATGACGGAGAATGAAATAAATGCTGTAATCATAAAGGAATATGAGCCATTATTTCTACCATCCCGATATAAAATCTATTACGGTGGCCGAGGCGGGGCAAAGAGCTGGGCATTCGCTGAAGCACTTGTTTTGTTGGCCTACCAAAAGCCCCTTCTTATCCTATGTACTCGCCAATTTCAAAACTCCATTGCTGATTCAGTCCATCGTACAATCCGTACGCAAATTGAGAGGCGCGGGTTGGACCCATGGTTCGATGTCACAAAAACCTCAATCAAGAGTGCTGTTGGGGCAGAATTCATTTTCAAAGGTCTGGAGCGGTCGATTCAAGAGATTAAGTCCACAGAGGGTATTGACATTTGTTGGGTGGAGGAGGCCCAAAGCACTACCGAGGATTCCTGGGAAATCCTTATTCCTACCATCCGGAAAGAAGACTCAGAGATATGGATCTCATTCAACCCTAACGAAGAAACTGACCCCACCTACAAACGATTCGTTACAAAAACTCCCCCCAATTCAGTTTTACGCAAAGTCAACTGGAGAGACAATCCGTATTTCCCGAAAGTCTTGGACGATGAGCGGCGCTATATGCTCAAGATTGATCCTGACGCATACCAGCACGTTTGGGAGGGGTTTTGCAGGCAGATCACTGATGCGGTTATCCTACGGGGGCATTATGAGGTTAGGACATTTGACTATCCTCCGGAAGGTATACGATTTTATTATGGGGCTGATTGGGGATTCAGCCAGGACCCTACAGTCTTGTTGCGGTGCTGGATTAAAGACAATACACTATACATCGACCACGAGGTCTATGGTGTTGGGATGGAGCTCGACGATACGCCCGCACGGTTTGAGGAAGTCCCTGGAAGTAAGTTGTGGCCGATTAAGGCAGACAATGCACGACCTGAAACGATTAGCCATGTCAAGCGTAGAGGTTTTAAAATATCCGGTGCTAAGAAATGGGCCGGATCGATTGAGGATGGCATAACAGTCCTCCGCGGATTTAAGAAAATCGTGGTCCATGAACGATGTAAGCACACAGCCGAAGAATGTAGGCTATATAGTTACAAGGTGGATAAGAAAACAAATGAGATTTTACCCATTATCGTGGATAAGCACAATAATTGCATTGATGCGATACGGTATGCTCTTGTAGATGTCATTCGGGCATCAAATTTGTTTGATGGGTGCGATTTCTCATAAACTTTATATCAATCCGGGAGGGATATCACACAATGAAATGGGACATAATACCACAAGAGAAACAAGAACCAAGTTTTCAAAGATGGTGTAAGGGAGCAAGGGGGTTAGGTAAAGATCTCGATTATTCCTGTTTAGACACAATAGAAATCCAAACTCAGACGACGGATTACGTCAATAAGCTCGCGGCAGTTGCTGCAATATCAATCTTGACTGAAGACATTGCTACCTACCGTAAACCCTTAACATGGTGGGATGCAGTAAAGGAAAGGTTTTTCCCATCATGGGTATTATCAATAACTCCAGTAATATATGATACTATTGATATCAAAGCCTTGTATCCATATGCAAAATATAAAGAAGGTTCAGGGATAATCTGGAAGACAATACGTAACCCTTGTATCTCATAGGGCGAGCGAAGTTAATCAAGCGTGTGGAATCATTAGGATTGTTATTTTAAACCTTTAAATATTTTGTTAGAGGTGAAAAGATGCCAAACGATAAAAAAAACGAGTTCGCAAAACTATTTTTCAGATTTGCAAACCAATCTGAAGGCGAGGAATGGAAGCACCAATTAAACCTTATAGTTAATAAAGAACAGGCAAAGGATCTCATGTCAGGCCTACAATCCGCAATCGACAAGCTTGGCTCAAACCCAGCCACGAAAGGCAGAGTTTTCTTGGGTATAGGAGGTATTTTCGAGAAATTAGTTGATGATAGCTACGAAGCTGTTGACCTTAGTTCGTTGAATCTTAATCCCTAACGATGAGGTCACCGGCCGGTGCGATTTCTCATAAACTTTATATCAATCCGGGAGGGAATAAAAATGAAAAGGGTTTTCCTTGGTGGGACGTGTAATGAAAGCAGATGGAGAAATCGTATGATGATTTATCTCCATGCCGATGGTATTGACTATTTTAACCCTGTTGTTGATGATTGGGCAGAAGATTGCATGAAAAGGGAAATTCAAGAACGACAATCTTGCGATTTTTGTTTATACGCAATAACTCCCAGAATGACAGGCACTTATGCTATTGCTGAAGTTGTTGATGACTCAAACAAGAGGCCTGATAAGACAATCTTAGTGTTACTGAGAGATGATGGGGATAAGCATTTCAATGAAGGACAATGGAAATCGTTAGGGTCAGTTGCACGGATGGTGAAGGGTAACGGCGGTCACGTTTTCTATCATCTTAAATCAGCGTCAGTATTTATAGCCTCTAAAGGATAACCCGTGGATATCTCTAGATACCGGCGTATTTTTGCAGGAATAGGCTGGCCCTACGCAGATCAGACAGGGTTTATTGCTGTTTTAGGAGAGGATAAAAAGAAAGACCACACATTGCCATATAGCCCCAGGCATTACAGGATATTGGCAGAGGCAGAGTCGTCAGATATTGAGCAATTACGGAGAGATGGTTTAAGATTCCAGGACGATTTCCATGTAAAATGCCTTTTTGGTGATCCTGAGAATCCAATTTATCAGCTGTGGCGTCGGAAGTATGGCAGTGATGTAGTGGATTTAATGTTACCTGCTGACGATATAGACCTGAACTTATTAACTCAGTTGGTGAAAAGAAATACTCAAGTACGCAAAACTCTTCATTTTGGGGCCGAAAGTAAGCTTCCGGGGTATTTAATGATGTTAATGGAGGAAAAGGTTGACATGGACCGGATGGAACGGTATCCTGCATTAACAGCATTAGGCTATCCGTTGGTGCATATGGAGATGAGAGCAAAAGGAAACGAAGAACCATTTAAACCTGACAGGACGAAGAACAGGTTCTAAATAACCCTTGTATTTCATAGGGCGAGCGAAGTTAATCAAGCGTGTGAAATCATTAGGATTGTTATTTTAAACCTTTAAACCCGGGAGGGAATAAAATGGAAGCTGAATGTACGCCAGAATGTGAAGGACAAATTAGACGCGAAATAGACGTTGGAAATAGGGTTTGTGCGGGACTTGGCATGGTCATTACAGCATTAGAAGGCCGCCTTTCTACTGTACTACGCCATGATCTGCCACCGGTAGGTGGGGATCCTTGCGAGGAGGTCCAATATAAAACAAAAAAGGCCGATCAGCTTGTTCCATTGGCGCATGAAATCAGGACCATACATGAGAACATTACGGTCCAGATGGATAGGCTTAATGCCTTCATAAAAGGACTGGAGCTTTAACCTTAAAGCTAAGAAATGCCTAACCTCCCAAAGAGCAAGAGAGCGAGAGGTCCCCCCTCGCATAGCAGCGGGCAGGTTCGCCGGGCTACGATATAACACAGGACATCCAAGTCACATTAGCGCAGGCGATAATCAGGCAAACAAAATATACTGGGAGCGGAAGTATGGGTAAAAAATATGATAGTTCCAATACTTAACAAGAAACCTGATATCAAGAAACTGCAAAGTTATGTTTCGGAAGCTCACTGGGCGTCAGCCGAGTGGCGAAAACAATCTTGGCGGGATGCAGAGATGTGGGACGGTGCTCAATGGCCGGACAATGAGAAAAAAGATGCTGAGGATGTAGGGGTTACACCTATCACCATCAACCGGACATTTCCCACCTGTAATTTAATATTAGGATCTCAACAAATCAATCAAATTGACATAGACGCTAAAGGTCGAACGCAAAAAGACGCTGAAATCGCTCAACTTATGACGGAAAGTATTAAATTCGTTATGGATCAGAGCGATGGTCAATTTCTTATATCTGAGGCTTTTAAAGATGCTGTTATCCCTGGTGTCGGGTGGTTGACCCCAGGCCTAAGTAATGATCCACGAGAAGAACGATTAAAGCTAACTCGGCGAGACTGGAAGGAAGTTTTCTGGGACCCGTTTGCATCTCCATGGGTAACTAAAAATTATTGCCGATACGTGTTTCACCAAAAATGGATGGATTTGGCGGACTTACAAGCCTCCTTTCCAGAAGAAACAAGGAACATCCAAGACATATTCACCCAATTGGCAGGCAAGGAACAAGGTGAGTGGGGTGTTGGCTATCAGGATGAAGCTACAGACGTAGAAGAACTAAAACGTACCATGGCGGGTTCTGACTGGGCTGACGCAGAGAGAAAGCGGGTTAGGCCTGCGGAACTGTGGTATCATGTTTATGAACGGGCATGGTTTGCTGTATTCCCTGACGGTAGGACTGTAGAATTAAAAAATAACATGCCGGCTGAAATGCAATTGCAGATCGTGCAGGCATCCCATCAAGTTGTGAGTGCCGTTGTGAAACGGATGAGGGTCAGCGTCTTTTTGGGAGACCTTGAGCTTCAGGATATCCCTTCACCATTTCCTCATGACGAATTCCCATTTATCCCATTTATCGGTTATATCGATCGATATCAAAACCCTTTTGGTGTGCCACGTCAAATACGCGAGCAGGACGTAGAGGTGAATAAGCGTAGATCCATGGCCCTGGCGCTTCTTAAATCCCGCAGAGTAATAGCTGAATCTGACGTTGTTAGTGATTCAGGTGGGCTTCAGCACGTCTACGAAGAGGCAAATAGTTTAGATGGATTTATTGTCGTTGATCCAGGTAAGATTGATAAGTTGCAAATCATTGAACGAGCGGATCTCGCCCCCGGACAGGTGATGTTGCTCCAAGAGGGAGAACGAGAGATCCAAGAGATTGGGGGGACAAACGCAGAGCAGTCAGGATATATGTCTAATGTCACAAGCGGGGTGGCGATACAGAAGAAGCTGCAACAATCTGCGACCATGACAGCTACGTTATTTGAGAATTTGAGGCGGTCATTGAAATTGTTAGGGCAGCAGCTTCAAAGCAATATTCAAGGTTTTTGGACAGGCGAAAAAGTCCTAAGAGTTACTGACCGGATGACTGGGGCCGAGCGATTTGTTGTACTTAATCAATCCCTTCAAATGCCAAACGGCATGGTCGCTGTGAAGAATAATATCACCCAAGGAAAATATGATACTATTGTCAGTGAAAGCCCACATACTGACACCATTAAAGAGAAAAACCTCGCATTATTGCAAGAGGTCATCAAGAAAGCTCCCCCTGAATTAGCCCCACCGCTTTTGTCGCTATCATTTGAGCTGATGGATTTGCCAAATAAAGAAGCGCTTCTCACGAAACTAAAACCCTTATTAGGTATTGGTTTAGATGAAGAGGGCATGGAACCTGCTGAGTTGAAGGAAAAAGCCCTGAAACAAATGCAGGCCCAACAGGAAGCCCAGGCAGAGCAGGCTAAAGTAGAACAGGCCTTTACCCAACTTGAAATAGATAATAAGCGTCTTGAGAATGAGAAGTTGGTAGCTGAGATAGAGGCGATTAGGCATAATGCTGGCATCAAGACCAGAGAGGTTGACGTTAAAGAGGACAAGGTAGATTTAGAGGCCTTTGAAGTTGGGTTTGACAGTCAAATTAAAAGTGACGAAGCCATGCGGGTGCCTGAGCAGGGAGGGAAGCAGTGAACAAAGCCGAAGAAGCCATATTCGAGAAGAAAGCAGAAAGAGAGTTCCGGTCTCACCAGCCATCTCCATTGGGCCGTGACTTCAGGGCGTTCAGGTACAGGTTTGATCATCCGGCTACAGATCCTGACTTTGAGTCCAGGTTTAACGAGACATTTCCTGATGCCACTGGGAGTCCTGCGTGGTTTGATAGAAAGTTTGGAGAGATGTGATGGACTGGGATCTGGAAGTTAAACGACTGATTATAGATGTTCTCGACGAGGGACCTTCCTGCTTAGAAGGGGACACCGTGTATTTTTTAGCGACCAGCATTGTAGACAATAAACTCATAATATCCTTATCCCACATAGAGAACAACGAAAGCAAGGACTTTGAAGTTATACTAAAGGAAATCAATGATAATCAACAAACCCCTGGCCCTGCAGATTCAGAGTGAACTTGAAGTCTTGATTAAGAAATACGGCTTATGGGCCGACATTACTCATAAATTGAAACCGGATTTGAAAGAGATCCACGTAAAGGATATCAGCATTAAAGTGAATTAATAACTAACAACACTCAACGAGGACCCAAGAGGCCAGTTGGTTTCACGTAGAACATTCACGTGTGACTGATTGGCCTTTTTTGTTTTATAACGTCTGCCCCGCGTAATCAGGGCAACAACATCCCGGGGATACCTACCCGTAATTCAGGTAAAATCGCTAAATCTCATAGCGTAAAAAGGAGACCGACAGATGGCAGGAACAACAAAAACCAGCGACCCAAAAAACCATGTTGAGGAAGTGGATCATAATTTAGAAGAACAAACCAACGAAGGACCGAAAGCGCAAGATTTTCCACCTTTATTTGAGGACGAAAGCAAGAGCCTTAGCGAGGAAGATCTGACCGGGGATGAGAAAACACCAAAGAGCGAAGAAAAAGCGGCGACGTCTCCGTCGAAAGGTGATGAGAATCCCCCAAAAGAAAAGGCTCCAGAAGAGGAGAAAGATGAGCCTAAAGAGAAAGAAGGGGCCGTTGAGAAGAAAATAGACGAAAAACCCAAGAGTGAACCTGTTGATGACGATAAACCACCTGAAGGGTTTGTCCCCCACGGTGCGCTTCATGAAGAACGTATAAAGCGTCAACATCTCTCGGGTGAGAACGAAACTCTGAGGGCTGAAATTGCGGAATTGAAGAGTACCCCTAAAGCTCCAAAAGATGGGGACTTTAAGGTTTTGTCGGATGCAGAGTTCCAGGAGTTGCTTGAAGAGGACCCCACGGAGGCAATTCTATATGACCGACGCCTGAGGGTGCATGAGGCCGGGGAAGCTCGGGAAGCTGACGTTCAGCGGACTGAGGAGGCCATTATCAACCAAAGCACTCAGGCAATGCGTGAGGCGGTCCCTCAGATTTATGATCCTGATAGCACTATCAATGATGACCTTAGCAGATTTGCGGTAGAGCAGGGTTTTGATGAGCAATCTCTGCCGGTACTGACCGATCCCAGAACGAAAATAATTCCGCCTGGGAGTAACGAGCCTGTACTGTTGGGCAATGTAGCTGTAGGGCAGGTAAAAATGCTCTACAACCTTTACAAAAGAGGTGATAACAGTGACAGGGCGGCGATCGAGAAAGAAGTTACTGAGAGGGTAACGAAAGAGGTTACCGATAAGGTGACTAAAGAAATAATGGCAAAATTTAACGCAACACCTTCTCTAGAATACCATAGTCTTGGGGATATCCCTGGAAGCGGGGATGAGCCTTTTGATGTGTCGAAGAACTTGACTGAAAAACAGATCGATAATTTGTCTGAGGCGCAACGGAGACGGTATCTTGGCGGGTAATTGCTCGGAGGATTAATATCATGGGTGAAACTGAATTTGAGTTAGGAAACGCATTAGCAGTACAGAGATGGTCAGCAGAGCTTGACCGTGAAACTCCCAAAAAAATGTATTTTCGGAAGTTCATGGGAACAAGCCATGACAACATGGTTGTCGTGAAAAGTGAGTTGAACAAGAAAGCTGGAGAAAAGATCACCTTCGGTTTGAAAATGAAACTCTCTGGAGATGGCGTCGAAGGTGATAACATCATAGAAGGGACCTCGGCTGAAGAAGCACTGAGCTTTTACAACCAGTCACTTTTTGTCAATCAAAGGCGTAAGGGCACGAAATCCAAAGGCCGTATGAGCGAGCAAAGGGTCCCGTATAACATGAGACGTGAGGGACGTGACTCATTGTCAACCTGGTATGCTGAGGATGCTGATGAGCAAATGATGATGTATCTGGCAGGCCTGCGAGGAATCGATAGTGTTTTTCATGTGGGTCTTTCCTGGTCAGGTAGGGCAAACAATTCCCTGACCAACGCCAATTCCGCAAACCTTATTTACGGTGGGGACGCTACGAGTCCTGGTACGTTAGCGGAAGAAGACACCATGGTGCTTTCAATCGTAGATAGGCTGTTGGCAAAGCTCGAAACCATGGATCCTGCTGTAAATCCATTTACCATCAGCGGAGAGAAGAAATATGTGTTGCTGATGCATATTTGGCAGGCATACACTCTCAGGAAATCCGTGAGTTCTAATGACTGGATCGATATCCATAAAAACACTGATGGGTCTAATTCCTTGATTTATAAGAACGCCCTCGGTGAATACAATGGCATGATCCTTCATAAGCACCGGAATGTAATTCGTATGGACACCACGATTTCGACCTATGCGGTTGATTCTGCCCGAGCTCTGTGTCTTGGCGCTCAGTCTGGAATTATCGCTTGGGGCGGAAGTGGTGGGGCTGGTCGTTATACGTGGCACGAGGAAGAGGTCGACCGTGGAAATGCCTTGGTGATTACCGCAGGGACAATTTACGGATGCCAGAGGACCATATACAATAGCAAGTCATTCGGTTTGATTGCAGTGGACACCTTCTGCACCGACCCGAACGCCTAAACCCTTAACCATCTTCCCGACACCGGGAAGAGTGATTCTACATGGAGGTTTAAGATTATGACTACATACTACACTGAAGCATATCTCAACAACTTAGCGCCGGACGGCAATATTCCTGCCGGTGTTGTTTTAGCAAACGGTGCCCAGTGGACTGGGCCTACGGATAATGCTGCCCAGAATGATGTTGTCAGGATGGTTCGCATTCCTAAAAATGCTGTCTTGATAGATGTCCTTTTGTCATGGACTGCAACTGGTGCAAACCATGATGTTCAGGTTGGCACCTCTGCTGGAGTTGATTCAATTATGAACGGTTTTGCCATTGACGCTATCGGGGCTATGTCCCTCGCAGGGGGGCTTGAAGGGACTAATGATCTTTCGACCGGTCTTAAAGCGTCTTCTGATATTCGCAGAGGGTATAAGTTCACCTCTGCTGATTATCTGACTGTCAAGTTTACCGGAGCATCTGGTTTTCTTGCTGATGCCGTGATTGACGCCCAGGTCCTGTATTACATTGATGCGGGAATGGATTTGGCGACTGATCCAGGTTAAAAAGGCCGTAACAGCCTGCAATCGATAACCCTATAACCCTCCGGGAGTTTACAGGGGGAGGGCGTAATACCGTCCCCCCAGACTAACACTTAGTAATTATGGAGGATGATAAAAATGGCTATTTTAAAAGCAAGACCCGAATGGCGCGGGACAGGAAACGATGATAACGCCATTAATTTCTATCAGTTAAACCTTGGTTTCAAAAGTCATGCAGGGGTAATATTGGGTGGTGGTACTTCTGCTGACCCGGTAACGACTGCAACCGCTGACAAAAAGTGGATGTCGTTTTATTTGGAGAATAGTGCAACATCCGGGGATAGCCGGGCTCTGTATCTCAGATTCTATTTATCAGGGGCAGGCGGAGGCGGAGAAGCGGCCAGGATATTCACGACCGTTAATGATGTGGCTGTCGGGACGGCTCATGGCGCCCATATTTCCCTTAACTTTGCGGATTCTGGGAGTGTCACAGGTCAGGGTATTGCAGGTAGAAACACTCTGCATATTCCTGATGCGAGTCTGGGCGGCGGGAATGTTAAATATTCCGCGCTTCAGGCTGAGATTTGGAGCGATGGCGCCAGTTCTGACCCGAACGGCAATTATCTGTCCTGCATCCGGTGTCTGAATGCCGGGAATGGCACAGGTATGGCTGTTGTGGACGATGACTGTGCCTTGTTTGATATCGAGGGTTTTGTGGATGCTACGGGCAATATGCTGTATGGTAGCACCCTTCGTATCAGAATTAACAATGTAGATAAATATCTGTTTTTTTCCGATGCTGAGGGTAGTTTTGAGACCACCTCGTCGTTCAGTCTTACTGGGACAATAGGTCTTAGCATTACCGGGGTAACAGCTACAACTAATGCTTTGATAATTGGAGCAGATGGAGTTTCCTCTGGAGACTTTATCATTTATGGTGAAGCTGCAAGCTCGTACATGCAGTACGATTCCACAATGACCGGCGACAACAAGGGAAGATTTATTGTTGCTGAAAGTTCTGCAAGGTTTACCTGCCCAAGCACGAAGAATACCTGCGCTGTGGCAATAACCCACACAGTTGACCAGGCTTATTCTGACACATCTGGGGCGCATGGATTGTGGAGCACATGCTCATTAGGTGCTTATAATTTAACTTCAACCAGTTATACACACTATGCCGGTGTACACGGTGATGCGGTAATCGGCGCAACCCTGAGTGGCGTTGGAGTTCATGTTTACGGTGTACTGGGTGAAATCAGGGGAACTGGAACACAGACAACCGCTAATGTTATAGCGGCAGTCGCAGCCAAGTACAACAACGCAACGGAACTCGGAACTGGTGATAGCTGCCTGTATTGGGGCTGGAGTCATGCTGGAGTGGTTGATTATGGATTAAAGCTGGAAGTCTCTGGTTCTGGTTCATTAACTACTGGAATTGATATTGGAGCCTGCGCTACAGGTATCAGTATGAGTGGTGCGATGACAACTGGTATTCTAATAAGTGGCGTTTGTAGTGGTGTTAGTGTTCAGATCACTAATGGTACTCTGACAGCAGGAGATTCAAGTTCGGGTATTAGAGTTGGAGTAGCATCCGCTGATCCGAGCAACTCGTATGGAGCAGCTGCCTATTTTAATACTGTTGTATCTGGAACACAGGCAGGTTCATATGTGTACGGTATTGGTTCTTGGATTAACCTTAGTGCAGTAACAGCTGTGGCAGGAAGGTACATATGCGCGCAGGACAATGGCATCTATCAGGGTGCGGATGATGGTGAGGTAAATGGTGCTAAACTGATATTTGGTATAAGAATGGAATGTCTACTTGCATCAAGTGATGCAGAAACATATCCATTTAGTCTAAATACAAGCGATACAGCGATTACTGCAATATTTGAGAGTAGTGGTACTGAATTAGGATTGGTTGTAGATGCAGGAAATGATGAAGGAGAGTTAGTACCTTTACTTAGTAGAGGCGGTAATACAAGATATGTTAAATTATATACATTAGCATAAACCTCTAACCCTTGGGGGTGATTAAAGACTCACCCCCAAGTGAGGCATATCATGGAATTAATAGAAACTGTCATACCCGCTAATAAAGAAACGCGTACCTGGAAAGGGAGAGGTGTCTTTCAATTATCAGGTGGAGATACCTTGAAAATTGAATCTGACGATGTAGAACACTTAACGCTACCAATTCCACAAGGGGCCACTTACTCTTTCAAGTTGAATATGGCAATCGAGGAAATTTAAACACACGTCCTGAGATAGGGGAAACCCGAAAAGCCAGGAACTCCCGGCTGGTCTGCTCAGGACTTTCCCACCGGGAATTAACACCGGAAGGATGTATTATGAAGTGTGACAAATGTGGCAAGGATATGACGAGTCCTGGCGGGGGGAATACTATTGGGCTTAGGACTACTATTATGGGTCCCGGCCCTAACGTTGACGATAGGCGTGACGAAGAACATTATCGTAAACAAATCGGGAAGTATGAACTTAACAGGGAATATTGTTTTTGTTGGGAGTGCTGGTTGGACTCACTTTTTAACAATTAAAACACCGGGAGGATTATACCATGAGAAAGATTAATTTCGAGGATTACAACGTAAAAGTGCAGGCCCCTCAGAAATCGGAACTTTGCCCTAAGTGTGGGCATAATCAAGCTTTAAAAGAAGATGGTACATTACGGTTTCCGATGGAATTACCGTATGAGGTCAAGGATTCTATCGTTGGCCTATTATTCCACCCTGAACTGAAGTTAGGCGGAATGGAACTGCTCAAACAGAACGAGCTTGCCGGGAAGATCTTGAACTCTGAAGACCCAGACGTCCTACTTGAAGAGGCCGAATACGAGCAGATCAAGAGGGCTATAAACGTAGTCAAGGGCTTTGGCCGTAACGAAGTTGAGCTTGTGAGGCGTATCCTTGAGGCCCCGAAGGTTGAAGTGGAGGCGAAGAAGGCGCTTAAAAAGGTGGAATAATGCCTAACGTACTTTTGCAATATACCGGCAAGCGTCTCCCGCTGTCCCTCAAGATGCCATGGTTGGTCAAACCCTTAACGTGGGATAGAGATACCGGCAGGACCTTAGAAGTCGATTCTGGGGACGCTGAGAGGCTATCAGGCGATGGGGACGGGACTATCTTTGTGGTTATGTCACATTCGGACGTTCCGAAGCCTATCAACGGATTTAATCCAGCAAATTACAAGGAGGTTGTTGGTTTCTTGGCAAAAGCATCTGCTGAGAATCCAGAGATACAGGAACCCCATGACCTTGAAGAAAAACCCCCTCCAGACTGGTACAAATGGTTAAAGAACGAAGGGAAAGTTCCGATACCCGAGATACCGGATTCCCCCGACGTCGGGGGAAAAGAGGCAGAAGGTGAAATACAGTGCCCTCATTGTGATCATAAACCCTATAAACGAAAAGACTTTTACGACAAACATATTGCTGACAAACACTCTGAACCGGTGGTAGAGGTAGAAAATGGGGACGATAACGGGCAATGAGCTTATAACCAGAACAGTTAATCAATTACAAGACCCGGACCATGTCCGATGGTCAATGGCGGAGCTGCTTGATTTCTTGCATGACGCCCAGCGGGATATCGTTATGAGGAAGCCTGACGCCTATACTAAGTCGGTCAGCACTGTTTTGACAGTAAGTGAGACAAAGCAGTCCCTTCCGTCTGATGCTATTCTGCTTTTAGATATAACGAGGAATATGGGCACGGACGGTTCTACCCCTGGTAGGGTCCCTACGCGCATAGAAAAACCTGTTATGGATCAGCAGTGGCCTAATTGGATGACAGATACGGGGGCTGCGGAAGTCCAACATTATATGTATGACGAGAAAGATCCTTCCAATTTCTATATTTACCCCCCTCAACCTGCTTCAAGCCCAGGGTATTTGGGGCTGGTGTATTCGGCTGTGCCGGCACCTCTTATGTTAACATGGAGACCGCTTGAATCCTTGACGAGCTTTCTCGCCCCCTGGGATGGTTTGACTCATTTTAATGTATTACCAACTATCAGAAATGACCATATGTATTATCGAACAGGTTTTACAGTGCCGGGAGTAACATATCTTACAGATTACACTGAACCCACATGGCCTCTCGCAAGTGGTCAAACCATTGTAGATAGTGCCACTATCACATGGACTGAGGTTGATTTTGATGTTCCATTCCCCATTATATTGGCCGATACTTATGCTAACATGATGGTTGATTACATGATCGCTCAAGCCTTATTCAAAGATGCTAACATTAGTCCTATAGCAGGACAAAAAGGTCTTGCTCACTATAATAATTACCTGTCAGCCTTAGGAGTGAAAGAGCAGGCCGAAACTGTCTACGATCCTAATTTACCAAGTCCGGCCAAACCTTCTACCCGAGGTATCTGATGGCAACTACCCTCAGCACTTTTGTAGATTACGTTATACCGTATGTTGTGAATTGCCCCCAACCTACCCTTAACCGCGCCGTTCAAGACGCTATTATTGACTTTTCTGAACGCACCTGGATACGTCAAATTGATTTCACGTGGAATATTACAGAAGCCGAGGTCCTGGAAGAGCTTAATGATGCCGTGGACTTGGATTTATCCGGGGTATCAGGGTTGCGGCCCATTGAAGTGCTGACCGCCCAGGTGGACGGCTTCAATCTCGACCTAAAAGAACGTAAAGCCATTGAGTCGTTTCCTGAATGGTGGAATGATAACGATATTAACATTTCTTATTGGTATTTAGTGGATAACGATACCATCCGTCTTTATCCTGTACCAGTTCAGGATTTCACTCTTTTTCTGAGGGCTGCTTTCAGACCGCAAAGAGACTCTGAGAGTTTTGACGATGACCTATATAAAGACTGGGCTGATGTGATTGCTGAAGGCGCTAAGTTCAGGTTGCTCACCATGCCCGGAAAGCCATGGACGAATCCTAATGCTGCTCTTTTAGCAAAGGCCCAATATGAGAAAGGTGTAAGCAGGGCAGTAATCCTGGTTAGGCGTAACTATCTTCCTTTAAGGGTGTTTAAAAAAGGATGGATCTAAATGGCTTATGTGGAGATTGGTGATGGTATTGCGGATGATACCGTGGTTCTCAGGCAGCTTAAAGGATCGCCGGTTAATATTGGCGAGTATGACAGCGGTTTGCAGGTAATTGTTGACGCACTTAATGATCTGGATGGGCGTATTGATGCTGTTGTAGCCGGGCATTTTGGATTACGCGAAACATCTGAGACCATAGCATCCGGGGTTATAACAGCATCATACCGCTTTTCTCAGTATTGCATAGCTGATACTGAGGGCGGTGCCGGGACCGATTCAATAACCCGTATTGTAAACGCAACTGAAGGCGGCCTATTTGCTCTTGCATGTACTTCTGCTGACAGGGTGATAACAGTAGAGCATGGAACCTACATGAGGATGGCAAACGGGAGGAATTTCACCTTAAACAATGTAAATGATAATATCCTTTTTAGAGTTCATTCCGGGGGAGTGTGTCGAGAGCTAACGAGGTCGAGCAATGTTTAGACGATATATATTCTTAGTCCTATTGTTTTTCTTAGCCTTATCCTGTTCTGCTGATGCTAAGGACAAAAAGGAAACACGCCAGATTGATACGGAGAAGATACAGATAAACCCGGTTGAAACAGTCAAGAAAGAGCTGATAGATGAGGCGGCGAAAGAACAGGGGAACGCTCGGGCCATCATAGCTTTGAAGATTGAGGCCCTGAAGTGGAAGAAGGAGTTTTATGCGCAGCAGAGTCTCACTATGCAGCTTAAATATATGATTCAATGTTGGAATGATACTACTTTCCAGGACGTACATAGAAACGGAAGGGAAGCTGATAAGGAATTGAAAAGGCTTTTAATTCTACAATAGGAGGTACATCATGAGGAAACTATTATTTATCTTTTTGGTCTTAATGCTGTCAATGGGGTTGGCGCCAAATGTATTTGCGGCTGACGGTGATCCAGTGCTTATCCCCATTGATTTAACTGCTGAGGTGGGAACGTCTATTTTGCCAGTGACTAATGGTGGTACTGGTGTTGCAGATCCCACAGATCATGCACTGATAGTGGGTTCTGGTGCCGCGGCTATGACTGAATTGGCCGTTGGAGCTACAGGCCAGTTACTTCTTGGCGCGACCGGAGCCGATCCTGCCTGGACCGCTGGGACCTATGCTGAGGGAGCTAATGATTTCACCATAACTAAGGGAACCACTTTGCTTAATATGGATGGGGATCTTCAAGTTACAGGTTTGGGTGTTGTTCTTACTTCTGAAGACACAGCCGCGACTGTGACGTTTGATAATGTTGATGTTGAGGTTGAAAATACCAACGCAAGCAAGAGACTTGTTAAAATTACCTCAGCAAAAGCCGGAGATACAACGCTAACTTTTGAGGAGAATTTTACAATCGCTGATGGTTATGATGTTACGATTACGGCTGAGGATACCGCAGGCTCAATCGTGCTTGATAAGCAGACGCTTGAGATTGAAGGCGAAGGTACTGCTACCAGACTCTTGAAAATCATTAACAATACAGACTCTGCAAGGACCTTGACCTTTACCGCTGATCTGACTGTTGAGGCAACTTCTGTTATTAACCAGGATCTTTCTACTGACTCAGTCACTGGAATATTAGCCGCCTTAAGGCTAACGGGTGCAGACGCTGATCCAGGAGCGAATGCTGGAGAAATTAGATACGATAATACCATTGCTGGTATTCTAAGTGGTGGGGCTCTTCGATGGCGTGATGATGACTCTGTAAGGGTTCTTGTTGACCTTGAAACCGACCCTGCTGACGATGATTATGTTGTGGCGTATGATTCTACGGCTGATGGTTTCTATATGGCAAGCCCAACAACTCTAAGCCTTATGGGTTCTTTTGGGGCTCCTGCGGCAAAGACTGTTAGCGAAGCCGTAAGTGGTACATTAGACGTAAGTGATGGATCTAACTACATACAGGTTACAGAATTTGGCGCAGATAACAGCGAAGTTGATGAAATTGTGGCGTTGGCTGTGGGTGATATACTTCTATTTAAAGGCAGGGTAGGTTTGGATAAAAACGTGACGTTTACAGACGGTACATATTTGAAGCTACAGGCGAGTTTCATAATGAATAATGAGTATGATACCCTTACGCTGCTCGTTACTGCCATTGGAGCTAATGATACGTGTATGGAACTCTCTCGCGCAAGCAACGGATAAGAGGCCGATATGAAGATCTTTAAACTCATATTGTTAATAAGCTTTCTATGGCCTTCTATGCTGTTTGCTGATGCTGGCGATCCGCTGGTTGATAGCAAGATCGGGAACTATCAGATTGTGTTTAATGCTACGGCCTATTCGGGGACTGACACCGAGAAGATTCAGGCGGCTATTGATGATGCGGAGGCGGCTAATGGGGGCGCAAGTGGAACCTCGGCCTATATCCCAACTGGCGGTGGGTCTGGGTCTGGAGCTGACCCACTTGGTGGATGGGAAATCACTACAACTCTGACCATCACTGAGTCTATAACTATCTATGGCGATACCCGAGAGGGAACCTATCTCTATACTACTGGTGCTGATTTCGACATTTTTTCGATTGACTGTCAGGATGGAGTGGTCATCCGGGATTTAAAGATTTATGATAAGACAGGGGCCACTGACAATGCTGGCATTTACGCTGCCTTTGCCACGGCAACATCAAATGAGCGGATTATCCTTCGTGATTTGTTGCTTGTCAATATGTATAACGGGATAGAAATTAACGATGGGTATAGGTTCACAATCGACAATGTTCATGTTGCAAATGCGCTTAATTACGGAATGTGGTTAGCCAATGAAGGAGATTTTGATGGTGGAGATTCAACCGTCACTAACTGTGTGATCACAACGGTTGATGGGGCCAACGCCGCGATTTATCAGAAGAGTGGTGGCGGTTTACGCATCATTAACAACAAGCTCTTAGGGGGTTCAACCGGGGCTAATGGTTGTGTTTATGGGATACATTTTGATTTCAATCCTACTGGCAATCAAGCTACTGGATCGGCTATTTTGCAGATTAGTAGTAACAGCATTGAGAACTTCAAGACCCGTCATATCTTGTTAGACCTTGCATCTGATCCTGGACTCCATTTCGGTGGTATAACTATTGTGGGAAACGAGTTTGCGTCCTGGGTGACTTCTACGGGCAGTGGGATAAGGATTGATCAACAAGAGCTTACAGGAACACATGATGGAGGAAATAATGAAGCAACTGTCATGACAGACTCAGGTGCATCGTTTACAGTAGACGATTTAATTGGATCAACTATTTACAATACCACTGATGGCAGTAGTGGGGTCATAACAGATAATGATGGAACCACAGTAACGGTTGCTGCTTTGGCGGGTGGGACAGATAATGATTGGGACACTAACGATGCTTACAGTATCCCCAATGTACTCGGTGATATTGTCATAGCCGCAAACACATTCAATAATTCCGGGGTTGAAATAACAGATGGGGATAATATTAACATAACTGGAAACGTGTTTGTTAATGGGACAAATATGACCTATGCCATTAATAATGTAGGTGGCACGAATGTCCAAGCATCGGGGAATTTATTCTCGGGTTACTCCGGTGTTAATACGTATTTTCATGGGACATTCTCAACAAGAAGTGACGCAGGAGATTTATATTTATATGACGAATCGGGGGTCATGGATTTACAGTTGCGTTCGGCTGCGGCCAATGATGTCCTCGTGAGTTTTTATGAACTTAATACACAAAAAGCTGCTGTTTACTGGGATACATCAGAGACAGAGCTTGCTCTCTATACCGTAGCCGGGGATATTGAAGCCCGTCCTGCCGGTGGAGAGTTTAATGTTATTGGCAATATAGTTGCCACCGGCACCCTGGCAGTCAACGGGGATGAGATTACGTGTAATGCGGATTTGACGATCACGCCTGCGGGTGACAATCTTAAAGTAGAGAGTGCGGTTCTTGAGGTGGAAAATGATGATTCTACCACAACATATTTCATTATAGATGCTAATAATGCAGATGATACCAAAGATCCTCTTCTTGAATTTCATGAGCAGGGGACAAAGATATGGCGTATAGGGCTGGACAGGAGTAATGCTGAAAAGGATCTCAGGTTTGCCAATGCTACTAATGCGACCATAATGTTACTGAATGATGAGGGTGATTTGTGGGTAGTAGGGGATGTTAGTGGAGCATCAATAACAGACAGGCCTTGTATTTATAAAGGAGTCAATGCTCTCCAGGAATTGGCAAATATAAAAGAAGTTCCTGGATCTGTAGATGCGGATGGCTGGGCGGAGACAGATTACTCAAGTCTTCCCAAAGGGCTCGCAACTCCAACACATCGTGTATGGGTAAGACATATTGAAAGCAAACAGGAAATGTCTCAAAAAGATGCTATGAAATTGAAGGATTATAAAGACCATCCCGATAGATATGAAGAATTTGAGAAAGAGGGTTATGGCACAAACATCGGCCATTTGCTCTATATTGCAGTTGCTGCAATCGTTGAATTAAAGGAACGCATTGAGATATTGGAGGCAAAACTCAATTAACGGGAGAAGAATCATGAAAAAGACCATGCTATTTGTAATCGCAATCATTCTTTTAGCAACCCCAACCGCCTGAGCAACTTACACACTCAAGGCTAAAGCGGATGTTGAACGAACCTTGCAGCAGTTCTTTCAGGCAGAACAGGGTAACAGGCTCTTAATCTATTCAATGAAGGGCCTTATCATGGAAATCAACAAGGCTTTTGTGGAGAATATTAAGAGGCCGGAGATTAAGAAAAACCAGGAGAAATAGACTATGGCAGATATATCACATAAAACATTAGGATACGCAGAAGCTCATGTATTCCATTTCGCTGAATACGCCAATGCAGCGGCACGTACAGGAGCGGGCGGGTTGTCTTCTGCTGACAATAATAAGATTGCCCTCCAGACTGACAATAACACCTTCTGGATGCTTACAGACTATAGCGGACCTACTTGGGTTCAGGTAATGGGATCTTTTTACAGCCAGGCTGAGGTTCAGGCTATAGCGACAAAAGCCGCTCCTATTGGTACTGTTGATATGACATTATTGACGACTGCTCCTACAGGATGGTTGCTTCTCAATGGGGAGACCATGGGGGACGCCAGTAGTGGGGGAGACAATGCCAGCGCTGATTATGAGGATTTATTCGCTATCATAAAAGAGGTGGCCCCAAATGCTGGCTCCGAGGTCTGGGGAGATCATGACACCGTAGACCTCCCTGACATGGCAAACAGCTTCCCTTTAGGCGCGGCGGCTTCTCTTGGCACCACTGGTGGAGCCTCATCGGTGGACTTGGAACATTCACATAGTACCCCGGATCATACCCTTATAACCGCTGAAATGCCAGCGCATAACCATAGCTTCAGTAAGACACTGAAATACCAGAATGCTTTGGCCGGTGGTCCTTCAGAAGTAATGAGAACATCACTGGGAACAACTATTACCATGTCCAATACAGGCGGGGGCACTGCTCATAATCACGGAACCTCTGGCGATGCCGGATCAGCAACACAGGATATTTTAAATCCGTATGTTAAGATAAATTTTATGGTGAAATTTGCTGCCTACTAAATATTATGCCAGCCATTAAAATAGAAGTATTTGAGGGGATGATTCCCCGGACACATCCAAAGCTTTTAGGCCTCAACCAGGCTCAAACGGCCGAGAACTGTGACTTATCCAGGGGTAATATCCGGCCTGTCCTTGATATGGCGTACGAAGCTGATACAGGAGGCCTTAAAGTAGTTGATTCCGACGGAGATCAGGTAGTTGATTCAGGCGCTGATGATGTTATCACTGATCAAACCAATACGATTTATAAATTAGGCGATAATTGGCTCGGGTGGGAAAACCCGGTATCGGTGGTCAAATCCTTTATGGCAGATACCGACAATAGGATTTATTTCACTGGTGATGGATTGCCTAAGCAAACCAATGAAACCCTTGCCACAAGTGGCGATCAGATTACATGGCCTACAGTGTCTTATCGGTTGGGTATTCCCGCGCCTTCCAGTGCCCTATCTTATGCTATAGCAGGGGCAGGCGGCTCTCAGGTTGCACGATCAACAGGCTACGTTTACACGTATGTTACTGGGTGGGAAGAAGAGTCGGCGCCGTCATCTCCTACAGAGGTTTTTGATGTAGAAACCTCAGCGGAAGTTACCGAAATTGATTGCGCTGCCGTTTCAGCCTTTACCGGGGGAGAGTATTTCCTGCTCTCTTCCCCTACAGTTGATTTCTATGTATGGTATTACGTTAAGGGGGCTGGAGAAGTTACTGAAATTACTGTCGGAAATGTAGCATCTTTCTCGGAGTCTGATTATTTTATCCTCAGTTCGCCTTCGACGGACTTTTATGTCTGGTATTTTATTAATGGCCTGCCTGAAATTTCGTGGGTGACCTGCAATGCGGCGAACACGTTAACTACGGCGGATTATTTCACAATGATTGCCCCCGCAGGCGGTTTTTATGTCTGGTATAACTTAGATGGTGGTGGTGGAAATCCTTCTCCTGGTGGTACCGGACTTCAGGTTGATGTTACTACTGGCCAAACTGATGCCCAGGTTGCGACCGCGACCGCAGCCGTTATTGAAGCAAATGGTAATTTCGGGGCTACAACGGATGGGGCTAAGGTTATTATCACCAATGCCGCCAGGGGGGTTGTTGCGGATACCGCTGATGAGAATACCGGGTTTGCGTTTGCTACAAATCAGCAAGGAGTGAACGATGTTGGAACCGACCCAGAGGTTGCAGATCATACGGGTATTCAAGCCACGGTTACGGTTGGGGACGGCACTGATGATGTGGCCGATAAGACCGCCGATGCTATTGACGAAGAAATAGATTTCCATGTTGAATCCGATGGGATTAACCTGGTTACCGTGACGAATAATTCCCGCGGGGACGTAACGGATGCAGATAACGGCGCAGCGAGCCCTTCATTTGCCTTCAGCGTTACCACCCAGGGATCTGACGATGTTGGAACCGACCCGGACGTTGCAAGCAGGAGCGGGATCAAAATCGTACTTGCCAATGACGATACAAACGAGGAAGTAGCTACAACCACAGCATTGGTTTTAAATTATGTGTACGCCTTTGAAGCAGAATCGGACAGTAATAAGGTTACAGTCACTAATGTCACTGGAGGGGAGGCTACGGACGCTACAGCGGGAGATGTGGGATTTCCAGTCACGGTTGTTACCCAGGGTGCTACGAATACAGTTGTATTAAGTGCGTTTGTCCATGATACGGATTCAGATTTAAACATTACAGTCTTTAGGATCTATCGCCTTAGCTCTGGCACAGCGGTTGCCGAATATACGTATGTAACGGAAATTGAACTTACTCTGACAGATACTTCGGGGGCCTGGGCTGCAGCTACAACTTACTCTACAGATGATGTAATCAGTTATGGCGGATATTTCTACACGTCACTTCAAGACTCAAACACTAACCACGCTCCTACTCCAGGTGCGTGGTGGGAGCTTTATACATACACAGATTCTATGGATAACGCTGACTTAGGAGAGATATTACCCACTGAAGGGTGGGATGAACCGCCTACGGCGATGGCCGGTTTAATCCTTTTCGTGAATTCTATTTTAGCAGGATTCAGCGGTAACCAAGTTTATTTTTGCGCTCCAGGATACCCCTACGCATGGCCTGACGAGTATGCTTTGCATTTCTCTGATGAAATTATAGGCCTTGGGAGGGCAGGAGAATACCTTGTTGTGGTGACAGAAGGGCAACCCTCTCTTGTGACGGGAAGTGACCCTGAGACCATGATGCAGATCCCGCTACCATATAAACAGCCCGCTCTGGCAGCACAGGGTATTGTTTCAACCGAAATAGGGGTTATCTACACCTGTGAAGACGGTCTATTCTTAATTAGCCAGAATGGTGGAAAGCTATTAACGAGGGAAATTTACACGAAAGATCAGTGGATGGACTTAGGACCTGAGAATATTATATCCGCATTTTATGATGGAAAATATTATGGGTTTTTCCATGGGACTGGCACTGGTATTGTCATTAACATGACTGAACCACTGAGGGTAACAACTATTAACATATTAAATATAAGGATATTTGATACTTACACGGATGGAGACGATCTTTATTTGCTCTGCCAAAATACTGATTCAACATCTGATGATTACTTGGAATATAATGTCTATAAATGGGAGGGGAGCGATAATTATCTCACCTTGGTTTGGAAATCAAAACAATTTCAATCTCAACTTCCTTTTTCTTATGCCACAGGGAGAGTTACGGCAGATGGTGCGGTAACCTTCAATCTATATGCTGATGAATCCTTGGTGCATACGGAAAGTGTAGTTAATGATAATCTTTTCAGGCTACCAGTGTCTTCTAAGAAGTTATTTGAGCTTAAAGTGTCAGGAGACAAAGAGGTGGATTTTATGGCGGTAGCTACCTCCCCGGGTGAAATCTTATGAGCGGTGTCACGAAAAAACCAGCTATTCCGGGCATTCCCGCCAGCGCAGATTCAGAATTAAGACGGTTTCTGATCGCGGTAAAAGAAATCCTGGAAACGTACGAGGGTTTTAGGCCTAATCAAAGCAAACTTGACAAAATTGTCAAAATGAAACACCTGCAAAATATGGGAGTAAACATTGGAACAACAGACGACACAACTTCAGGATACGACTTCTCAGAACTTATCATGTAGGATTATTCCTTATGCCGAACATGATGGCATGAGAACGTACACCGATACGTTTATCCGCAGCCTTTATGAGCGCATGGAAAAGGAAGGCATAGCCCAGATAGTTTTTTCCGATGGGGAGATAAAGGATGCTGACGAATTCCTTTATCTCATGAAACATGGGCCTAATGCTCTTTATTTAGTGGATGTGCCAGACGGCCCTGCTGGTATTTTATGGCTTAACAGATTTAAGGGTAAAACCTGCTACGTTCATTTTTGCGCTTTTCAGAAATATTGGGGGGCCGGATCAGTCGAAATAGGACGGGAGGCTATCTGTCAAGTGCTTTATATGAAGAATCGTGACGGAGAATATTGTCTCGACACTCTTTTAGGGCTAATACCGTGCGACAATATGCCGGCCATCAAATGGCTCAAAAAAGTAGGTTTGAAAGAAGTAGGTGTAATCCCTAACGGGTTGTGGAAACAGGACTCTGGAAAAAGTGAAGATGGACTTTTGTTATACTTGACTAGGGAAGATTTGAAGGGGAACTGACCGTGAAACCTTTGTTTCAGACCATATTTGACGATGTTTTAGGAGACTGTTTTAGGGCTTGCGTAGCTTCAATCTTTGAGTTTCCAATTAATGATATGCCTAATTTTTGGGAAGAAACACAAGACGTATCAGAGTTTTGGAAGTTCAATGATGCTTGGTTATCAAAAAATAAAGGGTATAGGTGCATTTCTATTCAATTTTCGAAGAAAGATCTACACTTTATTGATGGAATCCTTTGTATTGCCTGCGGAAAATCTCCAAGAGGAAATGTAGATCACGCCGTTGTTTGGAAAGATGGAATCGTTCATGATCCGCATCCGTCAAATAGTGGTTTAGCTGAAGATCCAGACACTTTTACTTTGTTTATTCCGATTGATCCTAACCAGTAAAATAGAGGTAAGTCATGAAAATTTATACTAAGGTTGTTATGAATATTGCCACAGGGGAGATCACGGAAGCAGACTCATTCGAACATAATGGGCCGATTTCTAAATGTAAAGGAGGAGGGACTACGATCAATTCAATAGACGAGGCATATAACGCCAGAATGGCTACAATCGCGGAAGCGCAACAGCAAATGGCCGAAACTTACTTTAAGTTCGGGCAAGAAGAGTATCGTCCTTATGAATCTGCCATGCTTCAAGCTAATATGGGGTTAATCCCCCAGGAAACCGCTCTCAGAAAACAACAAATTGAGAGTGAAATTGGACTTATGCCTATGAGAACCGAGGCTATGCGGGCTCAACTCGGGGGGGCTCCGGCGGCCATAGAACAAATGTATCAGTCAGCAGACGTAGATATAGGCGATAAAATGGCTCAGGCTCAAGCTGACGTGACCCAGCAATTTGCTGGTGCTCAGGGTCAATATGAACGTAGTTTAGGCCGTATGGGAGTTGCTCCCGGCTCTGGGAGGTCGATAGGGTTTCAAAAGGACTTTGCTTTAGAGCGAGCTAAGGGAATAGCTGGGGCACGTACATGGGCACGACGTCAGGGGGAAGAAGATAGATACCGCCGTTTGGGTGATGCGGCGAGATTCGGATTAGGGAGGTAATATCATGCCACTCGGAGGATTATACCAGGTAGAGAATCCTTTTACTAAGGTGATGCAAGGAATGGGTCAAGCAGCCGGGTCTTTGGCCTCAATGACCAAAGAGCAGAAAACTGAATATAAACCGCCCCCTAAGAGTATAGGTGGAGCTATGTACCAAGGTGTAAGTGGCGCTCTGGGTGGATATCAGGTGGGTGGTGCTATAGGAGGTGCTTTGGGAGCCGGGGCTGGAGCCGGGACTGGTGCTGGCATTGGTATGACATCCGCGGTCGGAGGTGGTCTTGCTGCTGGAACTGCTGCTGGGGGTGCTGCTGGGGGTGCCGCTACGGGGTCTTCTGCCGGGCCTTGGGGTGCCGCAATAGGTGCCGCAATAGGAATTATGGCGTATTTGTTGAGCTAAAAGGAGGTTATTATGCCACGAGGATATGGAGGTGGCCCATCAGGAATGGACTGGGCGCAATTAGGAATAGCTGGGGCAGGTGCCATTAACAGGCAAACCGCAATGGATCAAGAAAGAAAGAATAGGGCACGACAGCAAGAAATCTTTCGTGTAGCTGATGCTATTATGCAGGATCCAGATGCCGATATTAACGCATTAAGCAATGATCCTATGGTTCGGATGGGCGCAAGGGCTCAAGCAATTAGCCTTAGAATGAAACAGCATGATGAAACTGAGGCCGGGAAAAAGGCTATTGTTAGCGAAATGAATGTTAATCAGGCAAAATTAATGCAGGCATATAGCGCTTGGAAATCAGAACCTCCAGGACAGCGAAAGAATGATCTTGCTGTTGCTATGCATAATGTAACGCCTGATGGAAAAAACGCAGAACTCACGAAGGATGGGGTCAGGTTTACCATCACGGAAACGGGTGAGACTTTTGATTTCCCTGTCCCTACGGATGCGCAGGTAGAAGAAGAGATGATGCCTTTTCTTCAACTAAAGTCGTTCATCCAAAGCTATATGGTTCAACGTCAGGCCAGGATTGATTATAACCAAAAACAGCTTATGAACCCTGAACCTTTATACGGTAAGAAGGGTGAAACTGTTGGCTATTTCAACGATTTTATAGATAAAGAGACTGGGAAGAAGATGCCACTTTATATGAATGAAGATGGGCAGCAAATTGCTAAGCCAAAAGGAGCCAAAACAAAAGAAAAATGGGCCATGATTGGTACACAGGCTGAAGAAAAAAGGAAAGACGTTTTGTTCCCCATCCAGAAAGAAACTGCTGAGTTAGGGCTCCAAGCCGCTAAACAGAAACCAAAGGGCGACCAACTTATCCAGGTGGGCGACAAACAGATGACCGCTAAGCAAATCGAGAGTGAGATGAAAACCCTTAAATCTGTCCTTGTCCGTCCTAAAGGCGATAAACCTTTGATGATGGTTTTTGAAATATTGGAAGCTGATGAAGGGATGTTAAAAACTGAACTGGATCGTTTACAGGATCTTGCTGAAAAGGCAAGTCCGCAAGCTCAACAGGCAGCACGAAGATACCTTGAGCTGTTTCGTGCACTTACCGGGATGAAAGATGAAGGTTCAAAGGCTGGAAGCCCAAAGGAACTTTTAAACTCGTTATAAAGCAACATTATGATACCTTGGGAAGACATAGAAATTTTACCGGAATACCTAAACCTACCTGACTGGGAGAAGTCCAGGAAGAAACAGGCTTATTGGCAGCGATTTATTGAGCCTTCTGAGGCGTTTCAGAACTTGACCCCTGATGACCGTAGGTCAAAAAGGGCCAACTTCCTTGGTGACATTCCGTCAGTGAGAATGCGAATAGGCGGGGCTCTTGAGGCGGGGCAGAATGTAGCTAAACAGCATCATGTCAAAGGTGCTATAGGTCAGGCTGCGCATGATTTTGTTAAGTTTCCGTCTGATGTCCTAATGGGTGTGGGTCAAATAGCCGCTAAGGTAGAAGAGTGGGATTTGGGTAAAGCCAGGGATTATGTCCCCACAATGCAAGAACGTTTTGCGAGAAAAGAAGCGACTGCAACGGGAATACCGTTTGACGAAGAGGCGTATAGAACAGAAGAAAGAGCCGCCCGGGTAAAGAAAGCAGAAAAGATTACAGCTTTTGGAAAGGTCGGCACTGACTATTACAAGAAAAGGGCTGAAGACAGTCCAGAGATAAGAGCATTTAAGGACGCAGTTGCTAAAGATGAAGAGTCTATATGGACTCAAGCGATAGGGGCTGCTGGTAGTCTTGCGGGTGCTGTTGTCACGACTCTGGTTGTCCCCGGTGTTGGGCCGTTAGTGGCAGGTGCAGGATTTTTCAATCTTAACAAAGAAGAGGCCTATGAAGCCGCGAAAGCTAAGCTTATTGAAAAGAAAGTTGACCCTGAAACCGCAGATAAAAGAGCAGAAAAAGTAAGCTGGACTGCTGGCATTATTAACTCTTTGCTGGATACCGTAGGTGCCGGGCGAATCGCTCATGTCTTTAAGCCTGCCAGAAGGCTTATGAATTTCCTTACAGGGGCTTTGCTTACCTCTCAGATAGAGGGCGGCACAGAGGCCGTTCAGAGCATTGTTACTCAGATTACGTCGGAATACGCCGCTAAGGATGCTGGGGAGAGGCAGGAAGACTTCATTTCCAGAATGGTTGCGAACTTGCCTCAATACGCTAAAGAGGCTAAGTCTGACTATCTGATAGGCACTATTTTAGGTGGTGGCGCTCATATTGTGGGGGCTGGTGTGCCTACTGCGGCAGAGATTGCAAAGGATCGTGAAAAGAAACCTAAACCCACTAAAACAGAAGACAAACAGATATCAGCCCTGAAAAAGATACTTAATCGTAAAGACACCTCTCGTCAAACCCTTGAAGCTCTACGAAAAGATATGCGTGACGGATCTCGTGCAGCTGAAGAGATTGATAAGATTCTTGCCCAATTACCGGAAAAAGAAGAGAAGGTGAAGAAGATTAAGGTTGAGGAACCCATTGAGCCAACGGAAGTCGTAAAACCCAAAAAGGAGAAACCTGATGCCCTGCAAAGGAAAGTCGAAAAACTACCAGAAAAGCCAGCCGAAGAAAAGGCGGAAGCCAAAGAAGAAATAACCGCCAAACCCCCCACAATCCCCGAGGCTAAAAAGGCAATGCCTACTAAGCCTAAGGAGGAGAAACCCGCTCCTGGTGTTGAAGACGTGGCCGTGGAGGTTAAAGAAGAGGTAAAGAAGGGTAAGGTTGAACCGTGGGAGATGACCAAGAAAGAATGGATTGAGCTGAAACCACTTCCAGAAAAGGGCTTGTTTGTTCCAGGTCAACAAATACCAATTACTGGCCGCCCTGTTTCTGCTATTAAATTGGATAATGGGCAAGTTTATTATGATACAGCCGCAACAATCCATTCACAGGTTGTACTCAATCTTGATCTTCCAGCCGAAAGAATTGAAAGTGGAGGTTTTGTAACTGGTGGTAAATATGTAGAGATGAGCGCAAACGTACCAGAAATTAAACGAAAAGCAATTGCACAAAAACAAGTTGAGCACGAAGAAAGTGTTTATGCTGCAATAGAGAAAGGCAAACCCGTACCAGAGTCCGTAATAAACCAGTATCCAGATTTAAAACCCTCCCCCGACATCGAGAAAGCACCCCCAGCCAAAGAGGTTGAAGCGAAAGAGCCGTTAGAGAAACCCGACGTCGAGAAAGAGGTTAAAGAAGAGGTAAAGAAGGGTGAGCTGGTAGTGCGGACAGAAGGTGTTACCGATAAGGCAGAAAAAGCGGTTGAAGACCGTAAGGCAATAACAAAACCTGATTCCGTTTATAGGGGAATGACAGAAGAAGAGTTTAACAATACTATAGGGAAGGGATTAGGGGTTGAATCACGGAAGGACTTCTCATTTGGTGTTGAAGGAACAAGTTTTGCAGAAGAGTTTGATTCGGCTGAAAGTTATGTCAATTATGGTAGGGATGACCCACGAACTACTGGAAAGCCGACATACCTTATTGAAGTCAAAAAAGGGGATAATTTAAAGCGAAATAGGCGTGGTGATTATGAAGCTCACGAACCTATACCTTTTAGCCAAATTGAAAGAATATGGAAGATGGAAGGTAGGGGTGATGATGTAATTGCAACTGAAGTGTCAAGAAAACCCGACATCGAGAAAGAGGTAAAGAAAGCCGAAGGAGCTGCCTCTGAGTCAGGAGACTATGCAAAACAAGAACCTCAGATCTTCAAGGGCACAAATGTTGATTCTGTAGTCGCAGAATCTACAAAGAAACCCGACGTATGGCAAGTTACATGGGTAGACAAGAAAGGTGTGCCGTTAGGGGATTCGGAGTTTACCGATTATGGAGAAGCCGTAAATGCTGCCCGAGATGCGGCTGGAATTACAACAAAAGAAGAGGATGCGGCTGCGAGGGAGCTTGAGGCTGTTGAGGTCAAACCCGGTGTCGGGTTAAAAGAATATTCAATAGGTGGTAAGCACACATATAAATACGTCCACAATATTGAGAAGGCACCAAAACCAGGGCCAGATGACACATTTGGTCAGAAGATAGAACCTGCTGGGAAATATATGAATCTTTTGACACCTGAAGGAGCTGAAAGTCAGAAGGTATATAATGAGAAGAAAGGCCTTACGCAATTTGAGATAGGTGAAATATCCTTTAACAACCCTCTCATAATAGAAACTGAAGGTACATCAAAAGAATGGAAGACAGCGCTAAGCAAAAAGTATGGAAATCTTAAAGGAGCTAAATTATCTAAGGCCATTATCAAAGATGGATATGATGGCATAATAACGATGTCAAAAGGGCATCCATCTGAGGTTGTTGCATTTAGAGATACAAAATCAGTTAAGCAGCCCCCCACCAAGCCCATAGACTTCCTCAAAGACGAAAAAGGTTTCCTATCCCTTGACGCCCTACAGAAGTCCCCTGCCTACGATGGCGTCCTAACTACAGCAAAGGACGTGATAAACCAGGGGCATACGACCTATACCCGATTCTACGCTGAAATGAAGAGGGTCTTCAAGGAGGTATGGGACAAGATCAAGAAGGTAATGAAAGACCTGTATGGGACCGCTAAGAAGATTCTTGCTGATGAAAAGGGTATGCTTGCAGGGCGTGAAGCCATAACAGCCCCCGAGACCAACATAACCCGCGCCCAAGCAATGCTTGACGAGGGCAAGGCAGAGCAAGAGGTGTGGGACGCTACGGGATGGACGAAAGAAGCGAGCGGTAAGTGGGCGTTTCGGATAGATGATAGTGGGGCAAAGCTACACGGTTCCCTTACTACTATGGGGGCTGAAAAACGTAAACTCTACAATCAAGGAGAAGAAGTTTCAGTAAAACTTGGTGATTTATTAGACCATCCAGGATTATACGAGGCTTATCCTCAACTAAAAGATATGGATATATGGTTAAGCCCTAAAGATGGAAGTGCAGGTCAATATGTCCCCGCCAATGCAAAAACTAAGTATGCAGGTTCTATTGTATTGCGTTCTGACAATAAAGATACATTGCTTCATGAGCTTTCCCACGCCATACAGGAAATCGAGGGCTTTGCGAGGGGGGGGGCTCCCGAAGAAGCATCGAGGGAATTTCTGGACGAAGAGTATCGTTATCTAAATGAAAAGAACTCTGAATTCGCTAAGCTATCCATTAAAAAGAGTGAACTATTTTTTGATGGATATAAAACAACTTCAGGGGCCGTGAAAAAGATTGATGCACAGTTACAGGAAATTCTTGATAAGCATTTAAAAGATAAATATGGGGATAAACCTGAATATCAGTGGTATAAGCGTCTCGCCGGAGAAATCCTCGCCCGAGAAGCCGGAGCCCAATTCACAGGCGTACCAGGTACAATGGAGGGCATCCCCCGTGACCAATGGATCGTCAAGGACGGGGAGGGTACGAGCTTTAGTGTGGAACCAAGAGCAGAACCCCGTTACCAAATGACTCCCGCCAAAACCCCTGAACAAATACTTGATGAGTTTATTCAGAAGTGGTCAACGAAGGAGCAGAAGTTCAAAGAAGACCTGAAGGATGTTGAGGAAGTTTTTGTATCTAACAAAAGGACCCCGGCTGTCATTAAAAAGAAGTTTGGCAGAACTAAAAGAACTCTCAGAGAAACTCTCGGCACTGCAAGAGATGAAATTAAGTCAAAAGAATTTTGGGACCTTGTAGCCACTAAAACACTTGATCGACTACATCCAATAAAAACTAAACTGAGTGGTCGTGCATACAAACTGCATCGTCTTGAAACAGGGAGCCAGGCTACCTTTTCCATGTTCCTTAGACATGGGAAGCTAAAATGGGACAAGAGCGGTCTCTTGACCATGGACGAATCGAAACAAGGAGTTTTACCGTTCCTGAAGAGCCTTGGTAAGGACTGGGACAAGTTTCTTTACTGGGTGACTGCAAAACGTGCTACAATGCTTGCAAAAGAGGGGCGTGAACAATGGCTTGACGCAGAAACACGAAATGAAATTTTTAAGTGGACAGGTGGCAAGTTCAACCCTAAATGGTCTACAGCTGCAAAAGAATTGCAAGCCTTTAATGATAATATCCTTGATATTGCAGAACAGGCAGGTTTAATAGACCCGAAATCAAGAGCTAAATGGTCAGAGGAATATTATATCCCCTTTCACCGTATTTTCGAGAATGAAGAACAACGGCATATTTTCTTAACCCGGCCTGACAAGATATCATCCCAAATCAAACACCTCAAGGGTGCTGGCGTTAAATTGGGCGATCCCCTTGAGAATATGATGAAAAACTGGATGCACCTAATCCACGAGAGCGTTAGAAATGTTGCCAGAGCTGAGGCGTTTGATTTTGCCATGGACTCAGGCAGTGGCCTCGTTGAGGTTGTTCCTCAGACTGCGTTGAACATCTACCGAAATGTAAAAGACGGTAAGATGGTTTATATAAACAAGCATAAAGATAACGTGCTAATGTTTCAAAGAAATGGCAAGCCTATCTATTTCACAGTGGAAGACTCAGAGCTTTTCAATGCTTTAAGTCATTTATCCGTAGAAAGTTTTGACAATGCCCTTATGAAACTCATGGGTAAAGCAAAACGAGCGTTGACTTATGGAGCCACTTTTGGGCCTGGTTTTAGAATTGCTAACCTCTTGAGGGATACCCTACATACTACTATGATCGCTAAGTCATTTAACCCGTTTATAGATTCGGCGAGGGGGCTTGTAAAGGCATGGAAAGAAGATGAAAACTATATCAAACTTATGGCTTCCGGGGCTGGCTTTGGGAGTAGCTATATCAGGGCAGACGACCCACAAGAAGCAGCTAAATATATTGGCAGAATTCTTAAAAAAGAAGGTAGGGGTAAACGTAACTTTATTTTAGACACTCCCAAGAAAATACTGGACTTCTGGGAAAAAGTCGGGTCTGTGTCAGAAAATGCAGCCAGGGTGCAGCTTTACGCTAACCTCACCAAAAAGGGTGCCAGCCATTTTGAGGCTGCTTTTGAAGCTCGTGATTTACTGGATTTCACCATGAGGGGCGACGCTGGGATTATCAGATTTCTAATCCAGGTAACACCATTCCTTAGTGCAAGGATGCAGGGACTCTATAGGTTAGGCAGAGGTGCAGTTCATGAGAAAACCCGTAAGATGTTTTTACTAAGAGGCTCCCTGCTAACTTTAGCGACTATGGCTTTGTGGTACTCCAATAAAGATAAAGACGAATACAAGGAACTCGAAGACTGGGATAGATGGAGCTATTATCACTTTTGGATAGGGAAGTATCATTTCAGGCTCCCTAAGCCATTCGAGGTAGGCGCTATATTCAGTTCTTTTCCTGAAACGCTGATGGATGCATTATCAAGCAATGAAGAAGGTAAGCACGTTGCTAACTTTATGGCATATACCGCAAAGGAAACCTTTGCAATAGGTGCACCACAGTTATTTCAACCCATTATTGAGCAGTGGGCAAATAAGAGTGCGTTTACTGGTAGGCCAATTGTAGGTGGTGCCCTAAAGGGATTAAAGCCATCCGAGCAAAAAGAGCCTTGGACATCGGAAACTATGCAACTTGTAGGCAAACTTGGGATTTCCCCAAAAAGAGCAGAAGCCCTTGTTAATGGATACTTTGCAACACTTGGCATGTTTATCCTCGGGATGACCGATGTATTAGTGCATAATTTATTAGAGTTCCCTGAAGATCCTGATACCAGGATAGATGATATGCCTGCTATTGGAAGGTTTGTGAAGAAAAGAGAACCCGCACGATATACTAAATATCAAACATGGTTTTACGATATGTTCAAGGATGTTGATGAAATATTAAAAACGATTAATCATTATGCAAGAACCGGTGAACTCGCCAAGGCTAAAACGTTTGCAAAGAAACATCAAAAGAAATTAAAATACCGACCAGCATTGACAGCCGTGAAGACACGAATCAGCGATATTAATAAGGAAATCAAACGTATTATGATATCGAAAACACTCGCGTCGGATGTGAAGGTGGAGAAAATGGAGACCTTGTTGAGAGAAAAGAATCTTTTGTTAAAGAAAACTTACGACAAGGTTAGGATTAACGTTAAATAGGAGGATCACACCATGGCAACTTGGAATAACGCAAAAGTGAAAGAATGTAAACTCGTAGCGGCTGGAACAAAAGCAATGGGTACGACCTTAGACAATGCCGCTGCCGCTGCTGTTGCGGGGTCAAGCAACTTAGTACGGCTGCCCTCTACGGCACACGGCTTCAAGGCAGGTTCAATGCTTGAAATACTCGACACCACGAACTATGATGCGGCTTTAGCCCTTCCGGCTGTAGCTGCAAACACGTTTGACATCTACGGAACCTACGTGGCAGAGACCTTTGGCGGAGGCGAAACAGTCAGGGTAGTCCTGTCGTCAGGGTTTCCGTTTGAACTCTTGGAGGTGAAACTCCATATTACCGGTACAGTTCCTGCCACAGCAGAGAATTTCACTATTACGAGAGACGCTGCTGATGGCTCTTATTGGGATGAGCTTATCAGGAGTCAGGCTATGGCCGGAATTACAACTGATATATGGAACATCAGAGATACTCCACTAAGGTACAACCCTAACGATAAACTCATTTTCGCGTGGGCTAACACAGATGGTCGGACTTGGGGGTTGGAAATTGTATACGGAAGATTAGGAGGTTAATTATGCCCTTGCATATAGTAAACGGAATTGTAATGGCTGAGGATGTGGGGTCATGGGGACCAGCGATACCCTTAACTATTGCAACAGGAGTCATCTCTATCAGTGGTCCAGGGTATTATGAATTGGATGGAGCAGGTGCCTCAAACGACCTCGATACCATTAATGGTGGGAGTAATGGCGATATTGCTGTGTTCAAAATAGCTAATGATGCCCGTAACGTGGTTTTTAAGCATGGGACTGATAATCTTGACTTGATTGATCTCGACGTTACACTCGATGTCACAGAAGAAAGAGTTCAATTACAGAAAACTGCAGCAGGCACTTGGGTGTTATTCGAGAGTAGGCCGTAAATTATTGGTTGCATATCGGCTATCCGTTTGATATAATACTTATATGATATTAGACAAACAAAAAGCATGCAGCAAGTGTGGCGAGACCAAATCTTTATGTAGTTTTTCTAAAGACAATTCTCGTAAAGGTGGACACTATCCCACATGCAAAGCATGCAGGATTGCATATCGAATAGCAAGTCGGGCAAAACTTGCCGTTAAAAATAAGGCATACTATAACGCCAACAAGCTCCGTATAGCGGCCCAAAGTAAAGATTATCGTTTAAAAAACAACGAAAAGATGTTGGCAAGGCAGGCTGAATACAGGCGAACTCACAAAACAAAGATTAAGGAAGACAGTAAAGAATATTACAAGAAGAACAAAGAAGTTATATTGGAGAAAGGTATGGAATATTACGTTTCTCATAGGAAAGCTATAATAGCTGATATAAATCGTTATCTCAAAACTGAAAAAGGAAAGAAGGTAAAGAAACAAGCTCAATCCCGCTATTATATTACTAACAAGGAAAGGATCCAGCTTTATCACCAGAAGCATGCCAAGACAAAACAGGGCCAGATTATAAGACTCAGAGCTAAACATAAAAGGCGTGCCTTGGAGGCGAATGCTCCTGTTGTCGAGGTTTTTAATCCCATAGGAGTTCTGGAAAGAGATGACTATATCTGTCAAAGTTGCGGTAGGAAAACTCGACCAGACTATAAGTACACACATCCACTATACCCAAATTGTGACCATATCGTGCCTCTTGCGAAGGGTGGAAATCATGCAATGTTAAACACACAGTGTTTGTGCCATCAATGCAACATGGAGAAGGGACATACTGGAAAAGGAGACCAACTGAGAATGTTTGGCTAACGTGAAGAATACAATTTAGAACTTCAACACGAGCACCAATTTAGGGCCGGTTGATACCTGTGAACAGGTACACCAGCTTTTTTATTTTAAGGAGGAACACTATGAAAAAACTATTTCTTTTAATTGTACTAAGTTTGTTGCTTTTTCCGACGTCGGGGCTTGCAGTAGACGGAAGTCGCGTGATTGAGGGGAGGATGGCGGACAGCATATCAACTGCTGGCCTGAACTTTGACCAGAACGTAGCGGCTTTATCCGCAGCAAAAACTCTTGTAGTCACTGACTTGGTCGTTCAAAAGCTCGATCCTAACGGCTCAGACCGTGACGTGACGTTGCCTGCTGAATCCAGCTCCACTGACCTTGTATTTTATATTTACAATACCGCTAACAGTTCAGGCGAGGATTTGGTAGTTAAGGACGACGGAGCGGCCACCATAGTCACCCTCGCCCCCGGCATGGGTATGATGTTCTCTTGTGACGGGATATCCTGGGTAGCTTTGGATAATGAGGGGATCACGTATGACGCGGTGGCGAATACCCACAGTTTCGGATCGAGCGATGTATCAACAACCGGAAATATTGAAGGGACTACTCTAACTGAAAACGGCAATGCCGTACCTAACACTACAGACAATCTTTCTTTTTTCGCTACCACGACTTCGGCGCAGCTTTTTGGTATCCTGAATGACGAAACTGGGAGTAGCGCAGGGGCATTAGGGGTCTTTTCTATTTCTCCTACTTTTACCACTGACATAACTATTCAAGGTCTCACCGGAGTTTCAGCCATTCTCAACATGATTGCCGATGCCGCTGAAGACAAC
>SDBS01000526.1_pt1 | contig 37221 bp, 28 predicted proteins | sample 2277091 | NCBI WGS metagenome assembly SDBS01 (sample SAMN10404972, study PRJNA504765) | marine sediment metagenome | isolation source: marine sediment core GS10_PC15, 163 cmbsf | place: Arctic Ocean: Southern Knipovich Ridge | collected 2010
GCACCTGAAGTATGATCAGCACCCATAGGAGACGTTGCGAAGGTAACACTCATAGCCTTAAAAACTCGAGGTTCATATCCAGATATCCCTTGACCTTTTACATGTGGGATCCTTTTTGCCTTTAGTTTCTCTCCTAAATGACAAACTCCATTTCCATATAATTGTCCTAGTTCACTTCCCTTTTTAATTTCCCTCAGAATGTCAAAAACTTTCTCAGCATCACCCCAAGAAATTTTTCCACTATCCATAGCAACCCCCATTGTAACGCCAAATTCAATAGTATCAATCCCCGCATCATCACATAAATTGTCGATTTTAGCTACATGATCAATATTATCTATTAGTAAGTTAGAACCGTTCGCAAAGATTGTCTCATATTCAAAACTTGAAGTTAAGTGATTTCCATCTTTATCTAAAATGATGTTTGAGCATTTAATAACACAACTGGGGCTACAAGAAACTTGCTTTTTTCCTTTTCGTGCGATAACTAACTCATGAAGTTTTTCTCCTGAAATTTCAATTGCTTTATCATATGATCCCATTCGAAAATTTTTGGTAGGTAACCCTCCTAGTACGTTCATCCCTCTCACCATATTAGGAGTTCCATAGATAGAGAAATTCTTTTTCGTTTCCACTAATTTTTGAGCAAATGGTTTTGATAATTCTCTGAACTTTTTGATATCATTTATCAAAACTTTTGAACTACTTGAGGGGATTATAACGATAGCTTTAATTCCTTTCGATCCCATAACTGCTCCTAAACCACCCCGCCCCGCATGTCGACTGGGATATCCTTCTAGATCATTTGCTGCAATACTGGCAGCTTTCATCAAATACTCTCCAGCAGGACCTATTGAATATATACCTATATTTTCCCCATACTCTTTTCTTAATTTTGAATGGAGCTCATAATTTCCAAGGCCACTATACTGTTTACATTCTTTAAGAGATATGCTATTGTTATCAATTAAGATAAGCTTTAAAGTTGAAGATTTTCTTTCTAAAACTAAAGCTCTTAAACCATGAAAGGCTAACATCATTGCAGGGCGCCCCCCTACATTAGCTTCTTTTATACCTTTAGTTAAGGGACTCTTTGCACCTACAGAGGTTCTACCCGAATTAGGAAAAGGGCTTCCAGCTAATAATCCATTAGCAATTATTAATTTATTCTCTTCACCTAATGGATCGCACTGAGGAGGTACCTCATCATATACAACTTGAGATGTTAAACCACGCGCACCTAATAAGTAGAACTTCGAATCTTTAGCAATTTCCTCATACTCAATTGATTCCTTTTCTACATTAATTCTTGCTATTCTCATAATCATATTAATTAATGATATTATTTAAAAAATGCAACCCCTATTTTTTTGTGTTTAAATAAACATTTTGTCAAATTAATAGCTCTTTTCTGAAAAAAATAAAGGTAGAATTACTATTCTTCACAAAAAATATAATAAATTTCACAAAAAAAAAGAATTTTCATCCAAACATTTAAAAGTGTAACTGGAATAATATATTCTATTATAGATTTTACATCTAATTTTCTTATATCATTTTTTAATATGATATTATCTTCATTAAAATCACATTTTGGGAAATAAAAATGAATAGTAATTATCGTAATATTATTAAACACCAGAATACTCTTCAAGAAAATGTTTCTTTAGATTGTTGTGGTAATCCTTTTGTCGAATCTCGAGATGGAAATGAAATATGCATTAACTGCGGATTAATTTTTGAAAGAACTTTTGTGGTAAATGAACGGAGAGCATATACAATTGAAGAAATCCAAACCCGTCGCAGGACAGAGCCTCGTTGGCGCGATTTTGGCCCTAGAACTATGCTTCCCAACACGAAAACAGATAGTAAAGGTAAAAGTATTGGTCCTCGTGAACAAGCTCTCTTTTCTCGACTCTCTAAAATACAAAACTCTTTAATATCCAGTATAGAAAGAAATTTTTGGGAAGCTAAACCTAAGTTAAAAATGCTTACCTCTAAATTGAATATCCCTGAATATATAGCTGAGACATCATGGAAAATTTATAGTATTGTAGCAAAAAAGAAATTAACTATGGGACGATCGATAAACGGTTTTATATCAGGATCTTTATATGCAGCTATTAGAGTACATGATTTTCCTCGATTATTAGACGAGGTATGTGAAGCTTCATTAACACCAAGAAGAACTGTGCATAGAAGTCTTGCTATGATTATCAGAGAAGTATTACCCGGATTAAATCTCAGATACCAACCTATTACTGCAGAAATTTTAGTTTTCCGGTTTGGAAATGAACTTGATTTACCAATTAATATTCAGAAAAATGCAATTAACATGCTAATTACTGCTTCTAAAAATGGGTTGAAACGAACTGGAAAAGATCCTAAAGGTTTAGCCGCAGCCTGCATTTATATTGCAGCAAAGGATGGATCTATAAAAAAAACTCAGTCATTAGTAGCGTCGGTTGCCAAGATTACAGAAGTCACTCTCCGTAGCCGTGCCAAACAGATAAAAAATAAACTCTATGAAACATTTCAGAATTCTGAAAAAAGAAATTAAATTTTTTTATTTTTCCTTATTATTTTGATGTATTATATTTCCCATTAATTTTGATAAGTAATATAGGCTTTTAAGATGCTACACTTATAGAAATCAGCTAAATTCATAGATTTATCGATAATTTAAGATGATTCTGTAGTTATCTTTTCCGCTTCATCCTGCAAAATCGACCATTTTACACCAAATCCAGTTATAAATAATCCTGCAATTAAAAGATAAACATTAAATGATATAAAGAAAACCCAAAACACCGCCGCTATAAGTGGAGTTATATATAGATCATAAAGAGCGGCTTGAAAAGCTATTGGCCCTGAAGGTGGAGTTAAATCTACTTTACCAAATAGAACCAGGAAATTCATTTTAACAAAACTTGCCATTAATATAACCATTCCACCAGCAACCATGAATTTAGCTAAAGATCTACTTTTTATATTGCTATTGCTCGCTATTTTGACTAAAAAAATCCCAATTATTAAAAAACTTATTATAGAAAAATATACAAGAAACCATAATATTGTTCCTGAAAGGGGTAAAATGCTGGCACTATAGACAAATTCATATAAAAACATTGAATCGCCATAGAAATTGAATTCTGTGAAATTCAACAATATAATATAGGCAATTTCAATTAATGAGAAAATTACGATTATGGACCCAATTATTCCTATAAATTTTTGAATTTTTCTGTGTTTCATTTTAATCACTGTTATGTTGTAAGATAAAGAAAATTATATATTCTATTATTTTTTAACTTATTATTGTTTTTGAAAGAAATTTAATAAAAATTTTCAATATTATTGATTTCTAAGAAATTTATTTCATTAGTAGAATAATTCAATTTTTGGACCTATTTGACGAGTATGCAGACTTCCAACTCAGAAAATTCGGTATGTGATCATAATTATACAAAAAAAGATAGCAAGAGATTTGTATGCTTAATATGTAAAAAGGAAGTGAGTATTCGAGGATTTCTAAAATATATTAAAGAAAATGATAATAAAGATTTGGAAAAAGAAATATCTTTTGAGAAAGCAGCACCACGAAGTGATATATTTTCAGATTCTCAAAGAAATTATGAAAGAAATATTAAGATTAGTGATTCAAAAGCTTTGCAGGACCCGATGATCAAAGGAAAATACGAGAGAATTAAAACACTGAATAAATGGTTTAGAGATTATAAATCCGATTTCAGCGAGCAAAAGAAAACTATAGAATTACTGAAAAGTCATGGAGTTGGATTAGATATTAATAGCGTGAAGTATAGACAGATTAAAGAGAAATATATTAAATACAATAAATATCATCGGTACACGTATGAGAATACAGTCATAATTTTCCTTGCTATAGTATGGATAGAAATTAAAGGAACTACAAATATACGTATTGAAGAATTTATTAAGGTATCGAAGGAGTTAGGACATAAAATTAATAAGAAGATGCTAAATAATGCGATGTTAAAAATTAAGCGAACTGAGAAAATGTTAGACAAGAGCTCCGTAAATTTAGAACAAGAGATAAAAGATAGGATAAAAATCGTTTTTCAAAAAGATGTGAATAATATTTCTTATGAGAGAATCCAAGATCATTTTACGGATAAATTCCAATTTGAAAAATTGAGGATTGATATGTTGTTATTAGCTGATCAAATTCTCAAAATTATCCCATATAAACATATTCAGAACCTTAACTATAAAGCCTTTACAGCGGGTTTAATTTACTACATTGGACAGACGCTAGAAAATAAAAAAATTTTTACCCAAAGCTTAATCGAAAGTGCAACCAAATTCTCTAGCACAACTATCAGAAAGAAGTTCAATGGATTAAAAAGAATTTTGGGAGATCCTCACAAATTCAACATCTAAAGTATATAAAAAAGAATAAATATCAAAAGAGTTAATAGAATGATATAATTAATTCATAAATTATTGAATTTGAATGAAAAACAACGAAAAAGATAATTCCAAAACAAATATTTTTCTTATAGTATTTTTGGCTATAGTCATTATTCTAACAATTTTATGCGTGCTATTTCCAACATTTGGTGAATATTTCGATCTAGGAAGATTTTTTGAATTAGAAGCTTTAGGATCAGTAAATTATTGGACGGCAATTGGTTTTGTAATGCTTTTATGTTTTATTGGAGCACTTATTCCCGTTCCCATCCCTTACATGCTACCTGTTGCGTTATTTACGGTTGCATGGATTGAAACATATAATTATGCTTGGATTCTCATAATAGGCTTGGTATTTTTCTCTGCAATTTCAAACACGATAGGAGATATTATAGATTATTACATTGGTAGAGGTACTGAGCATGTTTTAAGCAAAGATGATCCGGAATTACAGAATCGTTGGAGTCAAATTATTCTGAAAAAACCAAAATTAATTCCCTTAATAATATTAATATTTGGCATATCTCCACTTCCTGAATCTCTCCTAATGCTACCTTTAGGAATGGTAAGATATGATATCAAGAAAACCTTTTGTTGGATGTTTCTTGGAAAAATTATAATGATGTTAATAATGGTTTTATTGGGTTTAGGATTTTCTACAATACCAATTCTTGCTGTATTTCTCGATTTTCTTACTGAAGGAGGACAAACGGGATGGATAACAGGAATAGTCACTCTTTACCTCATGTGGATAATGATTCTAATAATGGTAAAATATAAACCAAAAACTTCCTCAAATTCATAAAATTATTAGAATTAAAAAAAAATCTGATTACATAATAAAAGAACTTAAACTTACTGAGGATGAAACAATAATATATAATTTCAAATGTAATAAATTATTTTAAAAAAAATTGTCAAACAAATTATTTATTTAAAAAATCATCCTAGGCCTAGGTAAATCTTAACCACCATGTCATCAGCAAAACAAAGCGTAAGACATTACCATCAATCAATTAGTGAATTATATAAAACTTTTGATACTGATCCTGAAAATGGAATTAAATCATCAGACTTAGAAGAAATTTATCAAAAATCAGGTTATAATGAATTACCTAAAGTAAAGAAATCTATCTGGAAAATTTACTTCGCACCTCTCTTTAACTTCTTAATAATGATCTTACTCGTTACAGGAGTTATAATCGTACTCTTGGGGAAAGGTGAAACCCAAATTATCACATTTTCAGTAGTTATTGTCAATTCTGTTACTGCGATAATTCAACAGTTTAGAGCTCAAAAAGCATTAGAGTCTCTAAGAGAAATATCTGCTTTAAAAGCAACAGTATTACGTGATGGCAAACAAATTGAGGTTGGAACAAGGGATTTAATACCGGGAGATATTGTTTTATTAAATCAAGGTGATAAAATCCCCGCAGATGGAAGAATTATTGAGCAAATGAATTTAAGTGTTGACGAAGCACCTCTCACGGGTGAAAGTGAACCTGTTGACAAAAATACAAACTCTTTAGAAAATAAAGAAATTAGCATACAAGATCAACATAATATGGTATTTATGGGAACATATGTTCAAACTGGGAGGGCAAAAGAACTTGTCACTGGAACGGGGGTTAACACTGAAATTGGTAAAATCTCTCAGACGTTAAATGAAATGGGAAGTATCGAAGATATCCCTTTAAATCGGAAATTAAATCGATTGGGATATATACTTGGAACTATATTTATAATCTTTCTCATAATTCTTATCATTTTCAAGCTTGTTACTCTCTATAATGATGGGAATTTTGTACAAAGTGCAATAATTGAGAAAATTTCTGATTCAGTAATAAGAGCAATGAATATAGTCCCTATCAATCTACCGCTTCTAAGTACATTAGTCCTCATTACTGGTGTGCTAAATATGGCTCAAATGGGGGTAATTATAAAAAATTTATCTGCTATCGAATCACTCGGGCGCGTTTCGGTAATTGCTTCAGATAAAACTGGAACAATAACAAAAAACGAGATGACTGTTGAAAAATTTTGGATTAATGAACAAGAATATGATGTTACTGGTTCAGGATATGACGCAGAGGGACGGATATTTAAAGAAGGCTCGGAAATTGAACTGAACGAGAACAAAACTTTCTTAAAATTCATAAGCTCAAGTGTAGTTAACAATAATGCAAAACTCGAATTTGAAGATGTAAAAATAAAATTAAGGGATATAAAAGAAAAAGCTGTAAGAAAAGCACTTGGTTCTCCCACTGAAGCAGCATTACTAGTTTTAACAGAAAAAACAGGTTTACATCCTTATGATATAAAGCAAAGTTTCGAGATATTAAACGAATTTTCTTTTAGTTCAGAAGTTAAAAGGATGACAACAGTATGTAAAACTCAGGAAGATAATCCTGAGATTTATGTTTTTTCAAAGGGAGCACCAGAAAGAATGTTGGAGATATCTTCTCACATAGAAATTAATGGAACCACGAAAAAACTCGACCAGAATTACAAAAATATAATTTTAGATAAAATTAATAAACGTGCTGATCAGGGATTTAGAATTCTAGCAATTGCATACAAAACAATTCAAAAAATCGATGGAATAGACAGGATAGATGTTGAGAAAGGGTTGAATTTCTTAGGTTTTGTATCAATATTGGATCCTTCTCGGCCAGGAGTTAAGAATTCTGTTGATGAATGTCGAACAGCTGGAATTAAAGTTGTAATGGTGACTGGAGACCATCCTGCTACTGCTAAAACTATTGCCTCTGATATGGGAATTTATAATGAGGGCGATATAGTCATTACAGGAGATCAAGTAAAAGAATTACAATTGTCAGAGTTTAATAAAGCTACCGTTTTTGCTCGTGTAGAACCGACTGATAAAGAAATCATTGTAGAAAATTATCAAAAACAAGGAATAATATGTGCTATGACAGGAGATGGTATCAATGACGCTCCTGCTTTAAAGTTAGCAAATGCTGGTATTGCGATGGGAATAACTGGAACCGATCTTGCAAAAGAAACGTCTGATATGGTCATAACAGATGATAATTTTTCCTCAATAACGCAAGGAGTAAAAGTCGGGAGAGGAATTTTCTCAAAAATCAGAACCATTATTTACTTTTTTATATCAATAAATATAATTGAAAGTGTAATTTTCTTTATGTTTGAAATCTTAGAACCCTTCACTGGGTTTACATTATTTACCAGTAATTGGCAACATATTTACATTTTCGGGATAATGCATTCCCTACCTTCAATAGCGCTTGTTGTTGATACACATCCAAAAGATGTTATGCTGGAACCACCAAAAAATGAAGAACAATTATTAAACAGAAATCTTTGGATTTTGTTATTAATACAAGCAATTTTAGGGGGGTTAGGGATATATTTCGCTTTAACACTCACATTAAATGGGACAATCCCATTAAATTTTTGGAATGAAAATTTTAGCTATATACCCGATGGTGCTAATCTAGTTTATATGAAGGCAAGAACAATGTTTGTTACTACAATATATATTTTCGAAGGTTTTTTCATATGGACATTTCGTCGACCCAATAAATCAGCTTACAAAAGTATTAAAAATGAAATGTGTTATACTCTCTTATTCATGTGTTTATTGGCCTTTAGCATTCATGTTTTAGTAGTTCTGTTTTCAATCTCAGTAAATTCCGCAATTCCGGGATTAGGGTTAAACTTTATGTTCCTTAGCATTGAAGATTGGTTAATTTGCTTTGGTTTAGCCATGCTGGGGATGCTAGGAGTCGAACTGGTAAAATTACTTGCCAGAAGAAAAAAGATCTTTTTTTAATTTAGTTATACTTCCTCTCTTATTCTATTTCTTATCTTTTTTTACATTTTTATCTTTATATTACCCTTTAATTCATTTTTTGATTTATTTTTCATATGAAGCAATTTAAGATTTAATAAAAACAATCTAGAAATATAATAATCTTTTTTTTTCCAGTAAATATTATGGTAAACTTAAAAACCATAATTGTTATAGTCTATTTATTATATCGATGAGAATTTCAAAATTAATCTTATTGAATTCGATTTAAAATTTGCAGGGAGTCGCTATGCAATCAATAGAAAATGAATTTTATAACCTGGAATTAGACCAAATATATAAAAAACTTGATACTGATCCTAATAAAGGTTTAACTGAGCAAGAAGCTCGAATTAGATTGGAAAAATATGGAACTAATGAAATTCCTATAGTATCCAAGGGATTTATTAAGATTTATTTAGCACCATTGTTTAATTGGTTAATTGTTATCTACCTAATTGGTGCGTTAATTTTATTTATAGTAGGAATGTTTAGTGACGATAGTAATATGTTGATGATCATTCTTACTTTATTAATAGTTGCTCTGAATTGCGTAGTAGCTATTATTCAACAATTTAGAGCAACGAAAAAATTAAAAGCTCTAAGAGAATTATCCGCACCAACATCTACTATAATTAGAGAAGGTCAAAAAAAAGATATTTCAACAAAAGAAATTGTAATTGGAGATCTTTTAGTTTTAAACCAAGGCGACAAAATTCCTGCTGATGCAAGAATAATTGAATCTTTTAATTTAGAGGCAAATGAAGCATCATTAACAGGTGAAAGTGAACCTGTGAAAAAATTAGAGAAAGGAAATGCATTAAATGAAGAAGAAGCCCCTATTGGGGATCGTAAAAACATGGTGTTTTATGGTACTTATATTACAACCGGAACTGGTAAATCTATTGTAGTGGATACTGGGGGGGATACTGAAATTGGTAAGATCTCTCATGGTCTTGAAGAAGCTGGCACTAGTGAGATTCCTATCCGGGAAAAAATGAATAATTTTGGGAAATGGTTAGGATTAATGGTATTTTCGATGTGGGGAATTATATTAATCTTACTTATTGCTATTAGAGGTTTAGCAGCAATTGAAGCAGAACCTGGAGGGATTAGTTCTGTTATCATTGAAAGCTTAAATGCCTCCCTGGATCTTATGCCTATTAATATCCCATTACTCACAACAATCATTTTAGTTACTGGAGTATTAGCTATGGCACATCATGGAGTTATCATCAGAAATCTTGCTTCTGTTGACAGTTTAGGACGTGTGAGTATTGTTTGCTCTGATAAGACTGGGACTTTAACTAAAAATCAAATGTCTGTTGAACATGTATGGACAAACGGTTCAGTTTATAAAGTAACAGGCTCCGGTTATAACCCTGATGGAGAGATAATTCTAGTAGATGATCAAAAAGACCTTAAATTTGTTAAACATATTGATGATTTTCCTCAGCTCAAATTACTTTTGACCGCAGGATTCTTGAATAATAATTCAGCTCTTATAAAAAACGAAATTTATATCTCAAATAAAATTGTTTATAACTGGAACGTAGTCGGTTCTCCAACAGAAGGTGCTCTAATGGTCTTATACCAAAAAGGAATGGGAGATATTGTGCTTGATGATTATGATCAAATAACTGAATATCCTTTTGATTCTACTTTGAAAAGAATGACAAAATTATATCAGAAAAATGGCACATTTTATTCTTACACGAAAGGTGCAAGTGAGATTTTAATTCCTTTATGTACAAAAATCATATATAATGATGAAGTAATTCAATTTACTGATGAAATCAGGAAAAAAGTAATTGAAATAGTTGATCTGTATGCTCATCAAGGTTATAGGATATTGAGTTTGTGTTATAAAACTATGAATGAAAAACCTCCTGAAGGAGAGGGTGGAAGGAAAAATAGTGAATCAGAGATGACTTATATTGGATTTGTCACAATCCTCGATCCTCCAAGAGATGGAGTAAAGGATTCAGTTATTCAATGTCACGAAGCAGGAGTAGATGTAATAATGATAACTGGTGATGCTCCAACAACAGCTAGAGCGATTGCATCACAAATCTCGATTGTAAAAGATGAGAAAGAAGTAGTCATGGAAGGCAAATTTATAAAAGATATAGGTTCTTTTGAAGAATTGAAAAAAATTAAAGTATTTGCAAGAGTTTCTCCGGAGCACAAACAAGATATTGTCGAGAAATATCAGAAGGAAAGAAAAGTGGTTGCAATGACGGGTGACGGTGTGAATGATGCACTGGCTCTAAACATGGCAGATGCAGGAGTCGCGATGGGTATTGCAGGAACTGATGTGGCTAAAGAAGCATCAGATATGGTTATTTCTGATGATTCATTCAACTCAATCGTAACAGGAATTCACCACGGGAGAGGAATTTTCGCAAAAATTCGCGCAGTAGTATTTTTCTATATTGTTATTAATATTTTTGAGGGAGTAGTACAATTCATTTTGGCAATTATTTTAGATAAACCATATTTTTTAGATCCCGCTTTTTCTTACCAATGGATCTTCTTAAGTATTACACTACACATGTTCCCTGGCTTAATTTTAACTTTTGATATGACTTCTAAAGATGTCATGAAGGAAAAACCACGAGATGAAGAAGAAATACTTTCAAAAAATATTATAATTTTACTTGTAATATTTGGAATTTTACTTGCTATTAGTATGATTACGGTTTATTATATCACAATCAGCGGAATATATCCAGTCTTTCCTGAAAATCTGAATTTTGGAGCTTTAGATGATGCATATCTTTATTCTCCAGTTACAATGCCAATGATACCAAGTGAGATTAATGGGATACCAATAGAAGTGGCTGGAAAAACTTTAACTATGCTGATGGTTACCTTATTTTTCTGTGAATCCTTCTTAATATTCCAAATCAGACGACCCAATAAGTCTTTAATAAAGAGTACGCGTGAAGACAGCAATAAGCGAATGTATCTAATCATCGGTATACTATTTGCTGTAATAATAATGTTGATGTATATACCAGGTGCACAAGTTGCTTTAGCATCCTCAGGAATTAATTTCATGTTTATGTACTTAACTGGTTTTGATTGGTTTGTTTGTTTCTTGATTTCGTTAATCTGTATAATTTCTTTTGAAATTGTGAAATTTGCAGCTCGTAGAAGAGACATAATTTTTTAAAACACCTCTTTTTCTTTATTTCTAAAACATCTAAAATGAATAATTTTTTATTTCGAAATTGATTTTTTTCTTCTATGTTGCGAGGAAAGAGAATTAGTTTAACCCCCCATTAAACGAGAATACATAAAACTCTTTCTTAAATGGTTCAACGATCCAGAAGTTACCCAATACACAGTAATGTATCGACCACTCACTCAGATGGAAGAAGAGGATTGGCTTGAAAACTTAAAAAATAGAAAAGATACAATCTATTTCTCACTTGTTATCTCCAATGAGGACAATTCAGAGATCCTTATTGGTAATTGTGGAATTCATAATATAGATTGGAAGAATAGAGTAGGAGAGGTTGGAATTGTAATTGGAGAAAAACAATATCAAAATATGGGTTATGGGACCGAGGCGATGGAATTATTATTAGAATACGCCTTTAACACTGTAAATCTCAACAGAATTGAATTGAATGTATATGATTATAATAATAGAGCAATTAAATTATATAAGAAACTAGGTTTTACAGAAGAAGGACGTAGACGGCAATTTATGTGGAACAAGGGAAGTTATCACGATGCAGTATTGATGGGTATGTTAACAGAAGAGTGGAGAGAGAGAAGTAAATCAATTTAAAATATTCAAGAAATTTATCCTATAATTTAATTTTTAAAATATTCAATATTCACTATAAGAAATATAAACAAAAGGTGTTATAATGAGCAAATCAATAGTATCTGTTGTAAAATATGAAAAACCATTAGAATCTGTTCGAAAAGCAATCGAATTATCTAAGCTCTTTAGTGATTTACCAAATGATGCCAAGATTTTTATTAAACCAAATATTGTATACTGGAGCACCGGTCCTCATCCTAAATGGGGTGTAATTACTACATCAAGAGTTATGGAAGATGTCGTAACTTTATTGAAAGAGCATGGGATTGAAGATATAACAATTGGTGAAGGATTTGTAAGTAATGAAGCAGCACAAGACGCATTCAAGAAGTTGGGTTATAATGATCTAAAAGAACGATTTGGAGTAAAGTTAATTAATACCCAAGATAGACCACATGAGAAAATAGACATGGGATGCGAATTTCTTGTAAATTTCTCCTCAGATGCTTTGAAGGCAGATTATATTGTTAGTCTTCCTGTATTAAAAACTCATAGCCAAGCAGTAATAAGTTTAGGTACAAAAAACCTAAAAGGATTAATCAACATAGCTTCTCGAAAGAAATTTCATAGTGCTGATCCTATAAAAACCCTTCATTACAATGTCGCAAAACTTTCAAACAATATTCCACCATGTCTTACACTAATTGACGGAATTTACACGTTAGAACGGGGTCCATCTATGGATGGAAAAGCCCATAAAACCGGCATTTTAATTGCCTCGAAGGATATCTTATCCGCTGATATGGTTGGTGCAAAAATCTTGGGGATAGATCCCTCTGATGCACCTCAATTAGTGCAAGCTGCTGAAGATAGAAATAGATTATCTGATTTATCAGATATTGAGGTTCTAGGAGAAAAGATCGAGGATGTGGCAAAGCATCATGAATGGAAATTCATATACAATGAAGCCGGTGATTTACCTCTCCCATTTTACAATAGACAATTTAAAGGCATAAAATATAGAGAGTATGATACTTCGATGTGCACCTACTGCAGTCAAATTAATGGATTATTATTAGTTTTACTTAAAAATGCTTGGAATGGAGAAACTTTTGGTGGTATCGAATTTCTTACAGGTAAAATAATGGAACCTTCAGCTGGAATGAATAAGACAATCCTTGTTGGGCAGTGTCAATATAAGAAAAATAGAGATCATCCGAACATAAAAGAATTAGTCCCGATTAGGGGATGTCCGCCCTCAATGGATGATATTAAAAATGCTTTTGAAACATGTGAAATAAAAGTTAATCCTCTCGTGTTTCAAGAAGGAAATTCTGATATTGGTGGAGCTATTTTTTTACAAAAATACAAAAAACGACCTGAGTTTGAAGAATCTTTTTATCAATTGTAAGAATATCTATTTTTTTTAAATTAACATTTAATTTCTTCTTTTTTTCATGGAACTTAATTGAATTTATAGAAAAATAGCGTGTGATCATAGCACGATTGATTGACAAAATAGTATACTTTAAATTCAATTTAATCTTTTTTTATTTAAAGATAAGATAAAAATTCTATATTAGCGTAATGATCATAATTTCCATATATTTCAATATTTTAAAAGTGTAAATTGCAAATATTCAATAAAATTCAGAATCCTAACTGATGAAACACCATCCTATTAACCCCAATAAAAAAAAAGTAATAATTCTTCTAATTTCAGTTCTGAGTATTCTTTTATTTGTAAACTTGAATCACATCTATAAACCAAGAATTCTCAATACCTTTAATAGTGACCAATCCACGGAGAAATATTCAGATCCGGGACTAATAAATGAACCTAAAACAGCCACCCCTAAGCCAAATGGTCAACCATTATTAGTAAATCATTATGCAAATACATCTAAAATCTATAGTCCCTCAACTTTACCTACTAATATCAGTTTTACTTTAGTCCAAGGTTGGACTTCAAAAAATATAAACATCTCCTATGAGGGAGTATCCGTAAAAAAGGATAGAGTGATAAATGGTACGTTCGACTCAAATTATCATGGATGGTCATATGAAACCAATACTCCCGCTCAATACACTGCAACAAATGGATCCGGAGATGTCGATATTACGTTAACAAGCGGGGCAAAATTGAAAGGAGAATATGGTTATTTTGAGCGCAATGTTTCAATCTCAGAACAATTAAGTTCTGATAAGTTAGGATTACTTTCTTTTGATTGTTTATTAATTAAAGATAATCCAAGCGGTATTTCAGCTTATTTAGCTATTATTATCAATGGTGTTGAAAAAAACATTACATACGATTATTCTACGCAAATTCCATTCGGATCACCTGGAACATTAACCATGGTTTACGACCCTAAGGCGTATGGCCAAGAATTGCCTGGAAATGTAACTATTAGAGTCGGCGTTTATACAGAAAGTGACACATCAGTTACAGCGTGGAGTGAATTACGCATTGATAACATAAAATTTGATTTATGGACAATGCCAAATCAAATTAATATGGTAAAAGCTTATGATATAGAATTTGATACAAACAGTTCATATATAAATACGACATATGGTAAAGGGTATTCTTATATAGATGCTGAAAGAACTCATCCTGGTCCTGAAGATATTATTTTTACTATTTCAAAAAATGTCTCTGGAATAGGTGATTTTGATATTGCTAAAATCACGATAACCTCAAATTTATTGAAAAAAATTAATTCATCAATATATGGAATAGATGGTAGTTTATATACAAGCGGTATACCCACTACTTGGGCAACTGAAATGATTATTTCCATGCCTCTTGATTATGTAAATAACAGAGCTGAAATCCTAAAACCTGTTGATTGGAATATTACGCAAATTCAGGATGGATACAATGTCGATCAGTTACAAAGTTGTACAGGCAATAGCCCGGGATCATCAAAATTAATAATACCCAATGGCGTTCTAGATTCTGGTTTATGGAAAATTGAAGCTACGAGTCAAAATTACATATCTAATGGAAGCATGTATTTGTGGAACGGGAGTGCTTTCAATGAAGCGTCAAGCATTACTACAGATGATGAATTTCGAATCACTGTGAATTTGAATAGCTCTGGTTCTCTTCCTTTAATAAATACACAGATAAATTGTACTATCTTCTATCCTAATGGCTCTATTTACTACGAACAAGAAAAATTGCTCCAAGCTGGTTCTTTTAGCAATAATTTTGGAAATTTTACTGTAGGCAATAATATGTCAGTAGGAATGTATCAAACAACTTTAATTTGGACAAATAATCAGTCCTATCTAGGAATAGATAAAGTAGGATTCCTCCAGTTTGGATTTAATGTGTGGCATCACACTAATTTGACAGCAGTTAATGATTATGAGGAAAAAGTTTCAGGAGAACCATTTCTAATGAAAGTAGAATTTGTGGATTATGATTCCAGTTCCTTCATTGATTTTGCGACTGTCACCTATAATTCTACATTTGGGACTTCTGGAACTATGGTTTATTTTGGTTCAGGAGTTTATGTCACTGACATGGACATTAGTGGTCTAGCATTAGGAAATTATTACTTTTCATTTAACGCTTCGAAAACTTACTACGAAAATCAGTCAATTAGGAATTTGATTCTGTTAAAAATTATTTCACAACCTTTAGCTTTGGAGGTTCCTCAAACAGTAATACATGTTGATGCTTATAGTTTCGCAGTTTGTCGTTTAAATATTACAGGGGCAAGTACTGGTACATTATTATCAGGTGGTGTTAATATAAGTATTGACTGGCAAGAGGAATATTGGGTTACTAATCATTTTAACGGTACAGTTACTCTTAATTTGTCAACTAGTAACGTACCTAATCAAGGTTTTATAGAAACCTTTACCGTATCGATTTTTGCTAACAAAACCAATTATGGTAGTGCTACCGCTTTCATATCTTTAACTGTACACCCCCTTTCTACTACAATAAACGTGAACGCGTCCACCCTTGATGTCAAATTGCACACAAATTTCATTTTAAAATTAAATTATAGTGCTGATGAAACGAGTCAGATGATCAGTGAGGCTATCTTAAATATTTCATGGGCATCCTCGTATGATATTCTATCAAATGACAATAATTATATAATAAATTTTTCGACTTTTGACATCTCTTTAGGTAGTTATACAGTGCTTTTTCAAATAAGTCATCCTGGATATGAAACCGCATTCGAAAATGTTTATGTTAATATTTTACCTCTAGAAATAAATGTTGACACGATTGCACTCAATGGAACTCTGGATGTATTGGCAGGAAAATCACCTGTTATAAGTATTCTCCTTACTGAAGAAAGTTCTGGAACCATAATAGAGAATGCCAATGTGACTTTTTCATGGTTATTTCAGGTGGGTGAATTAGCGTATAAAGGGAATGGAATTTTCGAATTAAAATTAAGTGTACCAGAGAGCGCTGAAGGAGCATATACCATTGAAATAATTATTACAACTGATAATCCTGAGTTTAAAAATCGAAATTTTCCATTGAATATTTATGTTTTACGGGAAATTCCTCCAAATTATCTATTTATAGGTATAGTAATAGCATTACTATCAGTAGTTGGCGTTTTAAGTACTTTGAGCTTAAGAAGTTACGTCATTGTACCGCGTAAAAGAAAGAAAGAACTAATTTTTCAAAATACAATCCAAGTTTTTAAAGATGTTAAAAATATTCAAGCTGTAATGATTATTCAAAGAAGTAGTGGAATGCCATTCTTCAATAAAAACTATGCTTCGTTTGAGTCAAAAGATAATTTTCTCCTCTCTGGATTTATTCAAGCAATCACATTATTTGGCGAGCAAATGATTAATGGTAAATCATCAGATATACGTAAAGGGAAGCATAAAGAAATTTATACAAAAAATATTATAGAGTTAAACTTTAAATTCTTTCATTTACTAATTTGTGATTATCAATCAGTAAGATCTCTGTTAATCCTCAGAGAAAAATCATCTAAAAGACTAAAAAAGCAGTTTTATTTGTTATCAGTCGAAATTGACACTAAATTAGGAAACAAAATAGAAAATTTTAAAGGAAAGTTGGAAGATTTTGAGGTTGATGTTGATGCCCTACTAAATAAATTCTTGTCTGTATATTTATTAGAGCCGTACAAATTAATTGAGGATGCTTCCTATATGCAATACCTTAAAAAAGGTAGAGAATTACACTCAATTGAGACTCGTATTCTTAACGTTATTATTGCTAGAACTAAATTTGAAAAGGAATTTACTCTTATCAAGTTAGTTGAAGAAATTGATGAAACCAATGTCGATAAAATTTATGGGGGGTTGCATACTTTAATTGGGAGGAATATTATTGTACCTATTCACTATAAAAAAAGTGATTCACATCCATTATTAGGCGGATTCAAATAAAGCCGATATCCCTATTTGATTCTGTTAATCATAATTTTTTTTTAATTTCAAACATCTGCTCTAAATTTAAAAAATGAAAAAAGAAAAAGATTATTATTTTATCATTGAACTATTGTTTCTGATAACTTTTTCCGCATTTTTTATAATTCCTTCAATTATGTCATTAACATCTTCAATGCCATCAATAACTCCAATCGATTGACCAAGTAAGACTGCTCCAGTTGTTACATCACCATCATATACCCTATCATAAGAACTTAAGTCCTTTAATTGTTGCTCAGGAGTAATTGAGGCCTCGTAAGCAAGCATCTTTTCTTTAGAAGAAGGTGCAGGGTGTGTTGCAGAATATTCGTTTTTATATAATCGAATTGGACCAAATGAACCCGTAAAGAGCCCTGTATCTTGGGGTTTCCCAGGGGGAATTAACGCTTTGTAATTTTCATGAAACTCACTCTGTTTTGAAGCAATAAATCTTGAGCCCATCGCAATCGCCCCTGATCCTAGAGCTAAAGCAGCAGCTAATGATTCCCCTGAAGCAAAACCACCACATGCAATCTTAGGTAAATCAGGAAATGTTTTATTAATCTGCTGAAGTAAAACAAGAGATGTCACTCGTTCAAATGATTGATGACCTCCACCTTCTGTACCAGTGACTACGATTCCATCAACACCCGCATCAACACACTTCTGAGCTAGCCAAACCGCTGGAGCAACATGAAAATGCTTGATCTCTGAATTTTCTCTTAACTCTTTAAAATACTTCGATTGAGGAAGAAATCTTGAAGAACCGGCAGAAGTTAACCAATACTTGCATTGATCTCTCATTCTAACATTGCTCATAACTATTTTGGGTAAGTTTCTAGCCATTTGTTTTACTCCAGGATTATTCCTAGATGTAAGGATATTTAGGCCGAATGGCTTATCTGTGTGTTCAATCATGTATTCTAAGCCAGCTTTATGTTCTTTTACTGGATCAGTTCCAGCTATATTAACATTTGATAAGACTCCCAATCCCCCCGCTTCACTAACGGCTAAAGCTAGATCATGTGTAAAAAAAGGACCCATGGGGGCGCTGAAAATTGGATGTTTTATTCCAAACATTTTCGTTATATCTGTTTCTATCATTTTAAAAATCACCTTTTATTGAATAAATAAACAGTTTTTATAGTTTAAAAATATCATTGGAAACCTTTACAAAATGAAGCGGTATTTTTTGGTAACACTTTATGATTATATCCTCCTTCTAATAATGCATACCGTCTTCCATTGCACAATTTTTCAGAATAGATTTTCATTAAATTTCCTAATTCAAGGTAATCTTCAGGGTATAGTAAATGACCCCAATCCTCTATCCCTTGATCGAACCCCGCGCTTGCAACAAATAAATCAACGTCCTTTAAATCTTGCATATAAGATTCAACTTCTTTTAAATATTCAGTTCTGTCACTAGAAAATGGATTGAGAATCTTTACTATGAAATCGTCATCTCTATTAGTTAAAATGTTTATATTCCCGTCACCTGTATGGAGATCGAAATCTAATACGAATGCTGACTTGATTTTCCCCTCAGAATATAATTTTAAAAGACTTATACTTATATTATTAAAAAAACAAAAACCCCAACATGAGTCTGCTGATGCATGATGACCCGGAGGTCTGATGACTGCAAATGAGGGGTTTCCATAAAAACCTTCTTTCGCTGCTAATATTGATCCACCTGCCGCTAATGAAGCCAGTTCGTATAATAATTTATCTTTCTCAATACTCTGAAGATGCCTTTTAGAATGAGCTCTTAAAATGTCTTCGTTAGTTGCGGGTTTAGGAGTTATTATTTCATTTTGTTTATCTTTCATTAGGATATTCATAATGTCTTCTAAACGTCCTGGAGACGCAGCAGGATCCAAACTATATTCAGAATTGTAATACCGCTCATGAAAAATAATTTTCATATTTTTTATTCCACGACTATATTGATTATGTATCCCTAAGGTTATTTTAATTTGAATTAATAGAATTATTCTAAAAATTTATAGACGGTTCCTAAGTTTAGTAATCATATCCTTTGTCATAGATACTAAATTAAAACTCGGCTCCCAACCCCAATCTTGTCTTGCGAGAGAATCATCAATTGTTTTCGGCCAAGAATTAGCAATTTCTTGACGAAAATCTGGATTATATTTAACTTGAAAATCAGGGATATGCTTTTGTATTTCGGTTGCTAATACTTCCACAGAAAAACTCATACTAGTGACATTATATACACGACGTTTTATTGATAAAACATCTGCTTCTAATAGATCAATCAAACATTTAACACAGTCTAGCATATACATCATAGGTAAAACTGTGTCTTTACTAACAAAGGAAGTATACGTTTTTTCTTTAACTGCTCCGTAAAATATTTCTACTGCGTAATCTGTTGTTCCTCCCTCAGGATATATCTCACTGCTTATAATTCCCGGAAGCCTTACTGAACGAGTATCAAGATCAAACTTTTTAAAATAATAGTTCGATAAAAGTTCTCCTGTTACTTTAGTAATCCCATACATTGTATTAGGATCCAAAATTGCTTCGTTCGGTGTATTTACATGGGGTGTTGTCGGACCGAAAGCCGCAATAGAGCTTGGCCATATTATCCTATCAATACTATTTTCTCTACTGACTTCTAAAACATTTAGTAAACCATTTATATTTACATCCCAAGCCTTTAAAGGCTTTTTCTCTCCACTTGCAGAAAGAATTGAAGCCAGATTAAATATAGTATTAATGTCATTTTCTTTAATTACCCTGGATAAGAGATTTTTATTTAATATATCTAGTTCGATAACTGAATCTGATTTATTTTTATCCGACGCTATAACATTATCCATACCATATTTTTTTCTTAATTCAGGAACAAGTTCACTTCCAATTTGTCCAGAAGCACCTATTACAAGAATTCTTCTCATATTAATCAGTTTTTAACATCGTGAATATCTTGTATAAATCTTAATATATTTAATTAAAAAAGGTTTCTCTTACAATTTCCCATTTTTTACCCTTTCAATATTTTGGGCAAAACTAATATATTTTTTTAAATACCTTTAAATTAGGAATTTTCTCTATAAATTCAAAATTATAAATGATGTTATTATGAAAAGAAATCCGGAAGCTTTCTTAAAGGAAGAAATGACCGAATTAAGGAACAATAATTTAGAGTGGATTATAAGGTATCTTGAAAAAGGTTCTCAACCACATTCCAAAGTTGATGGAAAAGATGTACTAATGCTAAATACAAATAATTATCTTGGATTAGCAACACATCCAAAGATAGTTCAAGCTGCGATTGATGCTACTAAAAAGTATGGGGCTGGAGCTGGGGCAGTTCCAGTTATTGCTGGATCTTTTGATTTAACCCGAGAATTTCAAGAAAAATTTGCAAAGTTTAAGGAAGTAGAAGCCTCAATTTTATGTCAAACAGGATTCGCAGTTAACTCTGGATTAATACCAATGTTAGTGGGAAAACCTGATATCGTAGTTTCAGATGAATTAAATCATGGGTCCATTATTGATGGCGTACGATTATCTGGGGCAAAAAGAGTTATATATAAACATCGAGACGTATCTGACTTAGAATCTCAGTTAAAAGCTGCGGAAAGAGAAGGTGTAAGAAGAATTTGCATTATTACTGACGGAGTATTCAGTATGGATGGTGATATGGCACCAATGGATAAGATAGCAAAAGTTGCAGAAGATTATGGGGCTATGATATTTGTCGATGATTGTCATGGAGAAGGGGTATTGGGTGAAGGTCGTGGAATAGTTGCACATTTCAATTTACAAGGTAAAGTTCATGTTGAAGGAGGTTCAATGAGTAAAGGTTTTGGTGTTTTTGGCGGAACTGTTGCAGGTTCACAGGATTTAATTGAATTTTGTGCAAATAAAAGTAGAACATATTTACTAAGTACAGCTCATCCTCCTGGAGTTGTAGCGGCAAATATCGCTTCAATCGAAGTGGTGGAAAATGAACCAGAACATGTAAAGAAAGTTTGGGAAAATACTTATTATTTCAAAAAAGAAGTTCAGAGTATGGGTTATGATACCGGAAGCTCGGAGACTCCAATAATTCCTTTGATAATTGGTGATCCCGGTAAAGCTCAAGAACTCGCTCGCATCCTGTTTGAAGAAGAAAATATATATGGTACACCAATAGTATTCCCAATGGTAGCAAAAGAACTATCTCGAATTCGAGTTCAGATGAATGCACTTCTTACTAAAGAAGATCTAAATACAGCATTAAGCGCAATAGAAAAAGTTGGAAAAAAATTAGCTATAATATAATTAACAAATTTTTTTTATTTGGTATTTTTTTAGAGTGGCTTAGCTAATATCGCCTTAACTCGTAGTTGATCAAATAAACTTGTAGATCGTGGTTTAATTAAGCAAACTGTATCTGCTCCTCTTCCAGTACCACCAACACATATTACATCTTTGCTTAGATCATGAATATACCCTCCATCAACTGCCATAATCGCAATCTCCATGCACACTTTCATTCCTTGGCAAAAATTAGTTCTGAGATATTTCGCTAAAATTTCAATAGGCCCCCATTGTTTTAAAGAGATTCTCATACTTCGTTCTACGCCTCCAAAGGCATGAGTTGTAGAAAAAACATTAAATCCTTTCTGATTCAGACTTTCTCTTAGATCATCAGGAAAGGATTGCCTCATTTCTATCCCCCTAAAATAATAAGTATGTGTAATAATAACAATGTTATATTGATCTGGATCAAATAATTCCGAAGCTTTTTTAGCAGTGGTCCCTGTTGTACTTGCTATAATTATATCTTTTATACCAAATTGGTCAGCATATTTCTTTGCGATTTCTAAAGCCTTATCTGAATTTTGTGGACCTCCTTTCTCAAAATATGTTACTTCCAGATTTAAATCTCCCATAAATTTGTACACCTCTATAATTTTGTTAAAATTAAGAATTGTTAATAATAATTTGCTATTGAATTTAGATATTTGTTAAACGAGAGAGATTTTATTAGGGTTCTTATAAAACATAGTTTTAAATAGATAAAAAGTCAATACAATTTAATTAAAATTTACTTTAAATGTGTTTAAAATTGAGTGAAGAAAAATTAACTTTAAAAACTAAGGTATTATTTGCCACATCAAGCTTCCCTGACCAATTAACCTATCAAGCTTTTACTATCTATGTGTTTACATTCTATTTTGCTGTTGTTGGGTTAACAATGGCCGAAATCTGGATTGGCTTTATCTTATGGGGTTTCTGGAACATGATCAATGATCCTCTATTAGGTGCACTGAGCGAAAGAACTAAACAAAAGGGTAAATTAGGAAAACGGAAATTATATTTAATAATTTCATTTATACCCTTATCTCTAATGATGATACTCCTTTTCACAGTTCCAGCTGGTTTTGAGTTCATTTATTTTGTATTTATAATATTTGCATTTGAGTTCTTTTATACAATGTTTTCTGTCAATACAAATGCCGTTTTTCCTGAGATGTTTCCAACCGAAAAGCAAAGGGCAAATGTAAATGTATTTATTAAGAGCTTTACTATGATAGCTGTTATAATTGCATCTCTGGTGCCTACTTTTGTTATTACACCTTTGGTTCCAACACTTGGACCACTTGATTCAGGTTACTCAGCAGAGGTTGCAAGTATTAAGTCAATGTATATAACAGCGGGTTTAATTTTATTCGTACTTGTTGTGATAATGGCAATATTGTTCATCTTCTTCTCAGTTGATGAAAAAGAAGAAACCACAACGGATTTTGAAAAGAGACCTAAGTTTTTTGAATCATTAAAACTTACATTTTCAAATAAAACTTTCTTAAAGTTTACATTGGGAAACATGCTAATTTGGTACTGTTTTAACATAATACTGACCGTATTTCCGCTGTTTGCCGTTGAGGTTCTTGGAATTACAGAAGGTGCAATAATGATAGGGATAATCTTGATGATAGGCCTTCTTTCAGCTGCAATTTTCCAACCAGTACAATCCAAAATAAGATCGAAGGTTGGCTCGCGTAAAGGCTTAATGATTGGATTGGCTATATGGATAGTTACATTGTTTCCCTTGATCTTTCTTTCAGATAGTGCAATAAGTACGACCTTAGCAATGGTAATCTTTTTTACAATTGGTTTTGGATTATCTGCAGCATTATTTTATATAGATCTACTTCATGGAGATGTAATTGATCAGGACGCGCTAAAGTTTGGGGTAAGAAGAGCAGCCAGTTATTATGGAGTAAATGCGTTTATCCATCGTTTTTCCACTGTACTCGGAATAACAACAATTGCCCTTATCTTTTCAGGAACAGGGTGGAGTGAATATGATGCTATTACTGTTGATCCTGCTTTAACTATTCTTGGTTTAAAAGCCTTAATCTTTGTATTTCCTGCGATTGCTCTCATAGGTGCGATTATCTGCTTTAAATTCTATGATTTACATGGTGAAAAATTGGAAAAAATGAGACGTCAAATTGAAGAGCACCCTGAATTAAAAAACAAATAAAAACATAATATTATTTTTCTATTTTTTTTGATATATTATAAACTTCTAACCGATAACTATGCCACTAAAATTTACTAAAAGTGAGATAGACTTCGCTCTTATTCATGGGATTTTTGTAGTATTATGTATTGTTATTTTATTAATTCCAATTCCTCAGGGTTTGGGGCTTAACCTTTTCATTCTCGTGACAAGTTATAATATTCTTATTCCGGTTTTTGGAAAAATTCGGGGTTATGATCAATGGGTAACTTTATGGTTGTTTTCATTTGTCCTTAGCTTATTTCAAATTTTCCCTGATTGGTTTTTATCTGCTGAACTAAATATCTTAGTTTTTCCTGAGGATGGATTATTTAAAATTGGAACTGTCTCTGGATACATGCTTGGATTATGGGCTATCCCCTTTTTCATGATATTATTCATTGGTCATAGAATTCAAGAGCACTATTCTACAAAAACAGTTTATATTACTATAACGTTATTAACTCTAATTATTTTTAGTACCTCGGAGAATACTATTTGGATGCTTAATTCATGGTATGCTCAGAATGTACTCATGATTGACCATATAGCTGTATATATTGTTATACCAGAAATTATCCTTGGGATATTTACATTTTACGGCTATTCGTTAATTAAAATGAAACCCCACTGGCAAAAAATACCTGTAGCGTTTGTAATAATGCTATTATATCTTGGAAGTGCTACATTTTTCTACTTTCTAATCGAAAGCCTATTAAATTTTTAGTTTTAACAATTATTTACTCAGAAAAAAGAGATCTTAATTTGAACCTTAAAATAAAAAAAAGAAATTTATTTGATTTTTTTTGCTTCCTCTATCCACTCTTCTATCATCTTTAATGTTGGAGGTCTCCTAAACATATCTGGTTTTTCCTTATCTAATTTCATAATACGATCAAGTGTGTTGCTTGGATTACGTTGAGCGAATTCTTTTACAGAATCAATCCCAATTTCATTAAGAACTTCAGAATATTCAGGTCCTACGCCTCCAATTCTCATAAGATCAGCGTGTTCAGCCCATTTATCTAACAATTTCTCCGAAATTTTGGTTTTTTCTGCGAGATCTTTGACTCCCTTTTTATCTAACCCTATTAAGTTTTCCACATTAGCAAATCCTGCTTTAACCAAGGTTTTACTGTACTTAGTTCCAACACCTTCAATCTCAATAATATCTGTCTCCTTAGCTTTTGTTTTAACCGTTTTCTCTGCGTACATAGACTTTGCTTCATTAATCCATCCTTCAATCTCTTCGACTTTCGGTATTTTTCTAATAACGTCCGGTTGTTCTTTATCTAAAGCCTTAATCTTTTCTAAGGTGTTATTTGGATTTCGATAAGCGAGTTCTCGAGTAGAATCAATGCCAACTTTATTTAAAACTTCTGAATATTCAGGTCCGATTCCCTTGATTATCATAATTTCTGCTTGGTCCTGCCATTTTTCAACCAATTTGAGTGAAATTCCCGTCTTTTCAGCAAGTTCCTTAATTTCTCTCCATTTTAATGGGATTAGATCCTCTACATTAGCATAACCAGCGTCTCCTAATGTTTTAGCATATTTTTCTCCAATACCTTCAATCTCAATAATTTTCATTGTTTATACTCCTTTAAATTCTAAATTTAGTATTTTAATTTGTAAATTAAATATAGTGTGTTCTTTTTTAATCTTTTACCCTTCTAAAAACCTTAATGTCTCAAGTTTAACAAAGTTGTTAAAATCACTTTTTTTCTTCTACTAATTTCGATTTTTATGTAAATCATGGATACCACAAAAATGTAATATTTTTATGTTTTAAAGTATCATAAATATACATGACAATTTGCTTTGTATTAATTGTTTGTCAAGCAGGTTTTGTAGAAAAAGTTGTTAAAGGCCTAGGAGAAATCGAGGGTATACAAGAATCATATCCTGTTACTGGAGGAATTGACATTATTACAAAAGTTGAGGGAACAGATGTGGAAACAATCGCAAAAATAATTTTAGCCAAAATTCATAATCTCGAAGGTGTCTCTAGAACAGAAACTCATATCGTTGTCCAATTATAATATAAATAAGAAATTATTTAACTACTTTAGATATAGAGTTTAAAAATATGATGTTTTTTTTTCTAGCCGCCAAATAAAGTTACATGCTTTACATTGTAATTCATACCAATAATCGGCATATCCTCCACCAGTATATTCTGACTGTTTTTCATCTTTAAGCTTTTTTCCACCGCACCTCGGACACTTTGTAGGCCAATCTTCGTTATTATCTCCAATTTCTGTCATTTAACTCATGTCTAGAAAACCTTGAAAATTATATTATCTAGTGTCCGTTTTGGGATATGCATAAGATTATCATCATCTCTCCAGTATTTGTAAGAATCCTTATAATGCTCCATAACAGAGGTCTCATCAGGGTATCCTAAACTTATTACTTGTGTAATTCTATAATCCTCAGGGATTTCACATAACTTTTGAATTTCCTTCCTATTTATGTTTGCCATCCAACAACTCCCAATTCCATAATGGATAGCACCTAAAAGAATATTCTCAACAGCAGCACCAACGTCATATTCAAAATAGGTCTTCTTTATTTTAGTATTAACAAGAACAACAATATATGCCGTAGGTCTCCTTCCAACTTCAGGAGTTCTTTGGTTTTCTGGTAAGGAACTTGAAAACTTAACTAAGGGGAATATTTTATCACAAATCTCCGCATTATTTATAATTATAAACTCAAGTCCTTGGATATTGTTTGCCATTGGGGCAACCCGAGCAAAATCTATTAAATTTCTCAATATTTCCAATGAAATAGGATCTGGTTTAAATCTTCGTATTGTTCTTCTTTTATATATTAATTCTTTAAACTCCATTTTTGTACCCTTTTTTAATTATTTTCTATATTCGATTAAAGCTTCTGATAATTTTATAAAACTTTCTTCAACATTTTTTCCTGTTTTTGCTGAAGTTTCGATGTATTCTAAATTAAACTGATTAGCAATTTTTTTTGCCTCTTCAACCGAAACTTTTCTTTCAGCCACTAAATCTTCTTTATTACCCAAAATAAATCCTACCAATTTTTTTTGTTTTGGAAAAATATTGTTTTCTAAATCTTTACACCACCCAGGTAAACTATCAAATGTTTTACGGTTTGTAAGATCAAAAATAAGAATCACACCTTCCGTACCATTGTAAAAATGTCTTCTCATAATTTCAAACTTACTTTGTCCTGCAATATCCCACACTATAAGATTAATGTGAAGCTTTTGCATCTGAAGTATTTTCTCACTAATTGATACTCCAAGAGTGGGGATGTATGTACGCATAAAAGCATTATCAGTAAATTTAAGTATTGTGCTGGTTTTCCCAACGCTGGGATCACCACAAACTACAATTTTAAAATTATAACCTTCTATTCCCTTTGCCGATTCTGAGTCTACAGGAAAGGCTTCTCTTTTAGTGATATTTTTTTCTTTATTACTTAAGTCATTTAATATCTCTGTTAAAATCTTTCTGAGTTTGTTTATCTCAGCAAAGGTTTCTTCAGATTCCGCATTTTCATTTTCTAACTTAATAATTTCTTGAGCACTTTCAGAGAAAGCAGATTCAAGATAATCCATATATTTATAAAAAATTAGATCATCCGCTTCATCAAACAATAACGTAATTGAGGATAAAGCGACTCCACCACGATATCCTTCTTTATACCGTTCAATGTATTTAATAATCCCCTTTAAATTAAAATTTGGAAAAGGAATTACCACTAAAGACTTAGGCATAGCTCCTTGATCAGTTGAAAGTAGAGTAATTGATTTGATGCCTGCTGACATCCGAATTTCTTCTTTTAAATCAATTGGATACCATAAAAAGGGCTGTGGACCGATTTTCTCATCTAGAATTGTGTAAACAATTGCCTTTATTATATCATTTGGCATATTTGCGTATATATGGGAAGCTTCTGAATTCTTTTTAAATTTTTCTTTTAAACCTTTATAAAATATAGGGCGATAAACTAATAAAAATTTCTACTTCAATTTATCTTAAAAATTTATTCGTGAAACACCAATTTCACGAAGATTAAGGATTATAGTCGAGACTTATAAAGCAAGTTAGCAATCGTAGAAAAAGCGTAATCAACATTTTCGCCTAATAAGGCAGATGTCTCAATGAATCCTAAACTTAACTTATTTGATATACTTGATGCCATTTCTTCTGTAATCTTTCTTTGTTCAATCAAATCGTTTTTATTCCCAATTATGAAGCCAATCAAATCTTCTTTCCTATCAGAAAGTTGGTCTGAAACATCTTTAAACCACTTTGGAATATTTTCAAAGGATTCAGGATTAGTTAAATCGAATAATAAAAAAACCGCATCTGATCCTCTGTAGAATTGTTGCCTCATTGTATGAAATTTTTGCTGTCCTCCAATATCCCAGAGTGTCAGTTGAATTAAAGAATCATCTATTTTAAATATCTTTTTACTCACATGGACGCCCATAGTAGGTACATAAGATCTTCTAAATGCATTATTTGTATACCTTAAAATTAGTGACGTTTTCCCAACTGAGGGATCCCCTACTATTATAATTTTAAATTGGAAATTAATTAGACTTCTATCTACTACTTGTTGTTCTGGAAATTGTTCACCTTGAGTTTGAGCTTCTTCCTGAATTCTTAACTCATCCAAAAGATTTGATATATTTTGTTCAAGACCTGCTAATTCATCGACAAAATTCTTTCTTGGAGCTTTTGCTTGTTCTATTTCTATAATTTTTTGGTAGATCTCATCAAAAGGAGTTGATAATAAAGTAATATGCTTATAAAAAATTACATCATCCCTTTCTCGAAATAAAAGAACAATAGCAGCCTGCCCTATTGATCCCCGTCTAGTTTTGTCTTCCCAGTTTAAATATTTTATTAAACCTTTTAACCCTAATGAAGGAAATGGAAGTATTACTAACGATTCAGGGATTAGTCCCTTTTCACCTGAGAGGACTGAAAATGTCTTTATGCTTATATTAATTAATTCTGTCTGTGAAAATTTAGTCGGAAGCCATGCTTTTGGATTTGGACCTATCTCATCATCCAATTCAAAGTATATCACATCTGTTATTATCTGTCGGTCCATCATTCTAATGTCGAAGTATAATAATGTAAAATTATATTCATAAAAAAAAATATCTGTCTTCAATTAATTAAAACATTACATTTTTATAAATAGTAACAGTTGAAACAAGGCTCATTTATTAATTAAAAAAAAAAACTTTTTTATCCTCTAAGTCCAAGATACATGAACCAAAAGCTAGCAAGGTATCCAATTCTGACAAATATAACTGTTATTCCGGGTACCGTTAATCCTTCCAATAAACCAAATACACAAAAGCCTATAGCACCCGCAGATAAATAGAAGAATTTCTTTCTTATCTCCCCTGTTGATTGTAATCCTTTGTAAAAAAATCCAAATCCTAGGAAAACAAGAGTTGATAATAATAATCCACCGACTAACATACCCGCAATAGTTAATAAATTTATATTATAATCGATTAGATTTATAATAGGTGCACTGGGTGGGTCTGGGATAAAGTTGAAGGCAGTTAGAGGATCGATAAACATAACTATTTCAAATGCAACAGAAATGATAATTATAAATGTGAGTACATACCATTTTTTTTCAGGAGTTAATAGTTCAGTACCAATATACATTGCCATAATAATAACAGGAGCAAACCAAATATAACTAAAAATACCAACAAATCCATCATTAACTATATTTTGATTTGTAATAAGAAGTGTTAAAAAATCACTAAAGACTCCTAAAAACATTAATCCTGCTAACATAACCGTCAATCCTAAATATGAAACCAGCTTAGCTCCTGATTTTTTTGATTTAAAATAAAAGAATAAACCAAAGATTATGCCAAAAACCACTACTCCAGTAGCCGTGATTCCATCAATCCAACCGTTTATATCTAATCCCGCCATTTTAAAATCCACTAATATTGTAATTTTATTAATTTATATTATGATCTTCAAGCATTTTAAATGATTTGTAAATAATTTTTTGAAGATTTATTGATGGGAAAGAGGGGATTTGAACCCCCGGCCTCTTGATTCCGAACCAAGAATCATACCAAGCTAGACTACTTTCCCATAATCTTGCCTCAAATATTTAAAATAACTTTTCTTAAGAAATCTTGGAATAAAAAGATAATAAAATGAGTAAATTAAGGAGCTTGAAATCTTTTTAACTTAATCTTTAATTTTTTCTAAGATTGAAATGATTCGGTAAACTGTGGTTCGAGCGTGGAAAGGAATATTCGGGTCCGTTGCGAGATCGTCAACCATATACATTATATTGCTAGATATTACTCCATGAGTTTCCTCTTCTTTATGAAGTTCGTCTATTGCTCTTTGAGCAACTCGTTTTATGTTACGAGGAACACTTCGATCGCTCATCATACCATTAAGAAGTTCTTCAACATTATCAAATGCTGTTTTAACTTCCTCAGCTGAAACTTTAGGCATTAATAATAATCTCCAAAAGAAGCAATTAAGCTCAATAATTAAATAAAAATTAATAAATTTAAAATTAAAATATAAAATTTTTCCTAAAATTTAATTTTTTTGATTTTAGGAAATCTCAATAAATTCCAAATTCTCGAATTTCACGCATTAAATTAGGAACCTTCTCTCTATCTCCTTTGATTTGACTTTGATATTTATTGAATATATCATCAAATTTTAGATTTTCCTCTTGATCAATTTCTCTTACGAAATCATAGGAACTTTCTTGAATATCGTTAAATATTTTATCTAAGTGTTCAGTGAAATTAATTAGTTTTTGACTCACTCCTTTTCCCTCTCTACGAATCATGTTTCTCAGTTTTCCCCTCGGTACTCTTATTGCGTCTATTAAATCATCACATTCGTGTAGGTATTTATAAGATTTTGTTTTATTATCATCTTCCAGTTTAGCTTCAATGATTTCAGTCCTCCATGTATTTATACGACCTCTGGCAAATGTATCGAAGTTCAACGAGATTGAATCTATTCCTTCTCTAACTAAAAATCTTAAGAATTCTGGGTCATCACTTGGAGCTTGTCCGCAAATTCCCACTTTTTTACCGTGTTCATGAGCTGTCTTGATTAAATGGCTAACAGATCTCCTAATTGCTTCGCTATTGGTATCGTAATTAAACCTCTTTCCTAGAGGAATCATTTTTTCATTGTCTCTACCAACGCCATATGTTAATTGTGTTAGATCATTACTTCCTATACTAAAACCATCAAAGTAATTACAGAAAAGATCAGCGCATATAATATTTGAAGGAATTTCGGCCATTACATATACTTTTAAATCATCCTTACCTCGAATTAATCCTTCAGTTTCCATAATCTCTAGAATTTGTTTAGCCTCTTCTGGACTTCTATTAAATGGAAGCATTGGAATGATATTTGTCAAGCCCCAATCTCTGGCTCTTTTAATGGCTCTTACCTCTAATATAAATGCATTCTGAAAATCATCATGTACGTAACGAGAACACCCTCTGAAACCAAGCATGGGATTTGCTTCTTCTCCCTCATATATCCACCCTCCAATTAAATTCTTGTATTCATTGGTTTTGAAATCTGAAAGTCTAACAACACATTCAGCAAGAGATCCATCTGGAAGTTCTTTCCATACACCTGCAGCTATAGTAGCAATACCCTGAGCTAATTTCTCAATGTAAAACTCTTCTTTATCATCGTAACCAACAGTTAATTCTCTAATCTTATTTAGTGTTTCCTTTAATTTTAAAATCTCTTGATTAAAAGGATCTTTATGATATAGATCTGACTTTTTAATGTGCTCTATCCTTTTACGTTGTTCTAAAAGTATGTCATATCTCATTATCAAAGCTTCAAAGTCAATTAGACAATTTGGATGCATTTGAATTTCATCATTTATGATAAATTCTAACCTGGCTAATCCTGTACCATCTGGGTGTTTGCCTGCTGATAAAGCACCTTTAGGAATCCCTAAGTTTACTAAGACTTTCGTTTTTGTATGAGGAAGTTTAGCAAATTCAATTGTATCAAAATCGTATTCAACGGCTTTTAACCAAATTCTCGGTTCTCCTTCACTACAATCAATAGTTACATATTCAATTCTATCCCGAAGTTTATCTTTCATGGTTTCAATGATATCGTCTGCTCCAACAATCGAAGAAATACTAAGTTCACGTGAAACAATTGCAGCGTGGCAAGTTGGACCACCTTTTTCTGTAATAACACCTCCTAAATTTTGCATATAAGAAGTCCAATCGGGATTTGTTTCTTCAGTTATTAATATATCTCCTTCTCGAAGTAAATGCGCGTCATTTATAGATTCGATAACTTTAATCTTTCCATATCCAATTCGACGCCCAATTGCTGTTCCAGAATTTTCAACGAGTAAACCGTCTTCTATTAACTTTTTTGGGTCTTCTATTAAATAGAAAATCTCTTCAGTATCACCTTTTTGGGAGTGAACCGTTTCTGGACGAGCTTGGACAATATAAATTTTCCCATTATTACCTAAAGCCCATTCAATGTCGATTGGTTTCTTATAGTGTTTTCTAATATCTTGAGCATAAGATCCTAATTGCAATACTTCTTCTTTTGTTAAACAAAATTTCTTTTGTTTATCTAATGGTACTGGAATGATTTCTGTACCGATATTTTCAGAACCCTTAGAGAATATCATCATTTTTTCTTTCTTTACCAATTCTTTCCGAATAATGCGTAAAGTTGTTGAAGCATGTTTAAACACAAGAAATTCATCTCCTTTTTCTACTCCCTGAACAATTAACTCTCCTAACCCCCAAGTACCTCGAATTACAATAACATTCGGATTACCAGAATCGGGATCTTCAGAAAACATTACACCAGATGCCTTAACTCCTCCTAAACCACCGGCCATCTCCTGAACTCCTACAGAAAGTTTCACTGAAAAATGATCAAAACCTGCTCTTTCACGATACATTGTTGCCCGTGTTGTAAATACAGAAGCCATATCTTTCAAAATATACTCTAATATTTGTTTCTCACCAGTAATATTGAGATGAGTATCTTGTTGACCTGCAAATGAAGCATCTGGTAAATCTTCTGCTGTAGCGGAGCTCCTTATGGCAAAACTGGTATTTTCTCCTATTCGATCGAGAAGTTTTTTATATGCATCTAAAATCTCATCTGCAAGGGAATCCGGAATCTTTGCCTCTTCAATTAAATATCGAATATTTGCACAAATTTTATCAACAATTTCAATGGATTTAATATCTTCTTTTTGTAATTCTTTGGAAATCTTCTTAATATCTCTTGCTATCAATTCCCTAAGTGATACCTTATTTTCCTTAATTGTAAAATAATTTGTATCTAGAACATAATCAAATGCTTTTGCTGTAACAGCAAATCCTAAAGGTACTGGAATATTAAAACTTAATAATTCTCCAAGTGAAGCATTTTTTCCACCAACAAGTGGCACATCATTTATACGTACATCTTCAAAGAATTTTATATATCTATACTCAACCATTTTAACAAACTCCTACAAAATATTAATGAAGAAATATTTTTCTTGTTTTAAAAATTTTTTTTTCCTCTGATTATAAATTAAACTTACTAAAAAATACTTATTATTTTAATTCGTTTTCGAAGATTTCAAAATCAGAATTTGAGATCAAACAAAATAGAACTTCCCTAATTTGAGAAACTTCATTAAAATACTGAGATACTGTCTTACACATAATGTCAGCGCACCTCTTAATAGGGAAGCCAAAAATTCCTGTTGAGATTGCAGGAAAAGCTATAGTTTTTAGCTTATTTTCATCCATTAATTTGAGACTGTTCAATATCGCGTTTTTTAATTTCTCATCCTCATTACCTTCACCCATTCTTGGTCCAACTGCGTGTATAACATATTTAGCTTTCAATAATCCCCCAGTAGTTATAACAGCTCCACCAACAAAAGTTCCACCTATTCTATTACATTCTTCTTGGATTGATGGGCCTCCTTTTTTTCTAATAGCACCTGCTACCCCTCCCCCCAATATCAATTGAGTATTAGCAGCATTAACGATAACATCTGTTTCTAATTCTGTAATATCCCCTTTAACAAGTCTGATTAAAGAGTTTTTTACAATTAATTCTCTAATAATTATCACTTAAAAATCTTTTAAATTTTGTTAATAAATATCGCTCAAAATAAATAATTAATAATTAGAAAGATAAAAAAAAATTATTTACTAATGATTGTGGTTATGGTCGTGATCGTGCTCATGGTCGTGCTCATGATCATGGATGGGAGTTTCTTCTTGTTTCTTAAAGATCTTATCTAGTTTTTCTTTATCACCATTACTCATCTTACTCATTGATTCCATCTGCTGCTTCATTAACATTTGCATAAAATTACTAGAAATTACTTGATTTAATACTGGTAAAGAAATTCTCATTCGAGTTAATTCATAATGCATCAGTTTTGCTGTTTCTCGCATTTCCTTTAAGTTTTCTTTAGACATTCCCTCACCAGCACCTACACCTGGACAATCTGCATCAACGACAATATAGTTTTTTCCATCGAACTCGAGAGGATAGGTACGACAACTTAAAGGACGATTTTCATAGATTAAACATTTTTTTTCCTCTATATTATATAAAGGACATTTAACATCAAGTAGTTCTTCAATAGGGGTAGTTTTTCCAAAAAGATCACTCTTAGCCTTTTCTTCATCTGAGCTTTCACCTTCTTTAGGAGGTGGGGTTATTGGTTTTAGGATTAAATCAATGCCACCATTAGGTTTATTATAAATATCAATGTATGGCATAAAATTAGCAACAACACCATTTCTTGCCCACATCTCTAAATCCCACATTGTGAGCGCTATCGGACCTCTTTCTCTGCAGCAGGAATCGACTCTGGTACATTTAAATGTAAATCTCGCCTTAGGTTTTTCTTCAGTAACCTCTTCTGCGACTGTACTTTTTTCTTGAGATTCAACTTCTTCAGAATTTTGATTTTCTTTATTATTTTCTGACATTTTTATTCTCACATTAGAAAACTTTCTTATGAAAAATGGAATATATTATAGAAAAAAAATTTAATCTTTTGTAAATATCAAAATATTTTCTTTCATAACTTTCCTTAGAATTTTAAAAGATACTAAAAAAGATTTTTAGCTATGCTAAATTTGTTTTCCTATCATTAAATTTAGTTTTTATATCATGAAAGCCTTAACTTTGAAAAAATTTTATATTTGGATATTACTAACGCTGAACTTATTATTTGCTTTTGTAATCGGAATTTCTATTCCAGTTTTAGAATCTGAGAATTTCTATAATCTTGGATTTATAATGATTCCACTATTGATAATCCTTAATTACATAATTCTAAATAGATTTCACTATTACATAAAAAATACAGATGAGAGTTTGATCTGGAGAGAGAAAAAGAAATCTACAAACTTAGAGAGGAAAGATGATTAAAATTTTTAGAGACTTTTCTTTATTATAGAAACATTTCATGCTATTAATATTATTTAAAAGTTGGAAGGGAGAAGTAAAATGAAGATCCTTTATTTTTCCCTTCAGACTCCATCCAGATTTCTCCACCATGCGATTCTACAATCCTTTTTGATATAAATAATCCAAGTCCAGTTCCATCAATACCTAAATCAAGTCCTTGCCCATAACGTTCTATTTTTCCAAATTGTTTAAATATTTTCCCTTTTTGCTCCTCTGTAAAGCCAATTCCGTTATCACTTATCAAAACAACTATATAATCATCCTTTAGTTCTGTTTTGATTTCAATTTTACCCCTTGGTGGCGTATATTTAATTGCATTTGTTAAGAGATTTGAAAGAACATCATGAATCTCTTCCTTTTCAATATTTGTATATAATTCACTATTGATATCTACTTTGATTGATTGATTTCTTCTTTCCGATAGAAATTCCAATTCATGTACACAAAATTTAATGAGAAATGATAAATCTTCTCTTTTTAGTTTTGGTTTCAATTCAGGTGATTCTAATCGAGATGCTTCTAAAAGATTGTTAATAATATTCTGAAGTCTTTCACATCCATCATTTATCTCTTCTAAGTTAGTTATTATAACCGGTTCTAATTGATCTTTATATAGAGACAAAATTAAATCAGAAAAACCTTTAATTGAAATAAGGGGAGTTTTTAATTCGTGAGATGCCCTTCTAAGAAATTCTGACTTTAATATACTTAGTTCTTCTAGTTTTTCCTCTGATTTTTTACGTTCAGTTATATCGGTAGCCATTGTGATTAAATGTGGCTCATTATTTAATAAAATTACATCCCCTGAAAAAAGAGTGGTAAGGATATCTCCAGATTTCGTTCTTGTTTGTACCTCAAGATCTTTTACTTTTTTTTCTTCGTTTATTGCCTTTAAAAACCGAGATCTTTGGTCAGGATCAACCCAAATGTTTAAGTCAATAGTTGATTTACCTATAATTTCTTCACGAGCATATCCTAAAATTAAATTAAATCCCTCATTCACATCAATAATTTTACCATCTTCCATCCTAGTAATTGCTAACAAACTTGGACTTGAGTGAAAAGCCTTCGCGAATTTCTCTTCAGATTCTTTTAATTTTTGTTCTGCTTTCTTGTGTTTGGTGACGTCTCTAAAATTCCAAACTCGTCCTTTAGGTTCTTCTTCTAAAATTAGTGGGCTAGAAAAACGTTCAAAAATTCTTCCATCTTTAAAATTAAGAGTATCAAAATCTTCACTTGCAGAATTATAGAGTAGGTCTACTTTTGAAAGAAAAGCTTTTGGATCCATTAGTTGATTTAGAACAAAATCTAATAATTCTTTATCATCTCTTCTATTGATAAGATCTTGTGGAATATGCCACATATCCGCAAATTTAGAATTAGTATGCGTCACTTGACCTTTTTCATCAACAACAAGAATACCATCAGCAGTTGATTCAAGAGTTGACCTTAAAATTTCTTCCGATGCTTTTAATTTTTGTTCCGCTCTCTTACGCTCAGTTATATTCTGAACAGTTCCAACTAATTTTACTACTTTGCCATCAATGTTCTTGACAGAGCGCATTAAGGCTGTCAACTGAACAACATTTCCACTAGGTAAACTGGCTTGAAAGTCATAATCGAATTCTTCCCCAAATTCGAGTGCACGGCTTGCATATCCTTTTAATCTTTCACTGAT